>ENA-ORXC01000425-ORXC01000425.1-marine-metagenome-genome-assembly--contig:-NODE-425-length-31002-cov-5.413581_pt1 | contig 31002 bp, 22 predicted proteins | sample MGYA00237865_ERZ511478 | MGnify/ENA metagenome assembly ERZ511478
ATCTTTTATCATAACTCGCCTTTTCTTAGCGTAGGTATTTTGAGGAAGTCATTATAAATATTTAAGATGCTAGGGTGGTGGAGCCTTTATTATTGATACTAGTGGGACATAAAAAAACCTCCTTATCTCAATGATGGAGATAAGGAGGTTAATAAGGTTATTATGATGAGAATTATTGTTTTACAAACAATTGAGACTCATTTACAACAGTACCATTTAATTGTACAATGTATGCTCCAGGAGCTAGACGAGAAACATCTATTGATGTGGTCTTACCTTTTGCAGGAGACTGTATGAGCGCCTTTCCTTGCATATTTAAGATTACAATAGAGGTAAGGTCCTTATTTGTACTTATGATATGCAGTTGATTATCAATTACTGGATTAGGAAATATCTGGTAATTTGTAACCGCTACATCAGGTGTAAAACTAGCCGCCGCTGCTATTCTAGAAGTATTACAATTAGGAGGTGTGTCATTATTACTAAAGTATATAGTGAATCCACCAGTTTTTGATACCATTACAAAATTACCATTATCTGAAGTTACCCAGTAATCTCCATCAAATCCTGCAAATGCGCTATTTGACACGGTTATCTCTGGTCGTGCATTTTGAATTTGGAAAGTGATTTTTGGTAATAAATTCACATAATAACTAGGGACTCCATTATCGGTATTAATTGCAAATTGATATAATCCATTGTAACGTGGGTTCCAGTTGATAGACATTTTTCTAAAGTTTGTAAAAGCTGGACCGCCATTTCCTAGTACGTGAACTTTTGAAAATTTAATACCGTCAAAAGCTTCTAAACCTGATAGGGAAGGAGTGTTAAATGTACAATTGGTATCATCTGTTTCTTCTTCTTCTTCTTCCTCTTCATCAACAACTTCTGTGGTTACATTAAGTGTGAATGTTGCCTCTGCGGTGTCTCCATCATTATCTGTTGCTATTGCCTTAATGGTATAGCTACCTGCACTAAGATTATTGAGCTCACTAGGATTAGGTGATTGAGCATGACCCCAGTTATAAGGTGCTACATTTTCTTGTCTTACAAGGCTATTATCTATAAAAAGCTTCACATTTGCTATGCTTCCATCTATATCACTTGCAAGAACGTCAACTTGTAAACTATATCCTTCTATAACTGATATATTTCCTGAGGGAGACGTAAAGCTTACTGTAGGTGGCTCATTACGGTCTGTATCTGTGTCTGTGTCAGTGTCTGTATCCGTATCAGCATCACAAGGAATTATGTTCCATGTAGGGCATGATTCTGTGATAAAATTAATAGTACCATCACTATTAGGAAAATCTGGAGAAGATGGATTTCTTGTATTATTCCATACATGTGTTTCTTGTGGTCTTCCTTGTTTTTTTCTTGCAGTCGGAATTTCTGAAGCGCGATTTCCAAGATTGAAGGTATTTGAAAAAATAGCGTTTCTAAATCCTGTATTAAAGTTTGATCCACGATCTAAAAAGTCAATACCTGCATTGATAATACTTGAGTTATCTAGATTAAATGTATTATCATAAATAAAAGCATAGGCTCCCTTTAAATCTATAAATGCATCTGAGCTATTTACACCAGAGATACCTTGAGCAGAAAAAGTACAGTTTTTAATGGTAGTAAATTGAGTTCCTTCTTTAATATCTGCACCTTCGGCAGCCACATTAGGACCTACTACACAGTTTTGAAATGTGTTATTATCACATGCTCTTTCATATCTGTCATGCTGTCCTTTATCAGAACCCACATAAATACCTTCTCCAAAACCTGGTTTTGTTTTCCCTGTATTGTTGATGTTACATCCATCTACTAGATTATTACTAGATCCATCTCTTAGATGTATTCCTTCCTCACCTACGTCATATACCGTTAGGTTTTTAAGAACGCTATTACTTGAGTTATCTAAAACTATTCCTTTAGATCCAGTTTTGAATTCTAGATTTCTTATGTTCCAGTAATCTCCTTCAATACTTAATAAATATCCATCATTATAACCTAAGCCTTTAAATACTGGCGGATTAGTAGCACTTGCACCACGCATAATAATAGGATTTGCTGCTGTTCCATTTGCTCCTCCATACAAATACACATTTCTCCCAAAGGCTCCCGTTATTTTATTTGAAAAATTATAAGTACCAGATGCGATAATGATCTCATCTCCTGCTTGTGCTGTAGCCATTGCATCTCTTATACAATCAATAGAGTTACAGTTAATGGTATCAGGCTCTCCATTATCTACTTCAGTTGTAGCATCCCAGTTTTTAATAATATCTTTTACAATCTCTCCAGAGGTAGTAAGTTGATCATTAAGTAATCCTGCTACTCCTTGACCACCTTGTACGATAGATCCGGTTTCTGGAAAAGCTTTATCACTCACAGACCAGTTTGCATGACTAATACCTCTTTCTCTTAAGAAATCCATCCATACCTGCGTGTTTGCAGCATCTGGAGCACCTTCACCAGTATTGAGTATAGTTCCCCATTCTGTTACAAATAGCGCTACATTGTTATTAAGGGCAGTTTGTGCCTTTGCTCGCAGCTGATTATGAGGTGTAAAAGCAGCATAAAAATGAAGTGTGTATGCAACATTTACATCATTAATAGGATCTTGAGAAGCTACATCTACATCTTGAGAGTAGTTACTAGTCCCTACAATAATTAAGTTGTCAGGATCTTCAGAGCGAATTCCAGCTATCACTTGCTCTGCATAATTTTTTATAGTAGGCCAGTTTTGATTTATAGGTTCATTATAAATCTCGTACATCACGTTAGGTGTATCACCATATATGCTTGCCATTCTTGTAAAAAAAGCTACAGCCTCATCTGTATATAGCTCTGCTTCATGAGTATGCCAGTCTATAATAACATAAATGCCATTTGCTATAGCCGCGTCAATCACTTTTCTTATTTTAATTTCCTGCGCTTGAGGACTATCAATATAGCCATTTCCGCCGTCCCAAGTTTCCTTGACGCCCATAGCTGCTCTTATCAAAGTGCTGTTCCACTCTTCGGCAAGATAATCTACGGTTTCTGAATTATAAAAATCTGCGGTATCTCCTGCATTACTCCAGAACATACTGTTACCTGCAAGACTCGTTATCGTATTTGTTTGATCTACAATACGATTTCCCTGTACTTGTAATCTTCCGTGCTTTTCTACTGGTGTTTGTGCATGCAGCGAGACCGCAACAAGCCACAGACATAAAAACTGCAGTAGGTTTTTAGAAGTTAGTTTTTGTTTGTTTGTTTTCATAATTTTTGGATTTGTTTGTTTGCTTTGTAAAGATCGCAAGTCAAGGTGAGATTCTATTGAGGATTTCCTTTATTTGGTGTAAAAAAATTATCGTATATGCAATAGTTAAAACTCAAAATACTGATTTACAAAGCTTTGTGATCCATATTTTTTTTGTGAATTTTCTTACTATTTTTATAAAGGTTACCGTTTAAATAGGTTGTGAAATGAAATGTATGTAGTGCTATAACGCTTTCGCGAAAGCTTAAAAAGAGATCAATATTTACCTCATAAATAGGCAATACAGTATTCTTGTCTTTACTTTCAAGATTTATAAAACATCATTATATGCAAATTTAAAAATGTGTATTTGAGCCAAGTATAAACCAAGACTATAGGCATCATACTTGACATCTATAGATGAGTATTTTAAGGGTCGCTGTACTGCTTTTGAAAATGCCTAGCATCAATGGGGATATTACAAAATATTAGGGCTACTATCATAGAATGATAGTAGCCCTAATATCTAATATGGTATTAATTTAAAACATTAACTCTTAATAAATCTAATCGTTTCTTGTTTTGAATTATTCATTAGTTTTAAGAAATAAATACCCTGCTTGCATCGCGAAACATCGATTTTATTGTTTTTTTGATTTAACGTAGTTTTTATGATGGTCTTACCATAAATATCAACAATAGCTGCGCCAGTTTCATTTTCTAGTCCAGTTACGTTTATATAAGTAGTTGCTGGAGATGGAAAAACTGTAATAGCTGTCTGAGATTCTGTAGTCAAGAAGCTTGCACTAGATCTGGAACCACAAGAAGGAGCTCCTCCATTATTGAAATAAATAGTGAAATTTTGATTTTTTGAAACCATCGCAAAATCATCTCCATCTTTTACTACCCAATAACTTCCGTCCCAGCCCGTTAAACCAGAGTTAGTTAATGTTAACTCTGGACGAGCATTTTTAAAGTTATACGTCATTTTTTCTAAAAGATTGACATAGTAAGCAGGTTGTCCATTTTTAGTGTTTACTGCAAATTGATGTAGTTTATTGCTAGAAGCATCCCAGTTAATTTTAAATCTTCTAATTTGATCTACATTTGGTCCTCCATTTCCTAAGACATGTATGTTATTAAATGAAGCCCTATCAAAAGAGGGTAAACCGCTATTAAGTGGTGCGCCAAAATTACATGAGTTCTCATTACTAGTGTCATCACCGCCAGCTGCGACAACCCTTATGGTTACTGTTTTTTCGGCGGTAAGTCCGTCCGTATCAAAAGCTTTTGCTCCTATGATATAGGTTCCAGCTCTTGATGGTGTAAAAGTATTTTTGAAAGGTCTTTCCGTATCTATTGCATAAAAATCACCGTTTATTTTAAAGTTTACCTTTTCAAGATTTCCATCTGGATCAGAAGCATTAGCTTCTAGTGTGATCGTTTCACCAAGTTCAAAAACAGCACCATTAGAAGGAGATGTGAGAGATACAGTAGGTTTTTGATTACTACTATTGTCACTGTCATCATTACCACCTTCAGGTTCTGAACACCCTGTCCATACTTTAAAATCATCAAAGAATGTATATTCCGTTCTTGGTGATTGCCAAACCCTATCTGTTCTATTACCTCCCCGATAAGTATTCATAACTAGCGCATTAATTTTTAAATTACGGTTGCTCGTTTTTCGGATATTCATTTGAGAATTATTCATTACAAGGTCACCGTCAATCCACATTTTTACAACACCATTATCTCTACCAGGAGTGTTTAATTTAATGTATTGTCTTATTGTATACCATTTGTCGTCTTCAAGACCTGTAAATAAACGATAAGCGTCACCATTTTCATTGTCTCTTCTGTTTGTGTTATTTTGCTTTTTTGCAAAATAACTGTACAGTATTAAATAAGGTCTATCGGTTTGAGTTCTATTTCTTCTCCACATTAATCTAGCAGAGAAACCTTTTCCTGATACATCATACCTTTTTCCAGAAGGTATAGTTCCCCTACCAACGGATTCACTATTTATTCCTTCTGTAGATCCGCCTAGCCCAGGAAGTTTACCCCCTGTAGCCCAAAAGAAATTATCATCAAATTTCAGTTTGTATTCTAAATATGCTTCGTTTACTCCGTCAAAATAAGGGTCAAATAGAAAACCTCCAGATCGTCCTGAGGCATCATTCTTTAAATATTCTGCACGTAGAGTACCGTCTACAATTTTTGTTACTTGTGGAGTATCCTCGATTAAATTATTACTTGCACCAGGTCCCCTTACACCACGATAAGTAGATGCGGTCCATGGTTTTACTTTATCGTTGAAGTCTTCTTTAATGTCGCTTATAGAATAGGTTCTATCGGCCCAGTTATTAAAATCTACGTCGATAAGCATGTTGCATTCTTGGGCTTTTACGGTTCCTGCTGTGAGAAGCAGTAGGAATAAGTAAAACCCTTTAAAATTGTTGATTGTTTTCATTAAAATTGTTGTTTGTTAGTTGGCATAAAAGTAAGAAAATTCACTTTATTTAACAATTTTTTAAGGATATTTTGCTTATAATATAATGTTCAAAGCAATGTGTACATTTATTTTCTACAAGCTATAGGTATACAAACAATGTAGTGTTCTGCTTATCAAATACTTGTTTGGTTCTAATCAAGTGTTTACGACTAATATGAGTTCATTTTTATTTTTAAATTTTCAAATAAGTGATATATAGGCCTCATTATTAGTAATAATGACAATACTATTATGGTTAAGAACCATGTGAATGTTAAGAATATATCGCTAGGAGTAGCGCATCTTTTTCAAGAAATATATGTTTCTGGTACACCATTAAGTTATGCGAATTAAACATGGTGTTAAAACTTAACCATAAAACAAAGCCACTTCTATAAAAGAAGTGGCTTTGTTACTTTAAATTTTTCGCGAAAGCGAAATACAATTTCTAAGCTAGTTGTAATGCAAGATTTTTTATGCATCCCTAGTATACCTTAATAGAGTATATTATCCATCAAAACGATATTTTCCATGTTGCTCTACGTCTGCAGCAATCTGGTTACGTAATGCAATAACATTAGGCTGATTTGTATACTTTGTAAAACGCTTAAGACCCATAAGCATCATACGTTGCTCATCACCTTCGGCAAAGGAAATAATAGCTTCCTTAGCTTTGGTTTGGATAATATCTACTGCATTAAAAAGGTATAATTGAGTCATAGCAAGTTGTGTAGCTTGGCTCTCAAGACCTGTGCGCTTGATATTCTTTTCTGTACGTAAAATGGCACTTTCAGACATATAGATTTCAATTAAGATATCTGATGCAGCCATTAGTAATTGCTGGTGTTGCTCTAGCTCTGTTCCATATTTCTGTGCTGCAGATCCTGCAACCATTAAGAATACTTTCTTAAGTCGCTTAAGAAGGTCTTTTTCTTCAGATAATGTTTCAGAGAAGTCTAGTGTTTCAAAAGAAGGAATACCCATAAGCTCTTCACCTACAGCAGTAGCTGGCCCCATAAAGTCTACATGCCCTTTCATAGCCTTCTTTACCATCATTCCTACCGCTAGCATACGGTTAATCTCGTTTGTACCTTCATAGATACGAGCGATACGAGCATCTCTCCAAGCAGATTCCATAGGAGCATCTGCACTAAAGCCCATTCCTCCAAAAATCTGTATACCTTCATCTGTCGTATTCTGTACATCTTCAGATACGGCAACTTTAAGGATAGAACACTCAATAGCATACTCCTCAACACCTTTAAGCTCTGCCTCTTGGTGTGTGTTTCCCTCTGCATGACGCATTGCGATACGATCCTCTATGTTCTTTGCAGCTCTGTATGATGCAGACTCATCTACATATACATTTGTAGCCATGGTAGCAAGTTTTTGCTTGATTGCTCCAAAGTTTACAATAGGAGTTTTAAACTGTACGCGCTCCTTAGCATACGTTACCGCTTCATTTACAACGCGACGTTGTGCATCAAGACAAGCAGCAGCAAGTTTAATACGACCTACGTTAAGTGCGTTCATTGCAATTTTAAATCCATTACCTCGCTCAGAAAGCATATTCTCTGCAGATACTGCCGTATCGTTAAAGAATACCTGACGTGTAGAAGAAGAGTGAATACCTAATTTCTTCTCTTCGTCACCTAGTGTGATTCCGTTAGAAGGATCATTTTCTACAATAAATCCTGTGATATTCTTATCGTCTTCTATTCTTGCAAATACAATAAAAAGGTTGCAGAAACCTGCGTTTGAGATCCACATTTTCTGTCCAGAAATCTTGTAAGATTTTCCATCTTCAGAAAGAACTGCTTTCGTTTTTCCTGAGTTTGCATCAGATCCAGCACCTGGCTCTGTAAGACAGTAAGCACCAAACCATTCACCAGTAGCAAGCTTAGGTACGTATTTTTGTTTTTGCGCTTCGTTACCGTATAAGGTTATAGGCATAGTACCAATTCCTGTATGTGCTCCAAAGGCAGTACTAAAAGATCCAGTTGCACCAGAGATGTAATCACAAACAAGCATTGTAGATACAAAGCCCATTCCTAATCCACCATACTCTTCTGGTACAGCAACACCTAGTAAACCAAGTTCACCAGCAGTACGCATTGTTTCTTCCGTGTATGCATAATCCTTTTTCTCAAAGCGCTCCCAGTGTGCCCATAGATCACGATCTACAAACTCCTTAGTACTGTCACGCATCATTCTTTGCTCCTCGTCAAGGTCTTCCATCGTGAAGACATCTTCACAAGCTGTTTCTTTTACGATAAATTGTCCACCGCGTAGGATATCTTTTTTTGTTTCTTCTGTAATCATAACTTGGTATTAGATTTGAGATTTTAGACATTAGATAGGGGGTAATCCTCCTTCTAAAATCTGATCTCTATGTTTAAATTGTGTTATTCTTTTTTAATTTTTCTTTTCCCGCTTTCGCGAAAGCGAACTTTAAATAGATGAGATACTCTTAGTTGAAGAATATCCCATCCATCATATTATTTAAGGAATTCGTAAATCCCTGCTGCTCCTTGTCCAGTACCTACACACATAGTAACCATCCCGTATTTACCTGACATGTCACGCTTGCGCATCTCGTCAAATAATTGCACCGAAAGTTTTCCTCCTGTACATCCTAGTGGGTGACCTAAAGCGATAGCTCCACCATTTACGTTAATGATACTTGGGTCAAGACCTAGCTCGCGTATTACTGCAAGTGATTGTGAAGCAAATGCTTCGTTAAGCTCTATAAGTTCAATATCATTTTGTTTAAGACCTGCTTGCTTTAATGCCTTTGGAATTGCAGCTACAGGACCTATCCCCATAATACGTGGTGGTACACCAGCCGCAGCATAGTTTACCATACGAGCAATAGGTTCGATATTTAATTCTTTTACCATCTCTTCACTCATCACCATTACAAAAGCAGCACCATCACTCATTTGTGATGAGTTACCAGCAGTAACACTTCCTCCTGCAGCAAATACTGCTCTTAGGTTTGCAAGTGCTTCTTTGCTAGTCCCAGCACGTGGTCCTTCGTCTTTATTTACTGTGTAAGATCTAGTTGCTTTCTTACCATTTGCATCAATATACGTTTGCTCCACATCAATAGGAACAATCTGATCTTGGAAACGATCTTCTGCCAGCGCACGTAGTGCTTTCATGTGTGAGTTATATGCAAACTCATCTTGATCTTCACGGGAGATCTTGTATTCATTTGCTACAGCTTCTGCCGTGTTACCCATTCCCCAGTAGTAATCTTCGTGTCCAGTTTTTACAATGGCATCGTAGTTTAATTCCGGTTTAAATCCTGTCATAGGTACAGAAGACATAGACTCTGCACCACCAGCGATAATACAATCACCCATTCCTGCTTGAATCTTTGCAACTGCCATCCCGATAGTTTCTATTCCAGAAGAACAAAAACGGTTTACCGTTACACCAGGTACATCAATAACGTCAAGTCCCATTAAAGAGATAAGACGCGCCATATTAAGACCTTGAGATCCTTCTGGCATTGCATTTCCAACGATTACGTCATCTATGCGTTTTTTATCAAATTCTGGCAGCTCCTTCATCATATACTGGATGGTTTCTGCAGCAAGCTCATCTGCTCGCTTGAATCTGAAGACACCTTTGGGTGCTTTTCCTACTGCGGTACGGTAGGCTTTTACTATATATGCTGTTTTCATTTTTTAGATATTAGATATTAGAAGTGAGATGTTAGACTATTTTTTTGTGAACTTTCGTATCAATGAATAGCTAATCTTTTATACTTCAATCAAGTCATTTATTATAGGTTGAACTTGATCCTCATGGACTAGTTCTAATCTTTTTGAAATTATAAGCTGTGTTAAGAGCTCATTTGCAGATCCGCTTGCAATACCTAAAAAGTTTTTAAATTCTCCTTCTGTATTTCTACCAGCACCTTCTGCTATATTAGATGGGATCGAGACTGCACAACGTCTTATTTGACTAGTTAAGCCATACTTTTCCTCTCTCGGAAAATTGGCAGACAGATGATATACCTTTTCGGTTACATTCATTGCTTTTTGCCAAACTAGTAATTTTTTAAAATCGTGCATATTACTTATCTAAAATCTCACATCTAAAATCTCAAATCTGAGAAACTTTAGTTTCTTAATGGTTTCCCTTTCTGTAACATATGCTGGATACGCTCTAGTGATTTTCTCTCAGTAGCTAGTGATAAGAACGCTTCACGTTCTAGATCTAATAAGTACTGCTCACTTACTCGTGTAGGCTCAGAAAGATCTCCACCTGCCATAACATAAGCAAGTTTATTTGCAATCTTCTTATCGTGCTCAGAGATGTAGTGAGAAGCTTCCATAGAGTCTGTTCCTACTAAGAACATCCCTAATGCCTGCTTACCTAACACCAATACATCATTACGTTTTACCGGTTGTGTATATCCTTGATCTGCCATCTGGCGTGCTACAGCCTTTGCCGTTGCAATCTGACGATCACGGTTTACCACAACGATATCTTTACCGTGCTTAAGGATGTTAAGGTCATACGCTTCATGAGCAGAAGTAGACACTTTTGCCATACCAATAGTAAGGAAGTGCTCTTGAAGTACATTTAACTGTACATCACCTTTATCAAACTTATCTGACGCTCTTAAGGCCATTTCCTTAGATCCACCACCACCAGGGATTACACCTACACCAAACTCAACGAGTCCAATATAAGATTCGGCAGCTGCTACTACGCGGTCTGCGTGAAGTGTCATCTCACATCCGCCACCTAAAGTCATACCGTGAGGTGCGACAACAGTTGGAATTGCAGAGTAACGAAGACGCATACACGTATCTTGGAAATACTTGATAGCAGCGTTAAGCTCATCATATTCTTGCTCTACGGCAAACATGAAAATCATTCCAATATTTGCCCCTACAGAGAAGTTGGTACCTTGGTTACCTACAACGAGACCATCAAAATCTTTTTCAGCCATATCAATAGCCTTATTTAATCCTGCAAGTACATCACCACCTATAGAGTTCATCTTAGAGCGGAATTCTACATTTAGGATTCCGTCGCCTAGATCTTGTACAGATACTCCAGAGTTTGAAAATACTTCTGTTTGTTTTCTTATGTTATCAAGAATGATAAATGAATCTTGACCAGGTTTTTTTACATGCGCTTTCGCGGAAGCGGAATATACATGTGTAGCACCATCTTTTACAGAATAGAACGTCTCACTTCCTGCAGCAGTCATTTCTGTTACCCAAGTGGCAACTTCAAGACCTTCTGCTTTCATTAGTTCGATACCTTTTTCTACACCCACAGCATCCCAAATTTGGAATGGTCCGTGCTCCCAGCCGAAACCAGCTTTCATAGCATCATCTATCTTGTAAAGCTCGTCTGTAATTTCTGGAATACGATTTTGTACGTATGCAAAAAGGTGTGCAAAAGACTTGCGGTAAAATTCACCAGCCTTGTCCTTACCACCTACAAGCACTTTAAAACGATCGTATACATTATCGATAGTTTTAGTAAGCTCTAAGGTTGCAAATTTTGCTCTCTTTGCAGAGCGGTAATCCATAGTATCTAGGTCAAGCGTAAGGATTTCCTTTTGACCTGTCGCATCAACATTCTTTTTATAGAATCCTTGACCTGTTTTTGAGCCTAACCATTTTTTCTCCATCATGGTGCTGATGAAGTCTGGTAAGGCAAATAATTCTTTTCTTTCGTCTTTAGGGCAGTTCTCTGCAATACCGTTTGCAACATGCACAAGCGTATCAAGGCCAACAACATCTACCGTACGGAAGGTTGCAGACTTAGGACGACCTATTACGGGTCCCGTAAGTTTATCAACTTCCTCAACCGTCATTCCCATATCCTTAACCGTGTGGAATAATGACATAATAGAGAAGATACCGATACGATTACCTATAAACGCTGGAGTATCTTTTGCTACTACAGATGTTTTTCCTAAAAATTGCTCACCGTAGTTATTTAAGAAATCAAGTACGCTCTGGTCTGTTTTTGGTCCAGGAATGATTTCAAATAATTTTAGGTAACGTGCAGGGTTGAAGAAGTGTGTTCCACAAAAATGCTTCTGGAAGTCTTCACTACGACCTTCAGACATAAACTGGATAGGAATACCAGAAGTGTTTGAAGTAATAAGTGTTCCAGGAGTTCTGTGCTTTTCTAGGTTCTCAAAAACTTGCTTTTTAATATCAAGTCTTTCTACAACAACTTCTATAATCCAGTCTACATCCTTCACTTTTGAAATATCATCTTCAAGGTTTCCCGTTGTGATTCTACTTGCAAAAGACTGATTATAAATAGGGGACGGCTTACTTTTTAAAGCAGTAGTAAGAGCGTCATTTACCATACGGTTGCGAACTACTTTATCTTCAAGTGTAAGACCTTTTGCTTTTTCTTTAGCATTGAGTTCTCTAGGTACGATGTCTAGTAAGAGTACATCTACACCAATATTTGCAAAATGACAAGCGATACCGCTTCCCATAATTCCGCTACCGACGACGGCTACTTTCTTTATTCTACGTTTTGCCATTATTTTACTAAGGTTTCTTTTTGGTTAAAAACTTTTCTATTTTGAATCAAATCATTAATGGTATCAATTACTTCGTAGAAGTTATTGATTTTTTCTTCACTTATAGTTTCTCTCACAGCACCATTAAAGGTTTTTACTTTTGTTTTTGAGAAATCTCTTTTTTCTTTTCCAAATGGAGTAAGATGTATAAGAACACCGCGACCATCTGCTGGATTAGGTTTGCGTTCTATTAAGCCTTTTTCTTCCATGGTCTTAAGTGTACGAGATAGGGAAGTAGCTTCCATACCCATACGAGGACCTAATGCTGTAGAAGGTGTTCCTTGATCTGGATCTATACTTAACAAGGCAAAACCTACAGCCATTGTCACATCAAACTCGGCTGCTTGTTCATTATACATTTTCATTACTGCTTGCCAGGTGGCTCTCAAGCAATAGTCTATTGTTTTATCTTTCATAGAATTTTTATTCCGAAAACGTTGTAAATATACAATAATTTACTATGCACGCACAGTAGTTTTGATAAAATTTACAATTAGTTGTAACCTATTTATTTTAAAAATATAGGTCCTGTAAGATACCTTAAGTTTCTATGAAATGTGTAAATTAGATGATAGTAATATATAACGATGCTATCAATACAGTCAAAATGATATTGTATAAACGCCATTACGTTGCAATTAACCCATTATATTTGCCATCTGAGTTTAATTGTTCAACATTCCTTCAAAACTCATTACAACAATCGCCAGCATGATAGCACCTGCAATACCATATAACGAGTCTAAACGTTTGAAGGCCTTAAACGATCTCGAATTATTAGACACCGCACAAGAACCAGATTTTGATTATATTACTAAACTTGCAGCATATATCTGTGATACACCTGTAGCTTTAGTCACCTTAATAGATGAGGATAGACAATGGTTTAAGTCCAAAGTAGGGTTTGCTAGTTGTGAGACTTCACGCGATAGTTCTTTCTGTGCGCATGCAATCTTAACACCAAACGAAATATTTGAAATACCAGACGCTACTAAGGATTTGAGGTTTATTAATAATCCACTTACTAAAGGCGACGCTCCTGTGATATTTTATGCCGGAATACCGCTACGTACTAAAAATAAAATGGCTGTAGGTTCTCTCTGTGTGATTGACCATAAGCCTAAAAAACTTAACCAAGAACAACGAGAGGCATTGATAACTCTGGGCAAACAGGTAGAGCGTCTGTTTGAACTACGATCTGTAAATGCTAAGTTGAGGACTGCCAAAGAAAACCTTACAAAGCATAATTCACTACTCCAAGACTTTGCAGGTACCGTATCTCATGATCTAAAGATGCCACTTTCAAATCTTATTTTAACATCAGATATCTTAAAGAAAAAATATGATGGTCAACTAGATGAAACAGGTAAAAATTATTTAAGTTACCTTAAAAAATCATCTTTATCTATGAGTAAGTATATTACTAATATTCTTACCCATTACGAGAGTACAGCCTATGATAAGGATGACGTGCATGAATTTATGCTCAATGACATGCTGGAAGATCTTGTAGACCTTCTTAATATTAATTACGAGTGTGATGTGCATTTTCCAGAAAATAATTTAGAACTATACTGTAATAGATCTGCACTAGATCAGATTTTTTTAAATCTTATAGGGAATAGTCTTAAGTATAATGATAAGAAGCATACCATTATTGAGATTAAAGCGAGCCAGACTCCTAAATATTTTAAGTTTTCTGTAAAAGATAATGGACGCGGTATTGAAGAAGATAAGGTTGCTAGTATTTTTACACTTTTTAGCACCGTAGGACATCTTGATAAAAATGGAGAACGTGGTCATGGTATAGGTCTCTCAACAGTACAAAAGTTAGTAAGTAATCTAGGAGGCAGTATAAAAGTACATTCAGAGCTAGGTACCTATACGGAGTTCATCTTTACAATTGCAAGGTAGATTATCACGCTTTCGCAAAAGCATGCTATTATTACTCTACAAGTCTGATAAAATCTGTGCCATTAAGAGCTGCATAAATTAATCCATTTTCTGAGTTCATAAGAGCGATACGAGGAATGTCACTATCAGACTGTCTATTTTTTTGTAATACAATTACATTTTGAAATAACTCACCGTCTACTTCTATGTTTTCAAGACAATTTTGAAAATTAAATTCATCTATAGAAGGATCGCAGCCAAAAAATGTAAATCTGCCAAAAATGTCACTTGTAAAATCTTGAATAAGATATTCCAAAGAAGGTGATCCAAAAGATTTAGATGTCATCGTAAGAGATATTTTAATACTATTTTGAGTTGCATCTGTCTTGTAGGTGTCAAACTCTTTTACGGTACAGCTTTCTGGACCAGCACGTTCATCACTAACAAATCTTTCTGGCCTATTAAAAGCAAATGAAAGTGTGTCGCCAGTGCGAGAATACAAATAATTAAACGTTGTAGTAAATTCTGTAGAATATGGTAAAAATGCTACATCCTCATCCATCAGGCGAGAAGTTGTTACGTTATCTCCGCCTATGCAGCAGCTTTGGTTTAACAAGGCACAACTCATCAGAGCCAATAGGTACATTCTTCTCATAAACTATAGATGATAAAAGGGTTAATAGGTTGCGTCCATGTTCAACTTTATATTAACATACCGTTAATAATTGTCTATAAGTAGAAATACTCTAGTACATTTACATAAAACTGTTACAAGATGTTTGTTATGCCGCATATTTTGTAATGTTTAGTATATAACCGCACAAATTTAAAAATAGTAAGACGCTCTGGCTTAAAATAATAAGGCATAACTAACTTACTAACAACAAGATAATAAATAATAATATATGTTAAAATTCTTATATTTTTTTATATTTTTTAGTGCCTTAGGCGTTACCTCGCTACACGCTCAAGATTTACCTGTAACATCTATAAAAAAGAGTATTGAAACCTTTAAAGAAAATGCTCGCGGTCCCTACAAAAAAATTGAGTGGTTTTGTAAAGATGGTACACAGCGTGAAGCGCGTGATCCTTGTCCAGATGACATAGGTGGTGGTGTGCAACACGCTAGTTATAGTGATGATCTTATTGCTCTTGGTAAAAAGCATCATTTATACGTGGCAGATATCCTTGCAAATACAGATAAAGAACTTTTTTGGGATGTAGCAAATGATCATAGCCGCATCAAACAATATCAACTCGCTCGCTATCTTGCTAGTGTAGATGATGGATGGGTACAACGTAAATCGCAGTTTTATAGAGGAGCTATCCAGTCTGAAGATGAAGAGGCCTGGGGTGTAGATTTTTACGAATGGTTACTGCGCAGCGATATACGTTTAAGGCAGAACTACTACTTATTACGTCAAACGTTGCGAGATATACCACACGATGGAGATAGTAACATCGCACAGCGCATGCGTAGTGAATCAAAAATCCTTGCCGAAGATTACCCTAAATTTATGGATGCTCGTATTAAAATACATGGTAAGCCAAGCGTGAGTGATATACAGATGGTTCAAGAGTTTAGAGCAAATCATAAAGGTAATCTTTCTGAAAAACTAAAAACTCAATTCGATGCTCTAGAGAACACGATGGCTGCTTTTTATGCACCCATTAATTTTAAGGAACTACAAGCACAAGTAAATCGTATTTCTGTAAAAAATGACCTTACAGAGCGCATTACTAACTTTCTCACAAACAGTGAGCGTGATGCAACTGCCGAAAAACTTGTCCCAGAAATTGCAGATTTATTGTGTTTAATTCGTCAAGAGATAGCAACTTTAGATAAGGGAAGTGATAAGCTTACCATGTTAGACCTCTCTAATGAACTTGAGGATATACTCCTTATAAAGACGCAGGAGTGGAAACCAGAAACTCTCAAAGGGTTGTTATACAAAATACAGACGTTAGGTTATGCTGCAACGGGAACTGGACTTATAGAAATGAATGAGTGGGCAGCTGTAGAACCTTATTTAATAGCAGATAGCTATCATAATGATAGAAGCGTAGCACAACTCAATGATTTTCTTGCCACATCAAGAGGACTTGTAGAATGGAGTGCTTCTCAGGTAAAGGCAAATTACCAAGAAATTGTAGATATATATGCGCAATTTGAGCCAAAAGCTTATGGTTTTATAGACGATCGCGTGCGCTCTTCTGTCGCGCTAGATCTAGGAGAGAGTGTAAGTACGTTAGGAGCTTTTATAGCAAAGTATTCTGGACTTGAGAATAAGGTAATGGATATAGATGGACAGTCATCTGTAAGAGGATTAAATCCTGGGTATGCATACGGAGAGCTTGTCGTTATAGAAGGTTCTCCAGAAGGTATAGAGGTAGACACTAAGAAAATTTACGTTTTTGAAAAACCACCATCAGATCTTAAGCCAGTTGCAGGTATTATGACCGTATCAGAAGGGAATCTTGTTTCTCACGTACAACTACTTGCTAGAAATTTAGGAATTCCTAATGCTGCTTTATCTCAAGAAAATCTTCAAGATTTGAGTAAGTATAGTGGTAAGAATGTGTTCTATGCAGTTTCAAATAATGGAAGCGTTATCATAAAAGGAGAAGACGATATTACAGATGAAGAGCGTGAGTTGTTTACAAAAAAACAACGTTCTACTAGTCAAGTTACCGTTCCTGTAGAAAAGATCCAACTTGATAAAAAGGATATCATAAACATGCGCGATCTCGATGCAAGCGCGTCTGGAAAATTGGTAGGTCCTAAGGCTGCAAATCTTGGACAGCTTAAAAAAATGTTTCCAGAGCAGGTGGTGGAAGGACTGGTCATTCCATTTGGAATTTTTAAAGATCACATGGATCAAAAAATGCCAACTTATGAGGGTTCTTACTGGGAGTTTTTAAATAACGCTTTCGTGAAAGCGGAAGATATGAAAACCTCTGGGGCCTCGTCAAAAGAGATAGAAACGTTCCAACTAGAAGAGTTAAAAAGGTTGCGTGATGCTATCAATTTAATGACACTTAAGCCGTCATTTGTAAATAGTTTACGTGCAGATTTCCAGAAAGTTTTTAAATCACCTTTAGGTAAAGTCCCTGTGTTTTTACGTAGTGACACAAACATGGAAGATCTTGAGGAATTCACAGGTGCAGGATTAAACTTGACGCTCTTTAATATTTTAGATGAAGATAAAATCTTGAAAGGGATTAAAGATGTATGGGCTTCTCCATATACGGAGCGTAGCTTTAAATGGCGCCAGCAATATCTGAGCAATCCAGAAAATGTATTTCCTTCTATTTTAATTATTCCCTCTGTAGATGTTGCTTATAGTGGAGTCATGATTACCAAGGGAATTAATCAAGGTACAGATGAGGATCTCACAATTGCCTTTAGCCGCGGTGCAGGAGGCGCAGTAGATGGACAAGCTGCCGAAACCAGACTTGTAACAGCAACGGGCAGCAGATTACTCTCTCCAGCGCGTCAGGCAGATTACATTCGTTTGCCAGCAACGGGAGGTGTACAAAAAAACATAGCAACCTTTGATGAGCAGATACTTAATGAGAAAAATATAAACGACATACGTGCCATCGCTCAATCAATAAGAACTAGACTACCAGAGATGACGGGATCTACTTATGATGGGGCTTATGATGTAGAGTTAGGATTTGAGAATGACAAATTGTGGTTGTTCCAGATTAGACCTTTTGTAGAGAATAAATCGGCAAAGACTTCTGAATATTTAGAATCGATATCTCCAGTAATTAACGAAGACTTTTTAATAACCCTAGACGCACCCATTAACTAATGAAGACATTTATCACATTTACCTTTATAGCATTATCTACGCTAGTCGCTACGATAATCTATCCTATTGATGGCTATGACAGCACTGGGATTAAACGATTATATCGTCTCCAGAAAATGGAGAAGGATAGTATTACTAATAAGCGTATTCCTAATGGGGCATACTTAAAACTGAATGACATTAAGCTCAATTTGCTTTCGCGAAAGCAAGATTCTCTAGGAGCCCTTCTTGTTGAAGACCCAGAGTTTGCGCGTGCTATTGCAAGAATTACTCCGGGTGGAAATTACTCACTTGCGGTTCTTGATATGACCGACCCTGAAAATTTAAAATATGCAGCCCACAGAGAAAATACTGGTTACCAGCCTGGAAGTGTAGGTAAAATAGCCGTATTAAACGGTTTTTTTAACGAGCTAGCAGAGACGTATCCAGATGATTTTAGATTGCGCACGGGACTTATGTGTAATAAGCGTGTAAAAGCTCGTTACTGGGGTACAGGTGATCATCACACGATTCCTATTTATGATATCGATAAAGATAAGCTCACAAAACGCCAAGTAGTAGCAAGTGATGAATTCTCATTATACGAGTGGGCAGATCACATGGTGTCTGTAAGTAATAATGGAGCAGCGAGTGTGTTATATAGAGAAACAATGTTACTAGACGCTTTTGGTAAGGATTATGCAGATCTAACAGAAGAGGAGTCTGAAAATTACTTTATTGAGACAGATCGTGACTCTCTTACAAGTCAAGCAAATAGAGTGGTTAACCAACCACTTAGAACACTAGGAATTACAGAAGATGACTGGAGACTAGGAGGAATGTTTACTCGTCCTGCAGGAAAATATGTAGGCCGCGAGGGTGGAAGTATAGGAACTCCTAAGGGGCTTATGAAATTTCTTGTAGCCTTAGAGCAAGGAAATGTAATAGATGAAGAAAGCTCGCTTGAGATGAAGCGTTTATTATATATGACAGATAGAAGAATACGTTATGCGCAATCTAACAAGCTTGATAATGCTGCTGTATTTTTTAAATCTGGATCATTTTACAAGTGTGATCGTGTTAAAGACCCAGGATGCAAAGATTATGCAGGAAATGTATATAACTATATGAACTCTGTAATCATTGTAGAGCAGCCTAATGGAAAGAAATACATCGTTTGTTTAATGACAAATGTTCTTGGGAAGAATTCTGCTGGAGCTCACATGTATCTGGCAAGTAGTATAGATGAGGTGGTAAATCCATCGTAGTCATCATTAATACCTTTAAAAAGCCCATTAGAACTCATCTAATGGGCATTTTTTATATTATTTATTTGCTTTTTGTGCATTTTTAAGACCCTGTAATACTCTTTTTGCTAGTTTACTTATGGATTTATTGCTATGTCTAGTAAAAGATTGTGTGATGGGGATATATCTTTCGTCTTGTAGAATTTCTATAAGATGTAGCATGGCAATATTCATTTGCCTGCTTCTATTTCTCATTAAATTACGAATGGTCTGAAATTCAGAAACTTCTTCTATTTCAAATTGAGCCGTGTTCTTACCTTCTGTTTCGATGATATTATATTCTAAAAGTGGTAGTATTTTATTTTTAAGTCTTATGTGAAGAAGATTATCTAAAAACTCTATAGCATTAACTTTTGCAGTATCATCATTACTTTTGAGTCCTAAAAAGGCAGCAGTAATATCTTCTGTGTTATAGCGTATGCTTAAGAGTGTAAAAATACTTTTAAGACTTAAATCTACTTGTTCTCTTAAGATTATTATGATTGCTTCACGTGCCAGTAAAACTTCTGTCTCTTGATCAGAACTACTTTGTCCTATGCTCGTAATTTGTACTAATTTTGTAAAACTAGCAAGTGCGTTTATGGTGCTTTGATAATAGTTGCTTTCTGTAAGAATGTATCTTGTTATGCGACGCTTATCGATAATGAGTGATGGGTTTTCAGTGCTCAGTTTTAATAGCGATTTTGACGCATTTTTACGCACAATAAGATTATTACTAGCGAGAAATTTATAGAGAATACGCACTGCGTTTTGAGAATTGAACGTAGCGACTACTTTAGGTAAATTCCTTTTAATATCTAGACTAAAGGCATCTTCACTCTCAAGTTGAAGTAGTGTTTTTGTTATTTCTGGTCCGTAATGGGTCAAGCTTTTGATAGCACTTTTACGTAGGTTTTTATTTTCTAAATGTTGAAGAAGATGACCTAGAAATAGGGGGTCTGTTGTTATTCCTGCAGCTTGGACTGCCTTTCTAGCAACTGTTTTATCTTTGTTACTAAAATGGATAGAAATAAAGTAATAAAATTCTTTCATTCCAGAGTATGCAATGGTAAGTAGTAGCTCTGAAGTTTCTTTTTGGTTTTCTAATCCTTGTGGAGTGCCTAGTCGCTCAATTTCTTTGGCAATGCGATTTCTTAAGTCAAAGCGTTTTGCTAGCCGTTCATTTGTGCGAGTATCTTGAGCCAGACAAAGAAGGGCGGCTTTTGAAATTTTATGATTAGGATGGTTAAGATATTCATTAAAAACGCTATCATCTTCAAGTTGCGTATGGTGTAATAGGTACTGAAGTACAGCAAGTATGAGCGCATCATCTTCGCTTGATAGCAGCGTTTTAACTTTTTTTACTGCGGTACCTTCTTTGTAAAAATAAAGTTCTTCTAAAGCTGCTTTTTTCACAGTATCTGATGGATGATTAAGTAGACGAACAATGTGCTGTTTAAGCGGGATGAGTTTTGTAGTAGATAATCTTGTAAGAAGCGTTAGTATTTCTTGTTCTTCACCGGTTTGTAAAATGCGTCTTGCTGTAGAAAATGTTCTTTCTTCTTGAAATTTCTTTTTTGAATTCTCCTCATTGAGTAGTAAACTTTTAAGGTTAGTACGGAAGGAATCAAAATAGGCATCTCTTAACTTATAAATTAAAATGAGCCATACAAACAAAAAGAAAAGTGTAAGAACAGTAACAAATTTTGTGTCTAGTTCCATTCCTTTAATCACAAATATGAGTAAAAACCCAGCAAGGCCAGTCGCAACACTATCTACTACAATATCAATAAAAGATTTTGCTTGATTTTTTATAGCGTAAGGAATAGGTAATATAGAAAGCTCTGCAGCCGCTTTATTGATAGACTGTTTAAAGCTACCATCTAAGCCTTTGATAATAATAAGTACCCAAAGCTCAGGAATCGTAAGGAAAAGTAGTGATCCTAAAGCAATTCCCAATGGAAGGATAAGCATGGTAGAAGTGACTCCTAAGTAACTTAATACCCTATTAGTAATAAACAATTGAATTAACAGTGCAACTACATTAAAAGAAGAAAACCAAAAGCCTAAGAAAGACGCTAGCTCATCAGAATCTGGTATTGCTCTATGTGCAAAATCACTGAATTGAAAGTCTACTAATTTTGCCACCACTACACTTACCCCAATGATAGATGCGAGGTATAGTAAATGGTTTGATTTTGAGATAAGTTGATATGCGTTACGGTCTGGCGTAGTAGCTTGATGCACTTCTTTTTTTCTGGAATAAACGGTAAGAGCGCGCAGTCTTAAGTTCCATATTTTGTGTAATATAGGAACACAAGAAAGTATGAGAACACCTGCAATAAGTATGGAAATTTTATTTCCGTACATCGCTGAAATTAGCGTGGTTAAATAACCTCCAAAAATTCCACCTGCGATGGCGCCAGCTCCAATAAATCCAAAAAGACGTTTTGCCTCTCTGGCATTATACACCATATTTGCAAGAATCCAGAACTGTGACGTGACAACTACTGCAAATAGTGATATGAGCACATAATAAAAGTATAATACCCAGACTTCAAGAAACTTAAAGTGTAATGCTACAGAAAGAACAATAAAAAAAAGACAAAAGATAGAAAGGGTAATGGTGGCTACTCTCTTAAAGGAATATTGCTTGAGTGCCTTATTATAAAAAAAAGAACTTATGATTGCCACGCCAGCAACCATAAGATAACCATACGGCAACTTCTCTGCACCTAATGCCGAAAGGAATAGTGCGTTTACAGTAGGTTTTACAATGAGTAGCACTGTGATCACCAAAAAGATGTACAGTTGCATAAAAAAAGAGATGGTGATTTCACCATCTCTTATATCAAAGGCTTTTTTATAAAGTCTTTTTAACATTATTATTTTTTGAAAATTGAGATACTCTAGTTATAGGCTAAAGCTCGGGATTTTTTCATTGCCTTCTCTAAAGGAATTACTAAATCTCTTACAATTTGTTCGCCTTGAGAATCATCAATCAAAGCTACTAAAATATATTTACGTTCTGGTCCCCATACTAACACAGAATCAGAGTGCCAGTTTTTCCAAGATCCAGACTTTCTGTAGATATCTGCTTTAGGAGCAATTTTATCTAGCGTGTTTACAAATTTGTGATGTAATGCAGGATCCTTCATAATATTAAGCATCTCTAGTGATCTGGCAGGATTAATAAGGTTGCCCATAGCCAGTTGATAATAAAAGCTACATACTTGCCTAGCTGTTGCTGCATGGCTTAACCCCTTCATAGGCTCTGGATGGCGTCTTCCTCCTGCAGCATATCTCTTTCCTACCCATAAGCCACCACCTACTTCTTCGTCATAAAGTTTAAGCTGGTCACTTCTAAGTACTTGTTCTATTTTTTCATATCCTACACGATCTATCATACGTGTAGATGCAGCATTATTAGACTTACTAATCATAAGATGCATATCTCTGCGTACCTCTTTAGAATCTTTTAATTCTCCATTTTCTATGGCATCCATAGCGGCTAGTAAAATTGCAATTTTAGGCAAACTAGCAGCATACATCATAAACTCGTCGTTTAACCCTGCGTATTCAATTTTATCCACATTACTCATGTCAACAATACCTATAGACATTTTATTAGCCTTGACCATACTTTTCCACTTAGGGTTTTTTGCAATTTCTTGCGACAAGAGCTCTTGTAAAATCACACTTGAATGTGTTTCTAATGGAGCGACATCATGTACCGCTAGTGGAAGGTTTTGTGCCGTCATTATTGAGGCAAGAAAGGAGCACATAAAAAGCGCAAGGTATTTCATAAGAATATTTTTTTAATTATTTACTTTATGATACAAAAAGACTGCCAAATATAACAACCTTTACTGTTAAAACGATCACAACGAACTATAATCAATTATAGTATATACTATTGTAATAAAATTTCAATAAAAATAGTAACAACTTATTAATTAGGAGTTTAAAACCCAACTGCAGTATCATCTCCACGACGGTCTGCACCACCTTCTAAGGTTCCATTAGGTAATACTAAAATACCATCAACTTTTCCTATAACGGGTGATTGTTCTTCATTTGTATTATATCCTTTTTCTTGCAAGTTCTTAATTGTTTCTGGATCAAAACTATTTGGTTCAAAAAGTACAACATCTGGTAACCACTGGTGGTGAAAGCGAGGAGCATTTACAGCTTCCTGCATCGTCATTCCATATTCATGTACGTTAAGTATCGTTTGCAATACAGAGGTGATAATCGTAGAACCTCCAGGCGTTCCTACAGTCATCCAGAACTTTCCTTCTTTTTCTACGAGCGTAGGTGTCATACTTGATAACATGCGTTTGCCCGGTTCAATTTTATTTGCTTCGGCTCCCAGGAGGCCAAACATATTAGGCACTCCAGGCTTGCTAGAAAAGTCGTCCATTTCATTATTTAAAAAGAAACCTAGCTCATCTACATATAATTTTGATCCATAAGCACCGTTAAGCGTTGTTGTCACAGCGATTGCATTACCGTACTGATCTATCGCACTGTAGTGTGTGGTTTCCATACTTTCATAGCCTGGTAACTTCCCATGGCTCATGTCACTTGACTTTGTTGCTTTATCCCAAGAGAAGGAATTCATTCTGTTTTTTGCATATTCGTCAGATAGCAATGTTTCCAGCGGTATTTCAACAAAGTCGGGATCTCCTAGATAGAAGCTACGATCTGCATAAGCACGACGTTCTGCTTCGGTAAGTAATTGGATACTTTCTGGAGAATTATGACCATATTGTGAGATGTTATAAGGTTCAATCATTTGCATGATTTCAGATAAGCATACGCCGCCAGAACTAGGAGGGCTCATGGAGATAATCTTTAGGTTATCATATTCAAAGGTTACGGGAGTACGCCATTTTGCCTCATAAGCTGCGAGGTCTTCCATGGTTACGATTCCTCCTTTAGATTGGAGATAGTTTACGAGTTTTTGTCCTGTTTCTCCTTTGTAAAATTCATCTTTACCATTTGCAACAATACGCTCAAGTGTTTTTGCAAGAGCTTCATTTTTAAGGGTAGCCATTTTCGCGAAAGCGTTTGCATATAAAATACTATCCCCATTAAGCTCGATAAACTTCTCGCGCAATGTATCAAATCGTTTTGCTTGACTCTCAGTTACAACATATCCATTACGAGCAAGATCAATGACCGGTTGTAAAATCTGAGACATAGGTAAAGAGCCAAACTTCTCGTGTACGGCAAACATACCAGCAAGACCTCCAGGAACACCCACAGCAAGGCTTCCCTCTGTGCTCAAGTCTGGTATCACGTTACCATCTTCATCGAGATACATATCGTGAGTAGCGGCTGCGGGAGCCATCTCTCTATAATCTAGCGCGCCTATCTCGCCATCTTTAGTGCGATATACTAGAAAACCACCACCACCTAGACTTCCTGCAAAAGGATATGCCACGTTAAGCGCCATATCTGTTGCAATCATGGCGTCAAAAACATTACCGCCTTGCTTCATAATTTCTGATCCTATGCTCGATGCTTCTTCACGAGCAGAAACCACCATTGCTTTTTGTGCAATTAATCCATGTACGGGCTCAGGAGTAGGAGTTTCTGTCTTGCACGTTATAAATAATATAGGGGAGAGGAGGAGGAGGAATTTTTTCATTTGGTTGAATTTTCTAACGTAAATATATCAAACTTAAAGTTCTTTGAGTTTTAATGTGACAAATGCCTGCAATTCCTCAAAAAATCGTGTAAACTCATCTTCAAAGGCTTCATAGTGTTCGGCTAGGTCTTCTACAGCTTTATCCATCGCCACACGGCGTTTGGTGCGTATGTTCATGTTATAAAGCACAGTACCTATCCCTTCCATAGTCGCATAACTGAGTAGCCAGTTTTGATCCATCATAGGGATCATCATATTCTGAATTCGGCTCGTAAGTAGGTGGTGGTTATCCTCAAGTAATTGATAAAAATCAACAACATATATATCTAAAGGCGTGTCATGATAGTTGTTCCAGTTTTTGGCAAGAAAATGATCGTATAGAATATCTACTATCACACCAGAATAATGTCCATATTTCTTGTGAAGCCGCTTTGTGCTTTGTTTTACAATGGGGTGACTATCTGTATAACTATCTATCCAACGGTGAATTAAGATCCCTTTCTGGATGTCATCTGAGTATTTTAAGTATTTTTTACCCTTAATACCGTCTGCCATAAAGTTGCCTATGGTTTCCATTGGTAATCCGTCCGTAAGGTATATATGTGCTAAGAAGTTCATATAAAGAACAAGATAGTCGTTGTAAGTTGTATTATCAATGGTTACGGGACAAATAAAATGTAAAAAACCAATGTTGGGATAGGTACGCTTTCGCGAAAGCAAAAAAACTTAAACATAATTTAAATAGCGCCATAAGAGCTATCGAGTTCAATTCTTTACTTTTGCGTCATCAATCAACTAACAACTAATCTCAGAATAGCATAATTTATGACATTAATAAAATCTATTTCAGGAATACGCGGAACCATAGGAGGACGCACAGGAGATAACCTAACGCCAGTAGATGCTGTAAAATTTGCAGCGGCATACGGAGCATGGCTCAAGAATGACCGCAATAAAGAAACCTACAGAGTGGTAGTAGGGCGTGACGCTCGTATCTCTGGATCTATGATACAAGAACTTGTGATGAATACCTTAATAGGAATGGGGATTCACATTATAGATTTAGGACTCTCTACCACACCTACGGTAGAGATTGCTGTGCCTATGGAGCATGCAGACGGCGGAATCATACTCACAGCTTCCCACAACCCAAAACAGTGGAATGCTTTAAAGTTATTAAATAGTAAAGGAGAATTCTTGAACGGTATAGAAGGAGAAAAAATCCTAAACTATGCAGAAAATGAAGACTTCACCTTTGCCGAAGTAGATGATCTAGGTGCTATCACAAAGAATGATGCTTACATTGATTTACATATAGAAGAAGTAAAGGCTCTTGAACTTGTAGATGTTGACGCTATAAAGGCTGCCAAATTCAAAGTAGTGGTAGATGGTGTAAACTCTACTGGAGGTATCGCAATACCAAGACTTCTGGAAGAACTTGGAGTAGAGGCTGTAAAGTTATACTGTACACCTAATGGTGAGTTTCCTCACAATCCAGAACCATTAAAAGAACACCTAGGTGATATCTGTAAAATGGTGGTAGAGGAGCGTGCAGATTTTGGCGTAGTAGTAGATCCAGATGTAGACCGTCTTGCTTTTATAGATGAAAAAGGTGAAATGTTTGGAGAAGAGTATACACTTGTTGCTTGTGCAGATTATGTCCTAGGAGAGACTAAAGGAAATACGGTTTCAAACTTATCATCATCACGTGCGTTACGTGATATCACAAGAAAACATGGCGGAGAATACTTTGCAAGTGCTGTAGGAGAGGTAAACGTAGTGCAAACTATGAAAGACCAACACGCTGTAATAGGAGGAGAAGGAAATGGTGGAATCATCTATCCAGCATCGCATTATGGTCGTGATAGCCTAGTGGGAACTGCATTATTTTTAACACACCTTGCAAAGCTTAAAATTACCGTGAGCGAACTAAAAGCTAGTTATCCTCCATACTTTATGAGTAAGCAAAAAATCCAACTCACACCAGAGCTTGATGTAGATGCTTTACTGGAAAAAATGGCTGCCAAATATGCAAATGAAGACGTATCTACCATAGATGGTGTAAAAGTAGATTTTGAAAATCACTGGGTACATTTACGTAAGTCTAATACAGAACCTATAATCCGTATCTATACAGAAGCAAGCACACAAGAAAATGCAGATCAAATCGCAAATGATATGATTGCTACTATAAAAGAGGTGGTTGGTATATAATATATTATAGCAACAAAAAAAATGGATTTCGTTTGTTACGAAATCCATTTTTTTTGTTTTTAATGATTTAAGAATCTAGAGATTCATAATTTTATCCTAGGTCATTAGGAATAAAACAATAAGCGTTTTCTTTCTTAAGATTTTTTATTCTTTTGTATGTTAGAAAGTATCTCTTCCTTTTTACCTAGAAGTTTAAAACGTTTGTGTGTCCACAAGTAGTATTCTGGACGTCTTTGTATTTGTTTTTCTAGCGCTTTTGCAAAAGCGTTTGTAACCTCACCAGGCGCATTTTTTGAAGCATCGGGAGTGAGTAATTCAAAAGTACCTTTGTAATGACCTCTACTTATCTTTTCTGTTCCAAAATAGATAACAGGTAGTGAAAACTCTTTGGCAATGCGCTCTACCCCCGTAAAGAATGGTATTTCGTGTCCTAGAAATTCTGTCCAGAAATGAGCTTTTTGATATCTAGGTGTTTGATCTGCTACAAAGCCATAAGTACCTATTTTATGGTCATTTTCTAGTCGTTGTATGTAACGTACAGTTTCTTTTGAGTCTATCATAAACGTGTTCCAACGACCTCTTATATTTCTTATAAGATCATCAAATTGTTTATGTTTTATTTTTTTATAAACGGCATAACCAGGATTTTCCATGGAGAGCTGTAAGGTGAAAATCCACTCGTAACTAGCATAATGTCCCATCATAAGGCAAGTGCTCAAACCATCTTTATCATACTGTGTGATGAGCTCCTTGTTTGTAAACTGGTAACGTTCTAACAGCTCCTCTTTCTTGATGTTCATAGATTTAATCATCTCAAGAAAAATATCACAGAAGTGACTGTAAAACGTTTTTTCGATAGTTTTAAGTTCGCTCTCAGATTTATCTGGAAAACTAAGCCTTAGATTATATCTCACTGTTTTTTTACGGTAACCTATGATATGATACACCAGAAAGTAACAACAATCTGAAATAATGTATAGCGTTTTAAAAGGAAGGACAGATAGCAGCCATAAAAGAGGATAAAATATCCAGAAAACAACAATTTTCATTCAGGTTTTGTTAAGGAATTGATAGCACAAATATAGCTATCTTTACATGTAAAAGACCGATTTATGTGGGATTTACATCCAGTGACTATTGTTATAATAATTGCAAATGCGCTCTTCTCTATGAAGGGTTTTAATGACTATACATTCTTTGAAAAGTATAAATTTAATATAGGAGCCATAAGACGCGGTGAGCAAGTGAGAATGATTTCCTCTGCTTTTTTGCATGCAAATGCACAGCATATTATTTTTAATATGTTGTCTTTATTTTTTTTTGCAAATCCAGTAATTTATAGTGTAGGAGTAACACAATTTATTGTTATTTATGTGTCTAGTTTACTATTAGGTAATTTACTTTCCTATTTTCTCCACAAAGATGATTACCACTACACAGCAGTAGGTGCTAGTGGAGCTGTAATGGGTATCGTTTATGCAGGTATTTTGCTAGATCCTAGAATGCTCATTTATGGACTGCCTGCATGGATTTTTGGCGTAGGTTATATGATGTATACTATATATGGGATGGTAAAACGTAATGATAATATAGGGCATGATGCTCATTTTGGCGGAGCAATAGCAGGTTATGCAATTGCACTTTTTTCTGTTCCAGAACTATTAGAAGTAAGATTACCTATTGTGCTTGCGCTTGCAGCTCCAATACTAGTATTTTTTATTCTTTTCAAAATGGGAAAAATTTAAACATGTTCGTGTAATTCTTTAGAAGTAATTGTCTCAAATACAACAGATATGAAATACTCAATAGCAATATTATTATTTACAGTGATGCATCTAACTGCACAAACAGGTACTATGGAGCCCCTTGTAAATGTTACAGGAGAAGGAATTGTAAAAGTGACACCAGATGGAGTATCGATCAAAGTTCGTGTAGAAACTCAAGGCAAAGAAGCGCAGCAAGTAAAGGCAGAAAATGATCAGTCAATAGACAAGGTGATTAAGTTTTTACGTTCCCAAGGAATCGACAGTAAGTATGTGCAAACGGAATACATTAATCTCAATAAAAATTATGATTATAATAGCAAGACTTATAATTATAATGCAAACCAAACGCTTACCATACAGCTCAAGGATTTAAAGATGTATGAGGCTGTAATGACTGGACTTCTTAATTCTGGAATTAACCGTATTGATCATGTACAATTTACTTCTTCAAAAATAGAAGAGTTAAGAGCAGATGCAAGGATAGCTGCAATAAAAAATGCAAAAGAAAAGGCCATAGCTTATGCTAGCGCCTTAGGTCAGTCTATAGGTAAGGCAGTTGAAATAAGTGAGCAAGGAGCATCCTCACCGCAGCAACCTACTTACAAAGCGCGCATGATGTCAATGGAGATGGATAGTAGTGCAGGAGAAACTATTGCGCCAGGGGAACTTATAATTAATACTAAAATTGCAGTGAGCTTTACATTAAACTAAGCTTAACTTTTCTTAACGACTTATTAACCATCTTAGTAATGGATGCAGCGTATCTTTAGGTTATGAAAAAGTTAGATGAGCATACCACCAAGTCCGAGAGGGAAAAAGAAATAAAAGCACGTATTATAAGGGACAACCCACAACCTATTTCTATAGGTAATGGCGTGCATCGAGAAGAATCAGAATTGGCTAAAAAAGAGGCTGATAAAAAGAGATTAGAACGATTAAAAGAAAAAGAGTAATTAATGCTCACAAAAAAGGGCAAAGCGTATTAATGCTTTGCCTTTTTTATTTGCTAGTCACTTTAATTACGCTTTCACAAAAGCGCAATTTAAATATTATCTATTTCTAGAACTTCTTAAGTCTTTGAATTTTGGTTCGGCATCTTTTTCTGCCTGCGTTTTTTCAGAGTCTGCTACAAGTACATAGATTTCTTTCATTTCGTCTTCTGTAATATAGCGCCATTTTCCTTCCTCTACGTCCAGTGAAACGTTCATGATTCTGTTACGTTTTAAACGCGTTACTTCATAATCAAGTGCTTCGCACATACGGCGTATCTGGCGATTGAGACCCTGCGTGAGTATTATCTTAAATTGAAATCTACTTATTTGCTCCACATGACATTTACGTGTTACCGTATCAAGAATAGGTACACCGTTACTCATCTGGTGTATAAATGAAGGTGTAATAGGTTTATCCACCCATACTTCATATTCCTTCTCGTGATTGTTACGAGCACGTAAAATCTTATTTACAATATCTCCATCATTAGTTAAAAAAATGAGACCTTCAGAAGGTTTATCTAATCTCCCTATTGGAAATATACGAGTAGGGTAGTTGATATAATCTATAATATTGTCTTTTTCTACACGCGTATCTGTTGTACAAACAATACCCACTGGCTTATTAAACGCTATATATACTGGCTTTTCTGATGGCGCAGAGATAAGCTCGCCATTTACATGCACGTCGTCACCTTGAGTGATTTTTGTGCCCATTTCTGGAATTCGGCCATTTATGGTTACTCTACCTTGCTCAATGAGTTTATCTGCTGCACGACGGGAGCAGTAGCCCACCTCGCTTAAGTACTTATTAATACGTGTTTGTTTTCTTTCTTCCATAGCGTTACAAAAATACTATATAATGTGACAAAAAAAATGCCAGTCGTGAGACTGGCATTTTAAGTTCAAAAAAGTGAACTAAAAAGTTATATGTGCTTAGTCAATTACTCTGACGTTTACTGCATTTAATCCTTTTTTACCTTCTTTTAATTCAAACTCAACAGCGTCACCTTCTCTTACCTCATCGATAAGTCCTGTTACGTGTACGAAGTGCTCTTGGTTTGCTTCTTCTTCATTGATAAA
>ENA-ORXC01000426-ORXC01000426.1-marine-metagenome-genome-assembly--contig:-NODE-426-length-30956-cov-3.595129_pt1 | contig 30956 bp, 36 predicted proteins | sample MGYA00237865_ERZ511478 | MGnify/ENA metagenome assembly ERZ511478
ATTGAATTTCTAGACGGTACGGGTGACACTGACAAAAGTGTTATCGTTGATTATGAAACGTTTTTAACTTACTTGCACAAAATCTGCCACGTATATATTGAAAATCATGCACATGATAAAGAAAAAGTGATGGCTCTTTTACATAAAATTAAACAAAATCATAGTAAGGAAGACTAGTAGGAGTACATAAAGGAGCCACGAATCGAGCCTTGCTATAGAGCATAAGCTCTCCACACTACAGCGCATCACACCAAGCAGAGAGGCGATATATTTTTGAGAGAATTCTATAAGGTAGAAAGTAGAGGGAAAACGAAAAATGGAAATAACTCAAATGACAAAAGCTATTAGAGGCGCTATAAAAGTTGGTCACTTAAATAAGGTAAGAGACTTATTTGAGAAAAATCCAGAAATGTTAACATGGATCACACCTTTTGGCACATGGCTACATGTAGCGAAAGCTCATGGTCATTTAGAAATCGTACAATACCTTATTCGTGCTGGAATAGATGTTAATGCACAAGGAGGAACTTTTTCTACCAATGCCTTAGAAAGAGCGGCTGCAAAAGGACATATAGATATTGCTAAGTATCTTATTAACCATAATATTGAAATTGATATCAGTGAATCAGATAAGAATCCGCTGTTTGCTGCTATATATAACGGTCATTTTGAAATGGTTAAACTGTTAGTTGAGAATCATATTAATATATCGATTACATACTCTGGTGAAAATATGAAAGAGATGGATGCTTATGCATTTGCGATTGAACGAGGACAAATAGAAATTGCTGAATATTTAAAGAGAAAGTTGAAATAGATAATTTACTTAGCGAAAGCAGGTGTAATGATGGTAGGCTCAAGAAACCTTATGAATAGTATATGGTTTGGTGAAAAGACCACTTTATCTCAAGCTGAAATAAAAGAACATCTATTGAAAAGCCATACAGAAAGGGACATTTTATTTAATTTAATCGAGTTATATAAAATAGGGGATTTTACTCAAAAGCCGCTATTAATTCAATTGATGAACGGGACTCAAGATGAAGCGGTTTTGAATTTGTGTATAAGGGTCTTTTTCGCTATCGCAACACATGACGACTTAAGAGATTAAAATAATCTGCGATTTTTGAGTAAAGGTACTGAAGAAACGGTTGATACGTTTGCATCCGCAGCGACAACATCACTTTCTCTTGAAGTAGTTCCGTATTTATTGGCTTTACTTGAAGACTGGAATGAAATTGACGATACGGCTATTATCATAAAGGATTCGCTTGATTTTTTCCTTGACTATGAAGCGAAAATCGGAGAAGAGGCGACTGCCGAGGAAATAGGAGACTATTATGTTGAGTATTGCAATGAGAATGATCCAGAAAGTTATTACTTTCAACAAAATGTAGCTTTTACCGGAGACTTAGCACAAAAATTAGTCCAAAGAGCGATGAGTGCAGCACATAACGAAGAACCATTAAAAATGGAGTTAATACCATCTTTATTATCCATTTTAACTGGTGAAAAAGTACCTGGAGATTACCGCACAATTATGAATGCAAGCTATTATAAAAAAATGATGGAATATATCGATAATCTTTCCATTAAAAACTGGGAAAAAGGACAAAAGTATTTTTATGGGTATAAGCTATAGAAAGCAACCTTATGTACTGTCCAAACGCAATATATTTGGCAACAAAATTAGTGAAAAAAGAAAGGGAAGAATAATTGAAAAAATTCATTAAAAATATAGGGGATAAAGTAGTCGTAGTTCAAGCAGAACACGAATTAAAAATGCAGGTTCAGAGTCTATTTCGTATCTTTGAAACGATAGAAAGAGAAAAATGGACTGACGGCTTTTCGATACAAATAGGGTGGTCGAACTTTATTGTTTCTGTGAAGAATGAAGAGTATTACATTCTTTCACCGGACTATTCAGGGAATCCCTTTGAGGATTATACAGAAGATTTAACGCTTGCTCTATGGGTGCAGTTGGAACAAGTTCACTTTTTGCGCAAGTTAAACATGAAAAATGGTGAAGGTGTCAGCTTTAGAGATAAAGTCGTGGTAGCTAAAAATATACTAGAAGTAGATAGTATTTACTTACAAAGAAGCGGCGGAGCTGAACGAGGAGATTCTGGCTGGTACATAGGGCCGGTAAATGAAGAAGATGATACAGAAGAGCTTGAGGCTTTTTATGTTTATCAATTATTAAAGATTCGTCCATCTCTTATTCAAGTTTTAGCTTTACCATATGAATATATGGTGATTTTTGAAAGAGATCAAGTGAAGGCAGTATTAAATGAAAGAGATGAAGATATTTTGAGTGGAGGAAGAAATGATACAAATTGACCCTGAAAAGCAAGTGAGAATTGAGAAATATAAGACCAAAAGCGATGAATGCTTTGAAAATAATGATTACGAAACATCTATAGATTTATTGGTACAAGCTTGGGGTGAAATTCCACAGCCTAAAGGTTTATATCCTAACACTTACATACAATATTGTACGGGATATTATTGATACATTTACAGTGATAAAGAATTACAAAAGCGCTAAGCAATGGTTAAATCATTTATATACATCGGATTTTGAAAGAATAGATGACGGAGAGCGTGAATTTTTATCAGGAACTATTTATTATGAGTTGAGCGAATTAAATGTCGCAAAAAAATTTTTTGATATTGCTAATAAAAAGTCAGAAGGAAGATCGTTCGAAGGGTAAGATGTCAAATATATAAAGCTGCTAAAAGGATCATGAAGATGAAACCTTATTATTTCAGTAGGGAGATGCTGTAATGGAAATGAACGAGCAACTTCACCAGCAAATTGTCAAGTTATGTGAAGAAGGTGATCAATTCGCTGAACTGAAACAAATGAGTGAAGCGATTGCTTCTTATCAACGAGCACTTGAATTAGTTCCAGAACCAAAGGAAAAATGGTCAGCGGCTACGTGGATTTTCGGAACTTTAGGTGATACATACTTTTTAATAAAAAACTACGAAGATGCTATACGCAGCTTGGAATATGCCTTGAAGTGTCCGGACGGAAATGAAAATCCTTTTCTGTTGTTGCGGTTAGGGGAAAGTTTTTATGAGCTTGGAGAGTTTGAAAAAGCAAAAGCGTATTTGCACAAGGCTTATCAAATTGAAGATTATAAAATCTTTTTTCAGGAAGATGATAAATACTTTAAACTTATTATAGAGTTAATTTAAATAGAGAAAAAATATAGTTTAAGTGAAGAGTAAAACCCTCAGTAGAGCAGGCTATTGAGGATTTTTGGTTTTAATGCATAGGAAGAGAGCCGTGAACCAATATGTTGAAGTAGAGTAAGACAACGAATCTAAAGTAAATATGAACAGGAGGAGAGACGCCGTATGATGGATATAGAAAAGCAATTGGAGAAGCTTTATGAAGAGATAGCAGAAACAGTTAACAATATGATTCCAGAAGACTGGGAGAAATTTTATTTTTATGCACAGGTATCAGAAGATGGAGGAGGAACGTATTTCTTTTATAATCAGCCTTGCAATAAAAAAACGTATCATTATAGCTTAGATATTACAGAAAGGTTTGCTATTTCTGAATTAGAATTCTATGAACAAGAAGATAAACTTTTGGATCTTAGTAGTAAAGTGAGAGAAGTGTTTGAAGAACATAATCAGGATTTGTGGTATTCCTTTACAATGAGCCTTGATAGAAAAGGAAAATTCTCAGTATCTTTTGATTATACAAATTGGTTTCAAACAGATTATGGTTTCTTAGAGCAGCTCAAACTTTGGAAGTACAAATATTTAAATGAAGTACCAACAGATGAAAAAGGTAAGAGTTTAATAGAGCACTATTTAAAAGAATATCCACATAATCCTATTTGAATCATTAGATGGATTTTGGAAGGAGTTTTAGAGAACTAATCGTAATTTGCCTGATACTATGAACTGATGAAGAAGTCGCATCAACAAAAATATCTTAGGAGGTTTCTATGGATAATAAGGAAAAAGCAGTTAAAACCTATGATTTCATTAAGAACGGTGATACAGAACAAGCAAAAGAGATTCTGATTGCAGATAAAAGGCTGCTTGAATTTATAACTCCTTTTGGAACGTGGCTACACGTGGCTGTTAGAGCTGGTAGCCTTGATATGATAAAGTTCCTAGTTGAATACGGGATGGATATTAACACAAATGAAGGTGTACCAAAGTCAGCGCCAATTGCACATGCAGCGAGTGTAGGTGAATTTAGCATAGTTCAGTACTTATACGATAGAGGTGCAGTATTAGATGTAAGCGATTCGAGTAGAAATCCTTTATTTTCAGCGATTTATGGTGGTCATCTTGATATTGTAAAATACCTTGTTCAGAGTGGTATTGATATTACTGTAACATATACAGGGGATACGATGAAAAATATGGATGCCTATGAATTTGCGATTGAACGAGGACAAATAGAAATTGCTGAATATTTAAAGCAGAAGGTGGACAGTAAATGGAATTAAAGCTTAATAATATTTATCAAAAGGTGGCCGATAATTTAAAGGAAATGATACAAGAAGACTGGCGAGAAATCTATTTGTATGCAGAAGTAGGAGAAGGTTCTCAAACAACGTATTTCTTTTATTATCCAAAAGGAAGCGATGAACCTATATATAGTCATGATATACCTGAACTATTTGAGGTGTCAGAACAGAGCTACTTAGTGTTATTAGATAAACAGTTAGAGTGCTTTCGTGAGTTGTTAGATGTATTTATAGAAAACAAGCAGGAGATATGGACAAGTTTAACTCTGCATTTAGATCATGATGGGGAATTTGAGATAGACTACGGGTATGAAGATATTCTTACTGTTGACCCGTATGAACAACAGGTGATTTGGGAGTATAAGTACTTAGGGATTATTTCAGAAGATGAATATGATAAAAAGATCATAAAAAAATTTCTTTCATAATCATAGAAGAGCAAAAGATATATGGAGGGAGGCATTAAGCTCATCATAGTGAGGGAATTAGTAGAGCATTTTATAAATGGTTTTAAAAGATGTAGAGAATGCGGATAGTTACATAGAAAGATTAACTTCTTTATTAAATGATGATACGAATAGGAAAACAGTGAATGATCTGCGAACAAAAGTGTTAAAAGAACTACGAGTATGACAGTGAAGTTCACTGACCACAACTATTTAAAAGTAAAAACGGTAGAAACAGCTAAATTAAGGGGGATATGATTTGGAGAAAAACAGCGTCAATAAGGCAATAAGAAATGCAATTAAACGTGGTGACATTAACTCAGTCAAAGAATTAATAGGTAGGAATAAAGAAATTCTACACACCATGACTCCATTTGGCAGCTGGTTGCATATAGCAGCAAAAAAAGGACAGATGGACATAGTAGAGTATCTAGTGCATAAAGGAATCGATGTAAATATAAAAGGTGATATATTTGATGCTTCTCCCTTACGAGTGGCAGCAGGTGAGGGGCATGTAGATATAGTACAGTACTTAATCCAATCTGGAGCAGAATTAGATGTAAGCTCAGCAAAAAGAAATCCATTATTCGCAGCAATTTACGGTGGTCATAAAGAAGTAGTTGAACATCTAGTTGATCAAGGTATAGATATTTCCGTTCAATATACCGGAGAGAATATCGAGGATATGGATGCGTACCGATATGCTAAGGAATTTGGACAAATAGAAATTGCTGAATATTTAAAGCGAAGGCTGAATGAAAAAGTACAAAAGAGAGTGCTTAAAGATTAATTAAATCGTATATAACAGTTCACAAAGCTAATAAAAGCAAGGAGGTCCATCTCATGCTAGAACCTATATATGCTGAAAACGTAATTGTCGGAGTGGTACATAAAAAGCAGTTTCAATGGTATGTAACCGATCGAGAGCTATGGTATTTAGATTATGTAAAGTTTGCGCAAGCTTTTGAAAGTCATCTAGCGGTTGACGAATACATTGAACCTGAACGAAAAGGAATGGAGATTCTTAGCAGTGAAAATGCTGAGCTTTTTTTAAAGCGTATACAGTCATATAAAGCAGATGCAGCTACTCTTTTAAAGCTGTTTGAAGATAAAATAGAAAGCGGAGAGGAAGAAGACGTATTAGACTTTATCCCTTCGTTTTTGGTGGACTTTGATCAAAAGGTGTTCTATTCACTGTTTCCTGAGCCGGCTTCATTTGAAGAATATATTCCAAGCGATTGGGAAGGAACGTATGAAGACTTTACAGGTTTGATTCCAGAAATAGAAAAGTATTGGATAAATAAGGACGCAGAAAATTTATTTGAGCTGTGAAAGTAAACAGAGCATGGAGGGATAACGTTGTTTCGTGTTCAAACATTCATTAAGCGTCCAGGTATTTTGATTACCGATTTATCATCTCTATATGAAAAGGAATTGCACTATTTTATCGATATATCGAACGAAGAAGAACTCATTCGTTACGGTAATCAGCTTGATTTTACTTGCCTTGAAGGAGCTATTAAGCTTGAATACTACGGTGAGCCGCTTCTTGATGTATCTGCAGGGGATGTTATAGATGGGATGTGGCTTTATTTGTTGGATGCAATGGAGAGTTTAAAAGAGACCGGATATGGAGAGATGAATTTTCTAGATCAAGCTTTAGTATTAACCTTAAAATCGGCTTCTGAACAGTTTGTACTGTATACCTTGCATACATCTCCTCCCATAAAAGCAGTGCTTCCGAAACAAGACTTTTTTATGATGGTGTTAGGAGGAGCGGAACAGTTTTTTAAAACGATGGAGAGATGTTTTAAAGGGAACTTTCAGTATTTCAATGAAATTAAACGTATTGAAGCGTTAAAAAGGCAGTAAGGAAGACGAGGTTACTAGTAAAAGATTACAGGAACTATGGCCACATTGTGACGGCAAGTGTAATTACTCGGCGTGCGCTTCCTTTTTCGAGCTGTTGTCCGATAGCACTTGATGTTTGCACCCAATTCACTTCATCAGGATAATTTGTAATCACTCCGTCACTTTTTGTTTTCCACAAAAATGAAGCGGGAAGCCGCTTGGTTCCAGACCACGGCGATATTTTCATTCCGGCAGAATGAACTTGGTGGATGAGAGCAGGCGTTAGTATGTCATAGGACGGGTTAAAGTAAGTGGCAAAAGCGGCGAATTGCTGGATTGAATTTGGGTTTGCGTCTCGTTCTGAGGAAGTTAGTATGCCTATAGGAACGTTTGGGAGAAGCTCATGCATTTTTTTCATGGATGAAACGTTAAAAGACTGAATGATAATGTGATCGAGCTGTCGCTTGTTGATTTCAAAAGCTACTTTTTTTTCAATTCCAGGATAAAGTTCCGGCGCTTTTAACTCTATTAATATACCGATTTTTCCTTGAAATTCATCTAACACTTGTGAAAGAGTTGGAATTTTTTCATTCGTAAAAGAATCCCCTTTCCAGCTTCCTGCGTCCAAGCGCTGAAGCTCAGCGTACGTTAACTCTCGAACGTGTCCGCTTCCGTTTGTTGTTCGGTCTACGGTACGGTCGTGCATAATAACGAGTACACCGTCTTTGCTTTGCTGCACGTCAAGTTCAATGTAATCCGCATTCATTTCTAGCGCTTGGTGAAAAGCAGCCATTGTATTTTCAGGTGCGTAAGCAGAAGCTCCTCGGTGCGCGATGTTCGTAAGTTTTTCTTCCGTGCGTGCAAAAGCAGAAGAGGCAATTGAACAGCATAACAAGGCGACGGCGCTTAAACCAGCTAAATATTTTTTCATCACGTTTCTCTCCTATGCGTTGGTATAGAAATAGCGTAACGAAAAAATGTGATGCTGATATAGAGGAAGTGTGTAGAAAGCGTTGACATTTCGTAAAGAAAACTAGGGATTTTTTCATGGTGATGTTTACAAAAAATGCGTAAACGAATAGGGATTTTAATCAAACGTTAAGGAAACAGCGCTATAATAAAAAGGGTGAAAAAAAGAATAGGAATTTCTTAGAAAATAGTTGTATAATAGGTGAGTCAGTCAATGAAAGGAATGGAACATGGATATTCAGTACATACATACGTTTACGATGCAAACGAAAGAGGAGTGCCGGACGCTTCAGCAAAAGCTAAAAGCACAAATTGATTTAACATCACGGGTCAAAATGACGCATATACATAACTGTGCTGGTGTTGATGTTGCGTATTGGGAAGAAAACGGCATATCTTACGGAGCGTGCAGCATTGTAGTGGTTGATTATCAGACGAAAAACGTTGTGGAAAAAGTGCACAGTGTAGGAGAAGTAACGGTTCCTTATCTTCCTGGGTTTCTAGCTTTTCGAGAGCTGCCTTTAATTCTTGAAGCGGCTAAAAAACTTCAAATAGAGCCCGACGTGTTTTTATTTGATGGCAATGGATATTTGCACTACGAGCACATGGGAGTAGCTACACATGCTTCGTTTTTTCTCAATACACCTACTGTTGGAATTGGGAAAAGCTATTTGAAAATCAAGGGACATGATTACGTTATGCCTGAAGATACAGAGGGCGCTTATGAAGATATTGTGATTGATGATGAAGTTTATGGTAGAGTAGTAAGGACAGCCAAAGGGATAAAGCCTATTTTTCTGTCGTGCGGAAACTATATTGATTTGGACATGTCATATCAGCTTATGATGCATTTTATTTCAAAAGAAAGTAAGCTTCCGATTCCGGTCCGCCTAGCGGATCTGCATACGCATGAGCTGCGGAAAAGGTACCGGCAGTCAACAGGGAAGTAAGCTGTTCATAGTGAGTTCATAGTTTCCTTTTATACTGATGGTTGGAATATAGTAGTAGTGTAAAATTATTAAAGAATGAGTAAGGTGATTAAAGGTGAGTTCATTTGTTGCGAGTATATTGGATTTTTTAACGAGCCTTGGCTATTTAGGTATTGCGCTCGGCTTAATGATTGAAATCATTCCAAGTGAAATTGTACTAGCTTACGGAGGGTATATGATTTCTCAAGGTATGATTAGTTTTCCTGGAGCAGTCATTGCCGGAATTATTGGCGGGACGATTGCACAGTGGTTTTTATATTGGATTGGAGCCTACGGAGGACGTCCGTTTCTTCAAAAATACGGCAAGTACTTATTCATTCATGATAAGCATATTGATCTTGCGGAAAACTGGTTTAATAAATACGGCGCGGGTGTTGTTTTCTCCGCTCGTTTTGTCCCGGTTGTTCGACATGCAATTTCGATTCCTGCAGGTATTGCTAAAATGCCGTTTTGGAAGTTTACATCTTTAACCGTGTTAGCGATGATTCCTTGGTCGATTTTATTTATTTACTTAGGCGGAAAGCTAGGCGAGAACTGGGCGAACATTGAAGACGTAGCAAGCAAATATACGCTTCCGTTTGTGGTTGCGGCATTTGTGATTATTGTTCTTTATTTCGTATTCAAACGCACGCGTGCAAAGCGCGTATAAGATCGTTTTTGGACTAAAAGCATGGCAAAAAAGCCATGCTTTTTTTGCATGCGCAACCAGAAGCTCTTTTATTTGCTCATGACTTCTTCAAGTGCTATTATTTTTCATACGCACTAAAAAAGGAGACGATTTAACGTGGTACAAGAAATTGTATTAAATGATACGCCTATTCAAATTTACAGCTATGAACAAGAAATTGTAAAAGGCAAAACAAAAGTTTCAGTTGATTTTAAAGTAACAAGTGAGGAATATCATGATATTACTACACTTTTATATAAAGGTACTTTTCATGTAAATGTCCCGGAAGAAGATCTGGATTTTCAAGGAACGATTCATCAGTACTCTACGTCTTTTACCAATTTATATGAAAAAGGCCAGGTAGGGGATTTTTCATTAAGTTTAATTGAAGTGAACGAATAAGGAGCAGATGCGTGATGAAAGTAAGTATACTCGACCAATCGCCCGTTTCATCCCATCAGACCCCAGCGGAAGCGTTAGAAGCATCGATGCAGCTGGCCAAAGCGGGTGACAAGCTTGGCTATGAGCGCTACTGGATTGCAGAGCATCATGATTTGTCTGGACTTGCCTGTTCGGCTCCTGAAGTGATGCTTGGCTATATCGGCGCACAGACTAATAGAATTCGAATTGGATCGGGAGCGGTGCTGCTGCCTCACTACAAGCCGTATAAAGTAGCTGAAACGTATAACATGCTCGCAACGCTGTTTCCAGGGCGCGTTGATTTAGGGATTGGGCGCGCGCCGGGTGGATCGGCTGAAGCAACAAATGCGCTGTCGGATAACTTCTTGCAGCAAGTATTTAAAATGCCTGAACTTGTTGAAGAGCTCCTGCAGTTTTTAGACGATAAGTTTCCAGCTGAACATGAATACGCAAAGCTTTCAGCTTCGCCGCTTCCGCCTGTCTCTCCCGAACCGTGGCTGCTTGGCACAAGTAAAAAAAGTGCCGAGCTTGCCGCTAGAAACGGAATAGCCTATACGTTTGGACAGTTTATGAGTGAACAAGACGGTTCAGCTATTATTGATCAGTACAAACAGGCATTTCAGCCGAGACGAAACGGAGATCAGCCCTATGCGATTGTCACTGTATCGGTCATTTGCGCTGAAACAGCCGAGCAAGCGCATCGCATCGCAACGAGCTCACTTCTATGGAAAATTCAGCAGGATAAAATGGAAGCAAAAGGCGTGCCTTCTATTGAAGAAGCGGCCAGCTATCCGCTTACAGAAGAAGAAGAGAAAAAAATGAAGAAAATGAAAGAAGCCATGATTATCGGAAACCCAGAAGAAGTGCATGAGCGCCTTCAAGAGGTTCAAGCACGCTACGGAGCGGACGAACTCATGCTTGTCACCATTACCCACGATCCGGCTGACCGATTAAAATCATATGAGCTTATAGCAGAGAAATGTAAAAAATAAGAGCCTTGATTAGGCTCTTATTTTTTGTATCCGTAATAGCGTTCATATAAGTGCTGAAATGCTTCTATAGCACGTAAAAAAGAAGCGGCGTCTTGGCGGTCCTCTATTAACCAGCACGTGGCTAGTACAGAATGAGCGTATCCCCACAGTAAGATGCGTTTTTTACTTACGTTCAGTTCTTGTACAAATATATTGATTCGATGGTCAATTGTCTCTGCCACGTTTGTCTTAGGCAGATGATTTAAAAGAAAAGGGATGATTTCGTACTCTTTTTCTCCAATTAACCCTTTTGGATCAATTATTTTCCACGCTTCACCAGACTGTAAGATGTTATCATGATGCAAGTCGCCGTGAAGCAGAAAAAGCTGCTGAGAAGTGCGGTTTAATTCAGAGAAAACGGATAGCACGTGTTGAAGCGTTTCAGAAGAAAGAAAATCAATACCGTTTGGATACATTTGTGTATACTCTCGAAGCTGTTTCTCTCTTTTAACGGCTGTTTCGATAGTGGAGTCCGAGTGAGGCACGCGCCATAGAGATTTCATAAGTCTAGCAGCGATTAACGCAGCTTCGTCTTTAGTTGATAAAGAGGAAAGCGGGCATCCGGGAGACAGCTTTTCGAGCAGTAAAATGCCTTTTTCAGCATCGCTGTCCACTATTTTTACCGTGTTCTCACCGGCTAGTGCTGTCAGTGCTTCTTGCTCATGAAGCAGCTCTGAAGGCTCTACAAAGAGTTTTACAACTAGTTCGCTTCCATCTGCTTTACGCGCAGGAGCAACAAAGTGATAAGAAAGAGGAAAGTGACTGTAAATGTTGATACGCCAGCGCTCTTCACAGTAGCGAATCAGCTGAGGAAAGTCAGCTAACCACTTTTGGCCTTTATGAGAGTGAAGGTGAGTAATCGTATCACAAAACGTTTGAGGCAGCGTATACATGCGTTTGTCTCCTTTGTTGTTTCCAATTTTTTCTGATAAACTCATCATATACAGCCTATATAGAATCTGTAAAGAAGGAGGAGATCCTACATATGAAGAAAAAGAAGGTGAAATCCCCTTGGGCTCTCGCGGGGTTTCCAATTTATATCATTGGGTTCTCACTTTTACTCGCTGGAGGCGCACCGGAGTGGGTAGAAACAGTGAGTAAAATCATGATTGTTCTTGGAGTCATTTTGCTTATCATTGCAGGAATTGATCTTAAAAAACGAAAAAAATCAGTACAAGCCTAGAAAACTGCCGTTTGGCAGTTTTTTTATTTGGAGAAAGGGCAACAAGATAACTAGATAAAAATGTTGAATTATTATTCTTTTTGATGTATAAATATAATATAGAAAACAACGGTATTGAGAGGAGAATGAACGTGTCCTACGTAATAAAAAAAGAGGTTCCGCCATTTGAGCAGTTTGCTGATCTGCATGAAGCGAGCGGATTACATAAAAGTAAAAAAGGAAATTATACAAAAGAGCAGCTGTTTGAAGCCGCAGCCAACAGCTGGTTTAGAGTCGGTATTTATGACAATGAACGATTAATTGCATTTGGCCGTATGATTTCAGACGGAATTTACCAAGCGCTTATTTGCGACGTGATGGTTGATCCCACATACCAAAACAAAGGGCTTGGAAAGCAAATTATTCAAGAGCTGTTGACGAAATGCCAAGAAAGCGGAATTGAATCGATTCAGCTGTTTGCTGCAAAAGGAAAGCATCATTTTTATAAAAAATTAGGGTTTCAAGAAAGAGAAGAAGACGCGCCAGGCATGTCGCTTGTTATGTAAAAAAGCTCAGTGATCAATCATACTCACTGAGCTTTTTGTATTATGCCGTTTTTAAAACCGTACTTTTTTGGACTAAATTCCAAGCAACTTTTACTAAATAAACAACAAGCAAAACGTTCAGCATAGACGTAGCAAACATAGAAAACGGGTATGACGTGCTGTTTTGCTGTATATTGCTGTCACCGTATAAAACAAAAAAAGTGTTCATAAAAATACTGATGCTAAATCCAAGGGATAAGTAAAGCAAGTTTTTGTCTTTTAAATAAATATAAGCCACTAAAGCAAGCGCTGCTGCTGGAAACAAGTAGCGTTCATGCATGCTTGAAGAAAACGTAAATACCCCTGAAATTTGAATAAGCGCTGCAAGAGCGGCGTATTTAAAGCTGCGCCCTTTTATATAAATAAGCCAAGAAAAAATAGTTGTCGCGACGATAAAAATAAGTCCCCACGTATGATAGCTGAAAAACAGCAGCGTTGCAGAGCTGTCTTTATAGTTTGCGCCTATTAAACTAAAGAAGTTATAGGCGTTAACAGAGGCATACGGGTATTCTCCAATGGTTGATGAAAATAAATCAATAATCCACGTTGGACTTTTTCCAATTGAAAAAGGCAATAAAATCGCCCCAGCAGTGAAAGCCGCCGTTAAAGCAATGCCTAAAAAATGTTTCACTTGCTTTAGGCGAATGAGTTCGAAAAACAAAATGGGCAGGATAATAATCGCCTGCGGCTTCATTAAGACCGCTGCTGTAAAAATAACAGCTGACGCGTAAATTCTTTTTTCCGTAATCATTACAATCGCTAGGACAATAAGCAAAGTGAAAAATGAATCGACTTGCCCCCAAAACGTTGAATTAACTAAAATGGCTGGATTAAATAAATATCCAATTGCTAACAGATAGGCAAAAGAAGGTGCCAAGTATTTACGAGCTAAACGATAGAGTAAATAAGATGTGACGACATCGGCTAAAATAGGCGGAATTTTAATCAACAGCGAAAAATACTGCTGAAAATCCGGTAAACTGCCAACTTTCCCAACGATAAACAAGATATAAATATAAAACGGCGGATAATCGCTTCCGCTTTTAGCGTAGAAATTTGAAAAATGATTAGCCGCAACCGATGCCCAGTTTTTGAAAAGCGACGTATCCATATGAGAGCCTACCCACGGAATCAGTGCAATCCGGATAAATAGTCCGGTGCCGAGTAATGACCATAGAATAACGCGAGAATGCCCTATCGAATGATGCCATTTCTTTTTCTTTACTAATCCGTAAACGAAAGCTGCTGCTATAAAAAAGCCCACCGTATAAAGAGCGAGCGGCGTTTCATAGTCTTTATTAGCTCCTTGACTTCCGGCACCGTTATCCATAGATAGATTATGAAAAGGCGTTACGTGCTCTCCGGAATTGCTGGGTGAAGCAGGACCGTTTCCTGAAGGAAGACGATGATCCCTCGAATTATTATCAGGAGCAGATATACCATTCGTAATCTTTTTTAACTGATGACTTTCTTGAATCGAAAATAAATGTTCTTCTCCTTTATAGTGTGATAGTGAAACGATACTGAAAACAAATGCTAAAAGAAAAGCAGCCATTACGATAAAAGCCGTTCTTTTTTGTAGTATGTTCATATAAAATCCTCCGATGACAATGTATCGAATAAGTAGTAGTGTGTATCCATACTATAAGGGGAGTTGGTGAAAATAAAGTGAAACTTCTTTAATAAAGAGCGGAAGAGAGAGCATAAAAAAACAAGGCCTTAGAAGACCTTGTTTTTTATATTGCTTATAGTACAGCATCAAACTTATTCACTTTCCACTGTGAACCAGATTTATAAAATGTAACGGTGCGTTTTACACTTCCTCCGTCAACCGTTGGAACCGTAAATTGATAAGAGCGAACATCGGCACGCTGATAAGTTAGTTTTACTTTTGCTTTGTTCCACTCTAGCATGCTGAATCCGTCACCGACAGGACGAGCAAGCTTTCCGTTATATGTGATGTAGCGATAATTTGTTAATCCTTTTTGAATAGCACTGTTTGTAAAAGTTTCAGATAAGTAGCTTACTAGTTTGCTTTTGGTATTAAAATCTTGACAAAGATATGAGTACTGAGTGCCTTTATAATTAAATGTTTTTTGAGTACATAAATTACCTTTAGATCCATGAAGTGCATTCCAGAAATGGTTGCTTGCGTTTGCTGCAATTTTTACCGCATTAGTCGTTGATAGATTTTGTGATGCTGCTTGAGCTGTAACTCCTGTGCTTAGTGAAAAGAAAAGAGCAAGTGATGCTAAGATTATTCCAATTTTTTTCATTTCCATTTCCCTCCTACTCATTCATTGAAATATATGTAACATTCATGCTGTTAATATTACAATTGTTACATTTATATTACAATACTTCTTTAAAGAAATAAAGAGTATTTCTTATATATGTTTGAATTATTCCCGTATTTTCTTAAATAAAACGTAGAATTAAAAGAAAACATATAAACAGTATGTCAATTATGTGTCACATATTTCGTCGCTTTACAAGTTCGTATATAATAGGAATAAACCGACCACTATGCTGATGTAGATAAATAGGTCAGGCACAAAAGGAGAACGTAGACTAATGGGTGTTTCAGAAGTAACATCAGGAATTATTATTACCACTGCTGTAATTGCTATTGTGATTATTACAGTCGGTGTTTTGGCTACAATGATTGCGATTGCGAAGAAAGCAAATAAAAAGTAAGTATGTAGAGGAGAGTTAGTATAGTAACTAATTCTCTTTTTTTTGAAAAAAACCTATCGCTATTTTTATAATAAAAATGCATAAATAACGCGTGCATTATTCATAGAAAAAAGCAGGAAATTTACGTTTTGAAGCTAATAGATACATAAGGCAAGCTGCGCACTTTCATTACAAAAACAATGGAAGGGGTTCTAACAGACTTCAAGTGATATCGCCTATTTTATGTCATAATGAATGATATTCATTAACACCGCACCTTAGACGCACTTTATGACCAAATAATGAGGAGAGTGGTTGAGTTGCAACGACAAAAAGTAGCAGTGAATGGAGAAAGGTTAAAAAATACGCTTGAACGATTTGCCGAGTATGGACGAACACCTAATAACGGTGTAACCCGCTTAGCGCTGTCAGAAGAAGATCGCTTAGCACGAGACTATTTTTGCTCATGCTGCCGGGACCTTGGAATGGATATTAAAATTGACGATCTTGGATGTATTTATGCCACGCTTGAAGGACTAGAAGATAAGCCGCCTGTTGTGATTGGCTCACACATGGACAGCGTAAAAAAAGGCGGAAGGTTTGACGGAATCCTCGGTGTAGTTGCAGGATTAGAGTTAGTAAGAACGCTGGTTGAACATAATATTAAGCCGAAGGTGCCGATTATGATTGTTAACTTTACGAATGAAGAAGGAGCGCGTTTTGAGCCTTCTATGATGGCTTCAGGTATTTTATCGGGCAAATTTCAAAAAGACGTTATGATGAAGAAGACAGATGTTGACGGCGTGACGTTTGAGCAAGCTCTTCAATCATGCGGATATGAAGGCGATACAAGTAACCGCCTTACTGAAGCATCGGCATTTGTAGAATTACATATTGAGCAAGGGCCTATTTTAGAACGAGAAGCCAAATCAATCGGTGTAGTCGAGTGCGTGCTCGGAATGGTATGCTATGAAATTGAAATTACCGGGGAGTCAGATCACGCCGGGACGACGCCGATGGATATGCGGAAAGATGCGCTTTTTGCAACTAATAATTTGATTGCTGAAGCTCGTCATGAGCTCGGCAGATTAGATTCAAATTTAGTCTATACAATGGGTCGTATGAATGTACTGCCTAATATTCATACCGTTATTCCAAATAAAGTTATTTTTTCGCTTGAAGCGAGACATACGGATGAAGATGTCATTGCATCTGTGGAAAAAATTATTCAATCACTGCCTGATCAAGCGGAGCTGTTAGAAGGCTGCGAAGTGCGGGTGACCAAGCTTTGGGGACGCGATACCGTATGGTTTGATAAAACCGTTTGCGATGAAGTGGAAGAATCCGTTCGTTCGCTTGGGTATTCCTACAAGCGAATGGTAAGCGGAGCTGGACATGACGCACAGTTTTTAGCTACCTATATTCCGACGGCTATGATTTTTATTCCGAGCGTAAACGGAAAAAGTCATTGTGAAGAAGAATTTACTCCTTGGGAAGAATGCGAAAAGGGTGTAAATGTACTTTTAGAGACGGTGATTAAGTTAGCTCAGAAGTAACGGAGCAAAAGAGTAAACCTGCGGAGGTTTGCTCTTTTTTAGTGCTTAGAAAGACTGCGAACTATCGCATTGAACTTTTGGTTTATTATGGCTACAATAAATGAGAAGCATGCGGATGGATGTGAAAGAAGGATGTGAAAAAAAAGTGAGATGTTCTCACTTAAAGAAATGAAAATTACTATTATTATTGCAGATGATAATTCGTTTATTCGAGAAGGAATGAAAATTATATTAAATACATACGAGGAGTTCGACGTTGTCGCTACTTTAAAAGATGGTCAGGAAGCCGTTCAATATTGCAAAAACCATTCCGTCGATATTGCATTGTTAGATGTAAGAATGCCCGTTATGGACGGTGTAGAGGCTACAAAGCTTATTTCAGAGTTAACGAAAGCAAAGCCGCTTATTTTAACTACGTTTGATGATGATGAATATATTATTGATGCCGTAAAAAACGGAGCTAAAGGCTACTTGTTAAAAAATACAGAGCCAGAGCGCATTCGAGACGCAATCAAAAGTGTCTTCAACGGGCATACGGTTCTGCAAGATGTTGTGCTTGATAAGATTAAATCAAGTTTAAACGCTGCAACTGAGCGCGAGTCCAAAGCGGATATGACACAGTTTACCGAGCGTGAAACGAGCATTATGACGCTGATTGCCAAAGGGCTTTCAAATAAAGAAATTTCTAAAACGCTTTTTATTTCAGAAGGTACCGTAGCAAACTATATTAGTTCGATTTTAAGTAAAACGGGACTTGAGCACCGTACTCAAATTGCTATTTACTATTTAACCGGTAAAGGGAAGTAGGACTATGGAAGTCGGATTAATGATGACTAAGCTCATCCTCATACTGTTTTTGGCTATTACGTACATTCAGTTTAATTATGTACACTCGATTTCAGCTATTGTGTTAGCACTGCTTCTTTACAGCTGTGTTAATATTGCAGCGTCCATTGTGAAAAAGAGCGCGTTCAAGCGCATGTTTATTGTTAGTTCAATTGTCCTTATTCTATATTGTGCGTATAAACTTCATCCTTTGTTTTTTCTTCTTTTGCCGCTAAACCTTTGTGAGCTTATTGGAGAATCAGTCGTGAAAAAATGGATGGTGCTGCTGCTTGTTTTGCTTCCAATGTTGCTTGTTCCCTCTGATAGTAGCGCGCTGTATGTGTTAGTCGCTGCGTTTACTTTCTTTATTTATACAGGAGCAGCTCTCTATCAAAAGCGGACAATCAATTACGAACAAAAGCTTGATGAAATGAGAGTAAGTATGCAAAAGCTGCAAAAGCACGTGAATGAAAATAAAGAGTATGTGAGACAGTCTCAATATGCTTCAAAGTTAGAAGAGCGAAATCGATTATCACAGGAAATTCATGATAAGATTGGTCATTCAATGACAGGAGCGCTTATTCAAATGGAGGCAGCAAAGCATGTGATGAAGCAAGATGAAGAAAAAGCGCTGTCTCTTCTTCAAAATGCGATTACGATTTCGAAAGAAGGCATTGAAGAAATTAGGTTAACGTTAAAAAGTATAAAGCCTCCAGCTGAGCAAATAGGAATCAGCAGGCTTAAATTATTTATTGGTGAATTTGAGGCTAAGCATAGTATCGCAATGCCTCTTGTATATAAAGGGAATTTAGATCTTATCACACCTCTTCAGTGGAAAATTATCCATGAAAATATAACAGAAGCTATTACGAATGCTTTGAAATATGCAGAAGCAACGATGATTGCCATTGAGCTTCACGTACTAAATAAAATGGTTAAAGTAGAAGTCAAAGACAATGGAAAAGGCGCTCACTTGTTTCAAAAAGGACTTGGCATAGCAGGAATGGAAGAGCGCGCTGCTTCCATTAACGGAACAGTCATTGTCGACGGTACAAACGGATTTTCTGTTACTACACTGCTGCCGATATAGGTGAGAAACTTCATACATAAATAATGAGATTTCTCATGGGGAAAAGGTGAACTTATGCACTGACGTAAGTTTGCCTTTTTTTCATAAAATAAGGATATACCAACACACTAGAGGTGAAATGATGAACGTATTATCAATTCAAAAATTAACAAAGAAATTTGGAGATTTTATTGCGGTAGATAATTTGTCTTTGCAAGTAGAAGAAGGAGATATATTTGGCTTTTTAGGAACAAATGGAGCAGGAAAAAGCACAACGATTCATATGGTGGCTAGTCTGCTTCAAAGCAACAGCGGCGATATTGAAGTGCTTGGGAAAAATATAAAGAAACATCGAAATTTCGCAAAGATGAACATTGGAATTGTTCCGCAGGACTTGGCGATTTATGAAGATTTGACAGCCTATGAAAATGTGAAGTTTTTTGCAGGTCTCTACGGATTAAGAGGATCACTTCTTAACGAACGAGTGGAAGAAGCTTTAGCGTTTGTAGGGCTTTTAGATAAACAAAAGGCTTATCCGAAAAGTTTTTCAGGAGGAATGAAAAGAAGGTTAAATATCGCATGCGCAATTGCTCATCGTCCTAAGCTGATCATTATGGATGAACCGACGGTTGGCATTGATCCTCAGTCGCGAAATTATATTTTAACATCTGTAAAAAAGCTAAATGAAATGGGAAGCACAATCATTTATACGAGTCACTATATGGAAGAAGTAGAAGAGGTATGTACAAAGATTGCAATTATTGATCACGGCAAAATTATTGCAGAAGGAACAAAAGAGCAGCTGAAATCGATTATCACCGATACAAAAGATATTTGGATTGAAGTAAAAGAAGCGGACGATATAGATTGCAGCGGTCTAAAAGACATTCCGGGAGTAACAGCCGTTACGTACGAAGATGGAATCATTAAAATTAATTCAAATGCCGAAGTGAATAACTTGAACAAAGTCATTCATTATTTAATGACGCATCATATCGAAATTAAAGCAGTCAAGGAGCAAGCACCAAATTTAGAGACGGTCTTTCTGACGCTCACAGGACGCAGTCTAAGAGATTTATAAAAGAAAGGAGGAATAACGAATGAATATTATTGCAATTGCTTTGAAAGAAATGAAAAGTGATCTGCGAGATAAGCGTGCATTTATTTTTATGATTCTTTTTCCGCTAGCTCTTGTCCTTATTTTAGGAACAGCTTTGTCCCAAGCCTTTAATAATGACATGACGATAGACGACAGTTACGTTCTCTACAAAATGGACACAAGTAATGAAGCATCTGCTGCTTTTGAGCAGTTTGCTGCACATGCAAAAAAATCCGGCATTCACTTTAAAGCGCTGAAAAAAGATCAGGATGGAAAAAAAGAAGTAAAAGAACAGCGCTATACAGCTTATGTAGAAGTGAAAGACGGAGGCATTCATCTCTACGGAAATGAAGAAAACAGCATTGAATTTAACATGGTGCAAGGTATGTTAAGCACATTTGTTGATAAGTATAACGTGGCTATGGAAGTGGCCAAAGTAAATCCTCAGCAAGTCGAGAACCTGTTGCGTGCGTCTAAGCATGATTATATTCAAGAAACATCCCTTCATTCTCAAAAACAGCCCAATTCAATAGACTACTACGCTATTTCAATGACAACCATGATTGTTTTGTACGGATCTATCTCAGCGAGTTATTTAATTAGAGGAGAGCGTATGCGAAATACGGCCAATCGATTAGTAGCCGCTCCGATTAAAACAGCTGAAATTTTTGTCGGGAAAATTTTAGGTACTGTTTTGGTTCACACTATTTGTGTATTAGTGGTGATTATGTCGACTAAATACTTTTTTGATGCCAACTGGGGAGATCATTTACTTTTAGTACTCGTAATGTTAATATCTCAGATTCTTTTTGCCATTAGCTTTGGACTAGGAGTTAGCTACCTTACGAAGACAGAAGCGGCAGCAAGAGCAATTATTATGGTTGTTATTCAAGTGTCTTGTATTGTAGGAGGAACCTATTTTCAAAATGGATCTGGAGAAGGCTTCGTCAATGTATCACCTTTAACTTGGATGAACAATGGACTTATTAAATTGATTTATACAAATGATATCGGCGCTTCTCTTTCAGTTATCGGGTTGAATGTAGGCTTCTCTATTTTGTTCTTGGGCATAGCCATTGTGCTTTTGAGAAAAAGAGAGGGGTTATAACATGAAAAATATCGTGTGGCTTGTCACAAATATGCTAAGAAATATGCTGCTTAGAAACAAAAGAACGCTTGTGCTTGTTATTGGTTTGCCTATTGCAGGAGTTTTAATGTCCGTTCTTATTTATGGAAATGCAGGAGGGACTTCGGTGAATATCGGAGTTGTCAATCACGACTCAACGGATATCACAAAAGATACCGTTCAGTTTTTAAAAGGGCTGCATAAAACAAATGTTAAAATGCTCACGGACAAAGAAGTGGATCATGAGATTACGTCAAAGAAAGTGGATGCGGTTATTACCTTTGAAAAAGGGTTTTCTGACAGCGTCAAAGCGAACAAACCAGATCATATTACGATTACTTCAATAAAAGGAGCAGAGGTAACGAGCTTTATTAAGTCTTATTTGTATCAATATATTGATAATATTTCTGCGCTGAATCAAGCTGCTGAAGGCGACGATGCTGCGTTTAAACAAATGTATGAGAATTATCAAAAAGCGCAATTCCACGTCTCTACGCATGCCCTTGAAGACAAAGGAACCGATCAAAACATTGTCAAGCAGACAATTGGGTATTTAATTATGTTTATGCTTTTTTCTGCGGTGAATTTATCGGCTCTTATCACAAAAGAAAAAGAGCAGCGAACGTATTTCAGACTGTTAGCTTCGCCAGTTAGTGCAAGGCAATACGTGATATCCAATGTTATGACAAATATGATTTTATTAACTCTGCAAGTAATGATTACACTTGTTTGTATTACGACTCTTTTTCACGTCGATATAAACATTCCCGTATGGCAGCTATTTTTCATTTTAGTTTTGTTTGGTCTAGTAGCCATCGGCTTGTCTCTTGTAATTATCGCTTTTACAGAAAGTTCAAAAGCAGCGAATGGTCTTCAGACGCTTATCATCACGCCAACTTGTTTACTGTCCGGCTGCTTTTTCCCACCTGAATTTATGCCGGATGTGATGCAGAAAATAGCCGACTTTCTTCCTCAAACGTGGGTATTAAGTACGTTAAAAAGTGTTCAACAAGGAGCTGGTTTAAGCAGCCTATGGTTAAATATCAGCATTTTACTAGCTTTTGCACTCGTTTTTTTCCTGCTGTCTATTTATAAATTAAATCGAAATAATACTGTTCAAAAGTTTATTTAAATGGTAAAGTCAGAGAATACCTCTGGCTTTTTTTGTAATTTTTAAAAAGTTACAAAAAAAGATTGAAAAATATAAAATGAAATTTTAGAATGAAAGAGGAAAGGGGTATACAAAAAGAGAATAAATAGGGGAGAAAAACGAAGTTCATGTTGGTTTTTTGCACAAGTAAATGAAATCGCTTACATAAGGCAGCATGAAATACGGAAGGAGAGATTGTCAGCGAGATAACAAAGGGGGAAAAACAGTGGGGATTTATGAACTACTTGTACCACGCACGGTTTTATATGGAGAAGGATCATTTTCTAAAATTGGAGAACAGGCTGCACTGCTTGGGACAAAGGCATTGCTTATAAGTGATGACGTTATGGTGAAAGCAGGCAATGTAGAAACTTGCCGTCGTTACTTAGCAGAGGCTGGCATGGACTGTGCCGTGTATACAGGCGTAAATTCAGAGCCGACAGATATTCATCTAGATGAAGCGCTTGTTATATGTGAAACGGAGCAGTGCGATGTGGTTATTGCCTTAGGGGGAGGCAGCTGTATCGATACTGGAAAAGCGGTTGCCATTATGATGACAAATGAGGGGCATCTACGAACGTATTTTCAAAATCAACAAGATTTTCAAGATAGTCCTCTTCCTTTGGTTGCCGTGCCTACGACTGCTGGAACAGGCTCAGAAGTGACGAAAGCGACGGTTATTACAGACACGGCGTACGATGTAAAAATGATGCTCGCAAGACCTCAATTATTGCCTGATACAGCCATTGTTGATCCGTTATTAACTCTATCATGTCCAAAACACGTAACGGCAGCTACAGGAATTGATGCACTCAGTCATGCGGTCGAAGCGTATTTATCTAAAAAAGCGCATCCTTTTACGGATTCACTTGCGCTTCAAGCAATTGAGTTAATTATGAAAAATATTCGTCTAGTGTACAGAAATGGAGAAAATCTTCAAGCAAGAAACGAAATGGCCTATGCTTCTATGCTGGCGGGAATGGCGTTTTCAAATTCATCCGTTGCTCTAGTGCACGGTATGTCACGACCTATTGGCGCGTTATTCCATGTGCCGCACGGTATTTCTAATGCGATGCTCCTGCCTGCGATTTTGGACTATACAAAAGAGGCTTCAATCGACCGTTTAGGTGAAATAGGACAAGCTCTTTTTCCGAACGTATCATATACAAAAAAAGAAGGAGCAGATGTGTTAATTGAAGCCATCAAGCAGCTTTGTATCGACTTAGAGATTCCTAATCTTCAATCGTGGGGCATTGATCGCCAGTTATTTTACGCGGCGGTTGAGAAAATGGCAGCGGATGCGATTCAAAGCGGAAGTCCTGCTAACCATCCGGTTGTACCGACGGCAGAAGAAATTATCCAGCTGTATTACACGTGCTATGAATATGAGTTTGAGTCAGCACTTTATAAAAAATAAGATACATTCAAGACAAATTGAATGAGGGATGAAAGGGGAAACGTTATGGATTTGCTGATTATTTTGCTGTCTCTGGGGCTTTTGATGCTGGTTGCTTACCGCGGATTTTCAGTTATTTTGTTTGCTCCACTTTGTGCGCTGCTAGCCGTTATTTTAACGGAACCAAGCTATGCCCTCCCGTTTTTCTCAAACGTTTTTATGGAGAAAATGGTTGGGTTTATTAAAAACTACTTCCCTGTCTTTCTATTAGGAGCAGTCTTCGGGAAGATGGTTGAAATGTCTGGAGTCGCCGAATCGATTGCGAAAACAATTGTTAAAGTAGTAGGGGCTAAACGCGCCATCTTGGCTATTGTTTTAATGGGGGCAATCTTAACCTACAGCGGCGTAAGTTTATTCGTTGTTGCGTTTGCAGTTTATCCGTTTGCGGCTAACTTATTCCGCGAAGCGAATATTCCAAAACGATTAGTACCGGGAACGATTGCATTAGGAGCTATTTCGTTTACCATGGATGCACTTCCGGGTACACCGCAAATTCAAAACGTTATTCCAACGACTTTTTTTAAAACAGACATCTATGCTGCTCCGACACTGGGGATTATCGGATCGGTTATTGTCTTTAGCTTAGGTCTTTGGTATTTAGAAAGCCGAAGCAAAAAAGCAAGAAAAGCTGGAGAAGGCTACTACGGATTTAATAATGAACTAGCGGCTGCTGCAGAGCTAGAAAAAGAGTCTGTGCCTTCTACAGAACCTAAATATGAACCTAGCGTAGCAAGACAGATTTTAGCATTTGTTCCGCTTGTGCTTGTAGGGGTTGCAAACAAATTTTTCACAGTTTCTATTCCAAAGTGGTACCCAGACGGTTTTGATTTTGCCAAAATCGGTCTTGAAGCGTTTGGAAAAGTAGATTTAACCGCAGTTGTCGGTATTTGGTCAGTGGAATTGGCACTTGTTATTGGAATTATCACAACGATTGCGTATGACTGGAAGAGAGTGACCACCGGTTTCCAAGCGGGTCTTAACGCAAGTATTGGCGGAGCGCTTCTCGCTGCGATGAACACGGGAGCTGAGTATGGCTTTGGAGGCGTTATTTCATCTCTGCCTGGCTTTGCAACCGTTCGTGATGGTATTTCACATACCTTTACAAATCCGCTTGTCAATGGAGCCGTTACGACAAACATTTTAGCCGGTATTACAGGCTCTGCTTCTGGAGGTATGGGAATTGCGCTTAGTGCAATGGGAGATAAGTATGTAGAAGCTATTAATCAGTACAACATTCCTCCTGAAGTTATGCACAGAGTTGTAGCGATGGCATCAGGCGGTATGGATACGCTTCCTCATAACGGAGCCGTTATTACCCTGCTTGCTATTACCGGGTTAACACACAAGCAGTCTTACCGAGATATTTTTGCCATCACTGTTATAAAAACACTTGCATGTTTCTTAATCATTGGAATCTACAGCTTAACTGGACTCGTATAACAAATAAAGAGGCTGAGTGTAGTTGAAGAAAGATCCGAACGATTTATCGTTCGGATTTTTTTATTGTTGCAGTGATTTAGTTGTATATCAAGCTTTTGGCTCTAAAACAGATTCTTTGACTTTCTAAACTGTAAGTATTATGATTACACTACTTTCTAGAATACTATATGCCGTTACATTAATTCTTAGCATGTTTATGAAGAAAGGAGAATGACTGTGAAGCTATTTGAAGGAAATTTAAAAGTAGGCGACTGGGTCAAAGGAAAATCTCGCGACGGTGAACTTATATATGGATATATTCAAACGATTAATCCGTCTAAAAAAGCAGCACTAATCAACGTTGTGAAAAGTGATGATGAAAAAATGGTCGGCACAACCATTGGCATGATGGGTGGAAAAATAGAGAAGCTGCCCCTTCAAAAAACGGCGCACGAAGAGCAGATTCTTTCATTAATTGATCTTGCGCTGCTAACAAAAGACGAAGCTTGGTTTATCGAATTAACAGCTGAATTAAAAAAAGTACAAGATAAAAAGCAAGGCTGACATTCCTAGTAAAGGAATGAAGGCCCTGCTTTTTTTATTATTCATAGGGGAAAAGCAGGAATGAAAAGCCGCTTGCGAGAAGAAGTAAGTGACAACATTAAGAAAGAAAAGGTGATAAAAGATGAGTAAACGTGTCTTGATTTTAACAGGAGATGCCGTGGAGGCATTAGAAGTTTTTTATCCGTATTATCGCTGTTTAGAAGAAGATATTCAGTGTACCATTGCTTCTCCCGTGAAAAAGAAGCTCCAAACGGTTGTTCATGATTTTCTTCCAGAAATGGAAACATTCACAGAGAAAACGGGATATAAAATTGATTCTCACGCTTCTGTCGATGAAGTGGATCCTGCCGATTATGATGGTCTTATTATTCCTGGAGGACGGGCGCCTGAATACATTCGAATGAACACAAAAGTTCAGGAAATTGCCGCGCATTTTTTAAAAGAAAATAAACCTTTAGGCGTTATTTGTCATGGTCAGCTCGTATTAACGACGGTTAGAGAGTATCTGCAGGACAGAGAAGTAACAGCGTATCCTGCTTGTCGTCCGGAAGTAGAAGCGGCAGGTGCTGTGTTTATTGAACAGACGCTTCACGTAGACAGAAACTTAGTAACTGGACAGGCTTGGCCAGATTTACCTAAATTTATGAAAGAGTTTTTTAAAGTACTAAAAAAAGCTGAAAAAGTGAACGCATAATAAAAAAAGCGGGCTGAGAGAAAAGAATTCTTTCAGCTCTTTTAATTGATTATAGATGAGGTGTAGACAACGTGCAGCTAGTGTCTGAACTATCGAAGAAAATTATAAAAGAAGTACAGCTTGTGATGAAAGAACATGTAATTGTAACGGATATACGCGGAATTATTATTGCGTCTACAGAAGAAAAGCGGGTTGGTTTTTTTCACGAAGGCGCGTGGAACGTGATGCAAAAAAAGCAAAAACTATATATCTCCAAAAAAGAAGCAGCGGATTTAAAAGGAGTTAAGCCAGGTATTAACTTGCCCATCAGTTATCAAGGAGACATTATTGGCGTTATTGGCATTACAGGTACTCCGGAAGCTGTTGAGCCTTTTGCAGACATTATTCGAAGGTTAACAGAGTTAATTATTCGCGAAGCATACTATATAGAAGCGAAGGAATGGGAAAATAAAGGAGTAGAAGCTTTTTTTCGTGAATGGATTTATAGCCAGCAGGTAGATGCAGAATTTATTGAACGAGGCCATATTTTAGGAGTGCAAGTAGACAGTTCTTACTGCTGCACGCTGTTTCAATTTGATTCATCTCTTTCGAAAAAGAAGCAGCAGCAGGTACAAGAAATGATTCGCTACTGGTTTGAAAGTCATAAAGGTGAAGGAGATTATATCGCAAATTGGGGATACGATCGCTTGCTTTTACTGAAAGAAGCGGTAGGTGAAAAGGTAAGACAAGGATTTAAAGAAGAATTAAAAAAATGTCAGCAGTACATTCAAGCAAACAACCAAGTTATCATCACTATTGGTGTAGGAAAGCCAGCGGAGCAATTTAATTTGCATGCTTCATATGAAGAAGCAAAAAAAGCGCTTAAAGTAGCTTCAAAACGTCAAGCCGTTGTTTTTTATGAGGAGCTACTGATGGACATGATTTTAGAAGATGTTTCTGAACCTGTAAAAAAGGAATTCTTGAGTCGAGTGCTTTCCGCTCTCTTAAAAGAAAAAGAGCTGCTTGAAACGTTGAAATGCTATTTATCCAATGATCAATCATTAAAAAAAACGGCAGTTGATTTACATATTCATATCAATACGCTTCATTACCGCTTGAAGCAAATGAAAGAACTCACAGACATTGATCCTAAAAGTGTAAAGGGTCTCACGCTTTTTTACCTTGCGCTGTCTCTACTAGAATAAAGTGCGCTATTCATTAGATGAACATACAAAAAATAAGTTTTTGAAGCGCTTTTTTTTAGTTCTTTATCCATAGTCCCTCATTGCTTCTGCAACTATAATAAGAGTAAGAGATACATATAAGGAGGAACGTTATGCTTAATGAACGAACAAAAGCAAAGCTCATTGAAGTTGTAGGATCGGCCAACTTTCAAGATAGCAGTGAAGCAAGACTCGTATATTCTTATGACGCAACCCCTAACTTTCAGTCGCTTCCTGATGCAGTTATTATGCCTGAAAACAAAGATCAAGTGAAAAGAATTTTAACGATATGCAACGAAGATCATGTTCCTATTGTGCCGAGAGGTTCAGGTACAAATTTAAGCGCGGGAACGTGTCCAACGCAAGGCGGAATTGTTCTTACATTTAACCGAATGAATAAAATTTTGGAAATTGATGAAGAAAATTTAACCGCTACCGTGCAGCCAGGTGTTATCACGTTAGACTTAATTAACGCCGTAGAGGCAAAAGGTTTATTTTATCCTCCTGATCCAAGCTCTATGAAAATATCAACCATTGGAGGAAACATCAATGAGTGCTCAGGAGGATTACGAGGCTTAAAATACGGCGTAACAAAAGATTACGTTCTTGGGCTTGAAGTAATTCTTGCAAACGGTGACTGTATTAAGACGGGAGGCAAGCTGGCTAAAGATGTAGCTGGCTACGATTTAACGAACTTGTTTGTTGGTTCTGAAGGAACGCTTGGCGTCGTGACAGAAGCGATTTTAAAGCTCATTCCAATACCTGAAACAAAACAAACTCTGCTTGCGCTGTTTGAAGACATGGATGCAGCCGCTAAGACCGTTTCAGCTATTATTGCACATAAAATTATTCCAGCTACGCTTGAATTTTTAGATCAGCCGACGTGTGAGGTAGTAGAAGATTTTGCACAAGTTGGTCTCCCAACGGATGTAAACGCTGTCTTATTGATTGAACAAGACGGACCTCCAGAAGTAGTGAGTCGGGATATGGAAATGATTTCACGCATCTGCAGTGAAGGAAGCGCTGTATCAGTAAAAGTAGCGGCTTCGCAAGCAGAAGCAGAAGCGTTAAGTACAGCAAGAAGATCAGCTCTTTCTGCTTTAGCACGAATGAAGCCAACGACGATTTTAGAAGACGCAACTGTCCCTCGTTCTAAAATTAGTGAAATGGTCAAAGCCATTAACGAAATTGCTGTAACATATAACGTTAAAATCTGTACGTTTGGTCATGCGGGAGACGGAAATCTGCATCCGACTTGTTTAACGGATGCACGTGATGAAGAAGAGCTTCACCGCGTTGAACAAGCTTTTGAAGCAATTTTTCATAAAGCCATTGAGCTTGGAGGAACGATTACAGGTGAACACGGAGTGGGAGAAATGAAAGCACCGTATTTGGCGTTGAAGATGGGCGGAGAAGGAGTAGCCGCGATGAAAGCAATTAAGTATGCTTTGGATCCGCAAGGAATTATGAATCCAGGGAAAATTTTTGCTAAAGACACGAGAAAAAGAGTGGTGGTTCGTTCATGACGGCGACAAAAGACATTCAGCAAGCGTTTAAAGAACGGTTAGATTATGATGAGCTAATGAATTGTATGAGATGCGGTTTTTGTTTGCCAAGCTGTCCGACGTATGGACAAACGAATCAATATGAAGCAGCGTCACCACGGGGAAGAATTGCTTTAATGAAAGGAGTGGTAGACGGACTTATTGAACCTGATGAATCCGTTGAAAAGCAATTGAATCTTTGCCTGGGCTGCCGAGCGTGTGAGCCTGTTTGTCCTTCGGGTGTGAAGTATGGACACTTATTAGAAGAAGCGCGTGATATTATTCAGCAGAAGAAAAGACATAAATGGCCGGTAAAAGCGCTCAGACATATGGTGTTTGAGCAGCTTTTCCCGCATAAAGAACGATTAAAAAATGTACATTCTCTGCTTGCTTTCTATCAAAGAAGCGGCTTGCAAAAAGCCGTTCAAAAAACAAACATATTAAACGTCCTTCCTGGTAATCTAGCGCAATTGGAAAAAACGCTTCCGCCTGTGCCCACAAAAAAAGAAATGAAGAAACGTCCTTTTTTATTTGAAGCAGAAGGAACAGAAACACGTACGGTTGCTTTTTTTACAGGATGTTTAATGGATACGATGTTTATGGAAACAAACAACGCGACGATTGCACTTTTACAAAAAGCGGGGTGTAAGGTCGTCATACCAGAAGTGCAGACGTGCTGCGGGGCTCTGCATGCACATGGAGGAGAAAAAGATCAGGCAAAAAAGTTAGCGAAGCAGAACATCATGGCGTTTGAATCTATTCAAGCGGATGATATTGTTCTTAATGCAGGAGGCTGCGGTGCGCTGTTGGTAGAATACGATCATTTATTAAAAGAGGAACCGGAATGGAAAGAAAGAGCAGCTGCTTTTTCTGCCAAAGTCAAAGATTTTTCAGAGATTTTATTGCAGCAGCAGTTTGTGGAAAAACAAAAGTTATCGCTTCCAAGTCAAATTATTACGTATCAAGACTCGTGTCATTTGAGTTTTTTGATGAAAACGTCCAGCGCACCGAGAAGGCTAATTCAAGCGATTAACGGAACGGTGTTTAATGAAATGGAAAATGCGGATCATTGCTGTGGCTCAGCTGGTATTTATAATCTAACGGAACAAGAGATGTCTATGCAAATTTTAGATTATAAAATGGAAAAAGTGAAAGAAGCGCATGCACATACGATTGTAACAGCAAACCCGGGCTGTCTCATTCAAATGAAGCTAGGGGTAGTTAGAGAAGGAGTAGAAGAAAGTGTAAGGGCCGTTCATCTTGCAGATTTACTTCTTGAAGCAGTAGAAAGCAAATAAAAAGGCCGGACGTGTCCGGCCTTTTTATTATTTGAACAGCTGAGAAACAATTTCGTACGAACGAAGGCGAGCTTTGTGATCATAAATTTGAGCGTTAATCATCAGTTCATCTGCTTCTGTTTCTTCAATAAACTGTTCCAGCTTGACTTTAATCGTCTCAGGACTTCCGACAATAGAAGAGCCCAGCTGCTGTTGAAGAGAAGCTTTTTCAAAGTCAGTCCATAGTTCATCCATATTATCCACAGGAGCTTTTAGTTTACCCGGTATGTTTCGAATTAAATTTAGAAACTGCTGTTGCATAGAAGTAGCCAAACGTTCAGCTTCTCTATCTGTATCAGCAGCGATTACGTTTACACCTAACATTGCATATGGTTTCTCTAACACGTCGGACGGCTTAAAATAACGGCGATACATGTTAAGAGCTGTCATTGTATTATTAGGTGAGAAGTGACTTGCAAATGAAAATGGTAAGCCTAGCTGTGCAGAAAGCTGTGCGCTAAAACCGCTTGAGCCAAGCAGCCAAATCGGAATATTTAAACCTTGACCGGGAACAGCTTTAACGCGCATCTGACTTTCTGAAGCCGGTTTAAAGTATTCTTGCAGTTCAGCCAGCTGTTCTGGGAAGTCACTGCC
>ENA-ORXC01000427-ORXC01000427.1-marine-metagenome-genome-assembly--contig:-NODE-427-length-30776-cov-4.560930_pt1 | contig 30776 bp, 23 predicted proteins | sample MGYA00237865_ERZ511478 | MGnify/ENA metagenome assembly ERZ511478
ACGGCCATCCTTCACCGGGCTAGATGGCCGGTTACAGGGTTTGTCCGGCGGTTATCAGGATTTCCATTTCGACGCGGTGGACGCTGCAACATGGGATATTCTGAACGATCCTTTCGTGCTGGCCGCCGAGTGCGTGGTGGTGCCGCCGATCCATGGGCGCGACCATAGCGTCGGGACCGAACGGGAAATCCGCACGGCGCTGAAGGCACAGATTCCGGTCTACGTGCTGGCGGATATGTCGCGATGACTGGCTCGGGTCTTCTTGTCCTTGCGGCGGTTGCCGGGGTTGCGGTCGCCGGGGCTGTCGCCCTGCGTTCCGCGCCCGCCAGTTGCGTGATTCCGATCTGATCCGGACGCGGATTCCGGGGTATCCGGACACCCGATCTGACCCTGCCGTATCGCTGCTGAGCAATCCCGTGGCGGGCTATCCTCGTGCTCTTTTTCAAGAGAGCGGGGAGCCCCATGAAGAGATTGCCCCCTCTCAGCGATGCTCCGCATTGCCTGCCGGGCAATGGATGCGGAAGATCAGGGAAGTTTTGCGGCTACGGTCAAGCGGCCTGTCGTTGCGAGAGATCGGGCTGAGCCTCAAGCTCGGCCGGACGACGGTGGGCGAGTACGTCCGTCGCGCCGAACACGCCGAGGTGTCGTGGCCGGTGCCGGAGGGGGTGACGGATGCGGCACTGGAAGCGCTCTTGTTTCCGCCCCCGCGATGGACGCGGGAACGGTAGCTCCACCTGATGCGTCGCGCGTCGATTACGCGGGCGCGACCTTCGAAGTGATCGATCCGAAGACCGGCGAGGTGGGCACGGCGCAGCTGTTCGTCGCGACGTGCGGCGTGCAACGCTGGGCGCGTCGAACATGACGTATGCCGAGGCGACATGGACACAAGGCCTGTCGGACTGGACCGGCTCGCACGGGCGTGCCTTCGCGTTCGTCGGGGAAACGCGCCACTGGCGCCTTTCCTGATCCTCCTCACTTTGGTGGCGTTACGGCGCAGGTCGTCCCGGACAACCTCAAATCCGGCGTCACCAAGGCCTGCTTCTACGAGCCCGCCGTGAACCGGACCTACGAGGAGATGGCGGCGCATTACGGCACGGCGGTCGTTCCCGCGCGTCCGCGCAAACCCCGCGACAAGGCCAAGGTCGAGGTTGCGGTGCAGATCGCGCAATGTGCGGCGCGCAGCGCTGGATCGTTGCCCGGCCGCTGCACGGGGCCACAGGAACCGGCGGTTCTCCTCGCTCACCGAGCTGAACGCAGCGATCCGGGAGTTGTTGGATCGGCTCAACGACCGCGTGACCCGGCATCTGGGCGCGAGCCGCCGACAGCTCTTCGAGCAGATCGAGAAGCCTGCGCTCAGGCCATTGCCCGCCGAGCCCTATGTCTTCGCCGAGTGGAAGCAGCGCACGGGGTGCCCCGCACGGGGTGCCCCGCACGGGGTGCCCCGCACGGTGGAGGTCTTCCATAACGGCACGCGCGTCGCCGCCCATGCTCGTACTTCCGGCAATCGCCAGCATACGACCGTGCGGGGCACCCCGTGCGGGGCACCCCGTGCGTGATCACATGCCCTTGTCGCATCAGCGTTACGGCGACTGGACGCCCGACCGGCTCAGAAAGTGGGCGAGGATATCGGCCCCTGCACCGGCGCGCTGGTCGAGGTGATCCTGCGCGAGAGACGGCATCCCGAACAGGGGTTCCGCTCCTGCCTCGGCATCCTGCGACTGGCCAAGGCCCATGGCCGTGCCGACCTGGAGGCGGCCTGCGAGCGGGCGCTGGAGATCAACGCCCGCTCCTACAAGTCCGTCGCCTCCATCGTGGAAGAACAACCTCCATCGCAGACGACCTGAACAAGCCGCAGACGGACCTGCAATCACTCATCCCAACATCCGTCGCACCAAAGGTGCGCCGATTCCAGGCTGTGGCGCGCCTTCGGCGCGACGTGCCGGATATTTCCATTGAAAGAAGGACAGATAATGCTCGACCACCCAACCCTCGACCAACTCAGGGAACTCAAGCGAGCCAATTCTTGAATGGGGGGCATGGCGTTCGTCGGGGAAACGCTCCCCCAGAGCGTTTCCTGATCCTTCTCACCCTTTACCGAGTTGCGCAGTCAGGATGCCGCCGCCGAGATGGGCCACGCCGAATGGCTCGGCCTGCTCATCCACTGCCCGGCAGGCGATCTGAAAGATCGCTGAGAGGGGACCGCGAGCGCGCCAACCGCCACACGAAGCGCTTCCAGACCCGGATGCGCGCTGCAAAGCTGCGCCATTCCGGGGCCGCCATCGAGGATGTCGATTACAGAACGCCGAGAAAGCTCGACAAGGCGTTGTTCCAGAGCCTCGCCACAGGCCGCTGGATTACCGAGAAACGCAATCTATGTGGACTCGGCAAGACCCCGGATCGGGGTCCAGGGCAGGCTCTGGCTTGCCTGTACCCTCGGCCAGAAAGCCTGCCGTGACAACGCCACCGTTCTCTACCGGCGCGCCCCGCGTCTCTTCGCCGAACTGGAACTCGCCCGAGGTGACGGGCGATACCCTCGTCTGTTCCGCGCCCTCGTGAAAGCCGATCTGCTGATCCTCGACGATTGGGGACCGGAGCGTCTGACCGCCAGCCAGAGACGCGACCTCATGGAAATCGTCGAGGATCGCCATGGGGCAGGTTCAACTCTGATCACCAGTCAGATCCCCGTCGATGCGTGGCACGCCGTCATCGACGAACCCACCTTCGCCGACGCCTGCGGCGGGCCACCTGCGGCGGGCCACCACCCTCGACCGCCTCGTTCACAACGCCCACCGGCTCGAACTCGACGGACAATCCATGCGAAAAACCGGCACCGCCGATGAGCGCTCCGGCATTGACGGAGACGCCAACGACCGACATCACGAAACCACGCTCAGCAGCGAAGCGTCAGCCTGTCCGGATACTCCGGAATGACTGTCCGGATGTCGCTGGAATGGGTGTCCCGATGCTCCGGAATGCGCACCCGGACTGGCTTTGGAAATATCGATCGCTGCACGACGCCACCCAATGCTATCTTCACTCATCTTTGTCATGTCCTATGCCTGTCATCCGGGCGTATCAGGCCCGGGTATCCGTTCAGGCCTCATGGCAAAGGCGGGAACCGATCATACTCTCGCACGGTCTGCAAAGACCAAGGCAGCGAAGGGCGATTCAACAAATAAGCAAAATGCTTGTCTTATGAATTCCTTGGTTCGTTGGTTTGAATGAACTGCCATGAGCGGGTGGCCACCCGCTCATGGGGGCGGGGGACGGATCGTCAAAACGCCGGTCGTCATGGACCGAGTTAGAGTCTGATCGCCCCCGTCTTTCCCTGAGGCCCGAACGGATACCCGAGTTGTACGCCGCAGGCGTTGAGGCTCGGATGACAAGCATGGGACACGGAACAGCCTGCCCCGGACCACGATCCGGGGATGACAGAGCATACCATCGGCATCGATATCTCGAAAGACACTCTCGACGTTCGTCGCTTGCCGTCGGGCGAGAAAAGCCGCTTTACCAATGATCGCAATGGGCATCATGCGCTGCTCGATTGGATAGGACAGGATGTCGAGCGGGTCGTCTTCGAGCCGACCGCTCGCTATCATCGCGCCATGGAGCGGTGTCTGGCCGATGCCGGACTGCCCTTGGTAAAGATCAATCCCCTGCGCGCACGGCGCTTCACCGAAAGCTACGGCCAGCGTGCCAGGACCGATGCGCATGATGCGGCCATGCTCGCTCGGATGGGTATGGCCTTCAACCTGTCGCCTCATCCAGTCGCAGATAAGGATCTCGATGACTTGCGTGAACTCCAAGTCGCGCGCACGGCCCTCGTCAAGGACAGGACGGGGCGCCCTGCGCGGCGACGAAGAACCGCGAGAAAACCCTGACCATCGCGCTCCTGAAGCGACAGGCGACCCAGCGTCTTGCACAGATCGAACGACAGCTCGATGCCATCGAACGCGCAATCACCGAGCGGATCGAGCAGGACGAAGACACCGTGCGCAGACGCGATATTCTTCTCGGCATACCCGGTATCGCGACCGCAACTGCTCATGCCATCCTGATCGAGATGCCCGAACCCGGAACACTCGGCGGCAAGCAGGTCGCCTCTCTCGCAGGACTGGCCCCCGTCGTCCGGGAGTCCGGAAAATGGAAGGGAAAGGCCAGGATCAGGGGAGGCCGCGCATCGCTCAGGCAGGCGCTCTACCCCGGATCAGGTCCGGGGCAGGCTATGCCCGCCCTCGTCGCAACCCGGTTCAATCCAGACCTCAAGGCTCGATACGACACCCTCCGCAAAGCCGGAAAACCAGCCAAACTCGCCATTACCGCCGTCATGAGAAAACTACTCATCACCGCAAATGCACTCATCCGCGATGATCGAAAATGGACAGAAAATACCGCTTGATCATAACGGATACTCTAGCCGTTGGCATCATTCCACGGGCCGGTGCGCGCCCTTGCCCCAGCGGTTGTGGAGCCAGAAATACTGTTCGGGCGTCTCGCGAATCCAGCGTTCCAGGGTGCGGTTGACTTCCGCCATCGTGTCCAGGGCGGCGGTTTCGCCTGTGCCAAGGGTCAGGGGCGGGTCGATCGTGACGTCGAAGGTGCTGGTGCGGCCCCGCCGGATGCCCCGCACGGGCAGCAGCGCCGCGCCGTATTCCAGCGCGATTTCCGCCGGGGCGAGGGCGGTCCTGGCGGGTACGCCGAAGAACGGGATGCGCGGCGCTCCCTTGAACCGCTGATCGCACAGGATCATCGCGGCCCCCCCTTTCCGGATATGGCGCAGCATGCCGAGCGTGCCGCGTCTGCCCTTGTGGAAGAGGGGCGCGCCGAGCACGTTCATGCGACGCTGCGCCTCGCCATCGACCTGTAGCGTGTTGAATTTGCGGTAAATGATCGCGGGGGCCTGATCCAGTCGCGCGCAGGCCGCGCGCACCGCTTCCCAGTTTCCGAGATGGCCGGTGACGAGCACGGCACCGCGCCCGGCATCGCGCGCGGCATGCAGATGCTCGATCCCCGTCACCGTGATTCGGCTGGGATCGTCGCGCAATTCGGCGAGATGCAGGTATTCGATGGCGGTGCGGGCGAGGTGGTCGACCATGCCCGCGATGATTCGGCGGCGATCATCCTCCGGAAGATCGGGCAGGGCGAGGGCGAGGTTGCGCATGGCCCGGGCGCGCAGGGCCGGGGCGAGGGGGCGGGCCATCGCCGCGACGAAAGCGGTACCCCGGTCGAGGCTCATGCGTTCGACGATGCTGCGTATGGCGACGAGACCGGCATATTCCACGCGATGAGAAAACGTGACTCTCGGCGTGTTCATGTCATTCGCCCGAACCGGCCTGCGTGGAAGAAGCAGCGCCCCGGTCGGACCGGAGCGCGAGGGGAGTCAACCGCGCGGGCCGACGACCATGACCATCTGGCGGCCTTCGAGTTTCGGCATCGATTCGACCTTGCCGATATCTTCCAGATCGTCGGAAACGCGCTGTAGCAGATCGCGCCCGAGTTCCTGGTGCGCCATTTCGCGGCCCCGGAAACGCAGGGTAACCTTCAGCTTGTCGCCTTCTTCCAGAAACTTGCGCGAACTGCGCAGCTTCACATCGTAGTCATGCGTATCGATGTTCGGACGGAACTTGACCTCCTTGAGGTCGATCGTCTTCTGCGTCTTGCGCGCCTCGGCGGCCTTCTTCTGCAGTTCGTACTTGTACTTGCCGTAGTCGAGAATCTTGCAGACGGGCGGGTCGACGTTGGGCGATACCTCGACGAGATCGAGGCCCACTTCCTGGGCCTTCTCCCACGCATCGCGAGGGTTCATGACACCGAGGTTCATGCCCTCGTGGTCGATGACGCGCACGCGCGGCGCACGGATGTTCTGGTTGACGCGGGGGCCGGTATCACGGCTGGGCGGCGCCAAATTCGGTCTGCGGGCTATCGGTACTCTCCATTGCCGTTCGTGGGCCGACACCGGGATAGGCGTGGCTTGCCAAGATGCCTTGCGGGAAGGCGTTACGTGCTTATACCGTGAACAAGGCGAAAAGTCGCGCCCTTTTCGGGGGAGTCTCGATGAAAATGAGGATCATGCAGACATTACTGCGCTTTTTGCGGGAAATTTAGGCTTTTGCGGGTTTGCTGCTAGTTATGTATCCGTATGAGAAATCTACGTCGACAGCAGGACAGTATATGAGCAGACCCATTCGCAAGGCCGTCTTTCCCGTGGCGGGCCTCGGCACCCGCTTTCTGCCCGCCACCAAGGCGATGCCGAAGGAGCTGCTGCCCGTCGTCGACAAGCCGGTGCTGCAATACGCGGTCGAGGAGGCGCGGGCGGCCGGGATCGAGGAATTCATCTTCGTGTCGTCGCGCGGCAAGGGGATGATGGAGGATCACTTCGATGCCCATCCCGAATTGCAGGCCGCGCTGGAACGAAAGAACAAGGGGGAGGCGCTGGCGGCATTGCGCGATTCGACCCTCGATTCGGGGAGCATGACGATCGTGCGGCAGGGGCAGCCCCTCGGCCTCGGCCATGCGGTCTGGTGCGCGCGCCATGCGGTGGGGGACGAGCCGTTCGCAGTGCTGCTGCCCGACGAGGTGGTGCTGGACCGCTCGTGCATCGCGGAACTGGTGCAGGCCCACGCGCAGATCGGCACCGGGCATGTGCTGGCGGTGCAGGACGTGCCGCGCGAGAAGACGTCGATGTACGGCATTCTCGACCCCGACGGCGATACCTCCGGCACGGTGTTCAGGGCGAAGGGGATGGTCGAGAAGCCCGACCCTGCCGATGCGCCCTCCACCTTCGCCGCGACCGGGCGATACGTGCTGGAGCCGTCGGTCTTCGGCTATCTGGACCGGCAACTGACGGGGGCGGGGGGCGAAATTCAGCTGACCGACGCCATCGCCGCGACGATGGACGTCGCCCCGCTGTACGGGTGCGCATTTACCGGCACGCGCTACGATTGCGGCGACAAACTGGGGTTTCTGCAGGCGAATATCGCTGCGGGCCTCGCACGCGAAGACTTTGGCAACGAATTGCGTGCCTTTCTGCGGGAGCAACTTGAAGGAGACGCATGATGGCTCGAATCGTCCCGGCGGTGATGTGCGGCGGCACCGGCTCTCGACTGTGGCCCATGTCGCGGGCGCTGTACCCCAAGCAACTGTTGTCGTTGACCAGCGAGCGCACCATGCTTCAGGAAACGGTGGCGCGGGTGTCGGACAAGGATCGCTTCGCGGACCCGATCCTGATCTGCAACGACGAGCACCGCTTCCTGATCGCCGCGCAGATGCAGGACGTGCAGGCCCCCCATGGCGGCATCCTGCTGGAGCCTGCGGGGCGCAATACCGCCCCCGCCGTGGCGCTGGCCGCGCTGCACGCGATGAAGACCGATCCCGACGCCCTGCTGCTGGTACTGGCGGCGGATCACCAGATCCGGAAGACGGAGGCGTTCATTGCGGCGGTCGATGCGGCGGCGGTCGCGGCGCGGGACGGCTATCTGGTCACCTTCGGCATCGAGCCGAGCGTGCCGAGCACGGGCTACGGCTACATCAAGGTCGGCGAGCAATCGATCACGGCGGATGTGCGTAACGTGGAGCGGTTCGCCGAGAAACCCGATGCGCAGACGGCGGAGCGGTTTCTGGCCGAGGGCGGGTATCGCTGGAATTCCGGGATGTTCGTGTTCTCCGCCGGGCGATATCTGGAGGAACTGGCCCATCATGCGCCCGATATCCTCGAAGCGTGCCGCGCCGCGATGGCGGGCGCGCGGGAGGATCTGGACTTCGTGCGACCCGACGAGGCGGCGTTCCTCGCCTGCCGGTCCGACAGCATCGACTACGCGGTCATGGAGAAGAGCGACCGGGCGGCGGTGGCCCCGTGCGATCTGGGCTGGTCCGATATCGGGTCGTGGGAGCAGTTGTGGGATGTCGGCGAGAAGGATGCGGCGGGCAATATCGCCCATGGCGACGTATTGCTGCACGATGCGCGCAATTCCTATGTGCGGTCGGAGGACAAGCTCGTCGCCGTGATCGGGATGGAGGATGTCGTCGTCGTCTCGACCGCCGATGCCGTGCTGGTCGCGCCGAAGAGCCGGTCCCAGGACGTCAAGGCCATCGTCGACCGCCTGAAGAAGGAGGGCCGAGAGGAGCATAATACCCATGTGCGCGTATACCGCCCGTGGGGCTTCTACGAAGGCATCCACCTGGGCGACCGGCATCAGGTCAAGCACATCTCGGTCAACCCGGGATCGGTACTGTCGTTGCAGAAGCACTTCCACCGGGCCGAACACTGGGTCGTCGTGCGCGGCACCGCCATCGTCACCCGCAACGACGAGGAACTGCTGGTGACGGAGAACGAGTCCGTCTACCTGCCGCTGGGATGCATCCACCGGCTGAAGAACCCGGGCAAGGTGCCGCTCTCGATCGTCGAGGTGCAGACCGGCGCGTATCTGGGCGAGGACGATATCGTGCGGCTGGAGGATGTCTACAACCGCGCGGGGTAGGGGTTTTCGTGCCGCATGAAAACAGGCCCCGCATCGCGTGCGGGGCAGGGGCATTCTTCCGGAAAGGCCGACGATAAACCGTTGGTACAACCTTTCTCCTGCCCCGGACCTGATCCGGGGCCTGTTCGAGTGGAGCGCTTGCTTCGAAGAATACCGCCCCACCCATAAAGGCCCCGGATCAGGTCCGGGGCAGGGTATTCCGTTATAGTAACAATATTCCACCAATCTGCGCCATAACGACGCTTTGTTGCGCCGCTTGTTGACGGCCCCCGCATTGCGGTATACTCGTTCGCACCTGCAATATCCCGTGCTGACCGGAGAGCCGCCATGACCAGCCCCCTCGCCACCACCGATTCCGTCGACGACCTGCTGATTCCCGACCTCCTCGCCACCTGTGCCGAGGCGCTGAAATCCGCCGAGACGGTGCTGGGGGCGGCAAGGCAGGGCATGGCCGCGCGGATCGGGCGCGACGAGCGGGGGCGGGTCTCGGGCGCGGCGCTGGAGCGCGAACAGCACGCGGCCCACTCGCTGGCCTGGCTCGCCACCTATGTCGAGAGCCTGCGCCAGATGCACGCCTGGGCCGAATGGCTGATCCCGGAGGACCGCTTCGGCACGCTGGAGGCGTTGATCCTTCAGGCGGCCTTCGGCGAATACCTGGCCCAGATGGCGGGCGGCATCCCCATGAGTCAGGGCGAATACGCCCGCATCGAGGATATGGGCGCGGGCGAGACGGCGCGGCGGGCGCTGGACGCCGCCCCGGTCCGGGCGCTGGTCGCGGGTGGGGCGACCACGGCGATCCGCGAGCGCATCGCGCAGGTTCTGGCGGAGCGGGACGGCGCGTCGACCTTCGGCGATTGCGGGCTGGACGAGGATTACGAGATGATCCGCGACCAGTTCCGCCGCTTTGCAGACGAGAAGGTCGTCCCCCACGCCCACGAATGGCACCTGAAGGACGAGTTGATCCCCGACGCGATCATTGCGGAGATGGCCGAACTCGGCGTCTTCGGCCTGACCATCCCCGAGAATCTGGGCGGCTTCGGCATGTCGAAGACGGCGATGTGCGTGGTGTCGGAGGAACTGTCGCGCGGCTATATCGGCGTCGGGTCGCTCGGCACGCGGTCCGAGATCGCCGCCGAACTGATCCTCGGCGGCGGGACGGACGAACAGCGCGAGGAATGGTTGCCGAAACTGGCCACCGGCGAGATCCTGCCCACCGCCGTCTTCACCGAACCCAATACCGGCTCGGATCTGGGCGCGCTGAAGACCCGCGCGACGCAGGGCGAGGACGGCTGGACCCTGACGGGCAACAAGACCTGGATCACCCACGCCGCCCGGGCCGACATCATGACCGTGCTGGCCCGCACGGTGCCGGGGACCGACGATCACAAGGGCCTCTCGATGTTCATCGCGCCGAAGACGCGCGGCGATTGCGCGAACCCCTTCCCCGACGCGGAGATTTCGGGCGGCGAGATCGAGGTGCTCGGCTATCGCGGGATGAAGGAATACACGCTTGCTTTCGACGACTACACGATCCCCAAGGACGCCCTCCTCGGCGGGGTCGAGGGGCAGGGCTTCAAGCAGTTGATGAAGACCTTCGAATCGGCGCGCATCCAGACGGCGGCGCGGGCCATCGGCGTGGCGCAGAACGCGCTGGAACTGGGCCTGAAATACGCCCAGGACCGGGTGCAGTTCGGCAAGCCCCTCCTCGCCTTCCCCCGCGTCTCCGGCAAGCTGGGGGCCATGGCGGTCGAGATCATGGTGGCGCGTCAGCTCACCTATCATTCCGCCCGCGAGAAGGACGCCGACCGGCGCTGCGATCTGGAGGCGGGCATGGCCAAGCTGCTGGGCGCGCGGGTGGCGTGGTCGGCGGCGGACAATGCGCTCCAGATCCACGGCGGCAACGGCTTCGCGCTCGAATACCCCATCAGCCGCGTCCTGTGCGATTCGCGCATCCTCAATATCTTCGAGGGCGCGGCGGAGATTCAGGCGGGGGTCATCGCGCGGCGCGTGCTGGAAAGCTGAAATCCGCAAAGGCGGCGGGCCGCGTGACTTTTCGCCGCGCGCCCCTACACTCTCCGTAATCACGGCATACGGAGAGATCGATGCACAGACCCCTCGCATCCGCCCTGGCGGTGACGATGATGCTGGCCGGGTGCCAGAACCCCGGCCCGACGCCCCCGCGCGGCGGCTATCAGGCCCCCGCGACCGCCTACACCCCCACGGGGACCGAACTGGACCGGGCGCGCGGACTGCACGAGAAGGTGGTCGGGGCCGGAAAGGTCTATTCCGATGCCGAGAATCCGGCGGCCACGCAATACCTGAACGCCGTCACCGCCCGCGTCTCGGCCCAGCGCCCGCCGGGGGCCGTCCCCGTGCGCGCCTTCATCGTGAAGGATGACGATATCAACGCCTTCACCACCGGCGCGGGATACCTGTATTTCAATCGCGGATTGCTCAAGGCGCTGCAGAACGAGGCGCAACTGGCCATGATCGTCGGGCACGAGATCGCCCATGTCGATGCCGGCCACATCGCCCGGGGTGCCGCCGACGAGGCGCGGGTCGACCTGCTGACCGGTCTCGGCGCGGCGGTGCTGGAGAATTACGGCGTCGGGGGCATCGCGGGGTCTCTCGGCGAGTTGGGCGTCGGGCTGGCGGGCAAGCGGGCCAGCGCCTATTACAGCCAGGGCGCGGAACTGGAGGCGGACGATATCGGTCTCGTCTACGCCATGCGCGCGGGATATGACGGGATACAGGCCGCCAGCACCTTTCGCGTGCTGAGCCAGGCCAACGGGCCGCGCGGGCGGCTGGCGGATTTCTTCGCCTCGCATCCCAACAGCGAAGGACGCCAGCGCACGATCGCGGCCAAGGCGGCGGCGACGGGCCAGCCCGCCCATGTCGGCGCGGAGGCCTATGCGCGGATGCTCACCTCGCTTCGGTAAGGGGGCGGACGTGCGGGGGAGAGGAAAAAGGGGAGGGAGCGCGGCCGGTGTGTCGCGCAATCTTCTTGTGGAACAGTCTTTTTCCAGAACATAACATTTTACGCTGTTTTCCGAGGGGAGGGAACGGTTTTAAAGCAGTTTTGTGCGATATTCCTAGGTTCTAGGGAACTGGCCTCCTTCTTGCGAGGAGGGTTCCATCGATTATAAGGAATAGACATACATGAAACCGCTTCTTATCACCACCGCCCTTCTCGCCCTCACGGTCGCTTCTGCACCCGATGCGGAAGCGACGGTACTCGATTTTGGCGGGTTCAACGATCCATGGCCTGCAGCCAGCAATTCCGGTGGCGGTGTTGTCGCCGGTCAGGGCATCGTCATCAACGGCGCACAGTCATTCGGCGGTCAGGTTGCTGATCCATGGCCTGCGGCCAACAATTCCGGTGGCGGTGTCGTCGCCGGTCAGGGCATCGTCATCAACGGCGCACAGTCATTCGGCGGTCAGGTTGCCGATCCATGGCCCGCAGCCAACAACTTCGGCGGCGGTCAGGTTGCCGATCCGTGGCCTGCAGCCAACAACTCCGGCGGCGGCGGTCTTGTCTTCAATGGCGGACAGGCATTCGGCGGACAGGCTGTCGACCCGTGGCCCATGATGGCTGCCGATCCCTGGCCCGCAGTGCAGGAGCCACAGGCTGTCTTCCAGGCCCCTGCCGCGCAGGTCTTCGCTCCGGCACCGCAGGTTTTCGCTCCGGCCCCCGCTCCCGCTCCGCTCCGTGACATCTCGATCGTTGCCAATGGCGGCAGGGGTGGCGATGGCGGCCAGGGTGGCTGCGGCGGTGGTCGTGGTGGCGACGGCGGCAATGGCGGCGCGATCCGGATCAATGGTTCCGGCAACCTCTTTGCCGGTGCCGGCAATGTCGTCGTTGGCAGCCGTGGCGGCGATGGTGGCGACGGCGGCAACGGGAACGGCAACTGCAACGTCGCTCCTGCTCCCGCTCCGGTCGTGAACCCTGTCGTGGGCGGTGACCCGTGGCTCGAAGCCAATCTCGGCGGCGACGGTGGCGGCAACCCCGCGAATGGCGGCGACATGGTCGTCGCGGGCGGCGGCAATCCTCCTGCGGCGGGCGGCAATCCCCCCGCAGCGGGCGGCGGCAACCCGAATGCCGGTCAGGTTCCGGCTCCGGCCCCTCTGACCCTGTTCGCCGGTCTTGCCCTGCTGGGCGCATGGCGTCGTCGCCGGGCGATGCAGGCCGCGAAGTAACGCACCGACCCGAAGGCGGGACGCCGCAAGGCGTTCCGTTCCGCCCGGGGCGAGGGACATCCCCTCGCCCCGGGCATCGTGCGTCCGGCACAAGCCGTTCGAAACATTGCGATCTCCCGGAAGTTGTTGAACTGCCGCAACAGGGACCCGGAAATCGTGCGCGATACGACTCACCTTTTCTGTTCCGATATGGTACGAGAACCCTTTGTACCTGTTAACGGAGTGGTGAGATGCGACTTGCATGGACCGTGCTGGCGCTGGGTATCCTCGGCTCGACGGCGGCGATGGCCGACGGGCAGGAATGTCAGGCGAACATCCTCTACGGCAACAACCCCACCGTGCGCGATGCGGCGACGGGCGAGACCGTGACCATCGTGCCCGAGGCGTATCTGCCGCGCACCCAGGTGTACCAGAGCTACAGCTTCGATCTCGGCGGCGGCGCTGGCGGTTATGCACCCGTTCCCGCGTCTCCCTACGAGCCTGCGCCCTACGTCCCGGCCCCGCCCGCGACGCCGTATGTACCGCAGCCCTACGAACCGGCCCCGCCCCCGGCATCGATCCCCTCCGATTTCCTGAAGGGCACGATGTGGCGGTTGCAAAGCCTGGGCGGACAGGCGGTCACGGCCCCCGCGACGCTGAATTTCGGGGCGGGTGGCGGCTATGGCGGCAGCGCGGCCTGCAATACCTATGGCGGCGAGGTCACGACTTTCACGGATTTCACCATCGATTTCGGCGGCACCATCGCCACGCGCCGCGCCTGCCCGCAACTGTCCGAGGAACAGGCGCTGTTCGCGGCGTATGCGGCGGCGACGGATTTCCGGCCCGGGCGCGAGGGCGATACCCTTGCCTTGCTGGGCGCGGATGGCACGACGCTCGCGACCTTCGTGCGCGACGGCGATGTGCCGGGGCAGACGGGCGCGTCCGTCGTGGGCATCTGGACCGTCGCGGGCGTGCGGATCGACGGCGTGCTGGAGACGGATTCAGGCTTCGGAACTCCCACCATCGAGTTCATGGAGGGCGGGCGCTTCGTCGGGTCGCTCGGGTGCAACACGGCGCAGGGCGACTACAGGCAATCGGGCGACAGCCTCACCTTCGGCACCGTCGCCGTGACCGCGCGGCAGTGCTTCGTGCCTGCGCCGTTCGAGGGGCCGATTCTGGCTCACCTGCGAAACATCCGCAGGGTGCAGGCCATCGGCGGCGGCATCAGCCTGCGCGATGCCGGCGGGACGGAACTGATTCGCCTGACGCGGTAGCAGCGTCGGACCCCGCCCCGAACAATGGTCCCGCCTCTGCCCCGGACCTGATCCGGGGCCTGTTCGCAGCGGAGCGAGGCCCCGGATCAGGTCCGGGGCAGGGGCTGCTTCGAGTCACCCCGCCGGGGTTTTCACACCATCGCCCGGTGAAACCGCCCCTCGCGCCCGCGCATCTCCAGCATCGCGAGGGTGCCGGTCTTGTAGCAGCCGCTATCCACCCCGACGCGGTGATGATCGATGCCGAAGGCTGCGGGCGTGTGGCCGTGCACGACCAGCGGGTCGAAGGGCCAGGTCTCCGGCGGGCATTCGATGAAGGTCTTCCGCATGTAGGTCAGGTCTTCGAGGGTCTGTTCGTCGAACCGGCGCGCGGGGTTCAGGCCCGCATGGACGAAGACGATATCCCCCTCGCGGTGCATCAGCACGGTCGAGCGCAGGAACGCGATCCGCTCCGGCCCCAGCGCCGCGCGCAGGCTTGCAGCACGGGGTTCGGGGTCCAGCGCGGGGTCGGTGGCCAGATCGTCGAAGGTGGTCTTGCCGCCCCAGTCCAGCCAGTTGTCGAAATGTGCGAGATCGACCGCCCCCTCCAGCCCCGCGCCGTCCATCAGGTACTGGTCGTGGTTGCCGCGCAGGGCGAGGTGCTCCAGCCCCGCGATCCCCGGCCCCGTGCGCACCATCGACAGCGCGCCGGGCGAATCGCGCCCCCGGTCCACGTAATCGCCCAGGTGGACCAGCAGGCCCGGTTCGCGCACGGCCCCGCGCAGGAAGTCGTACAATGCGGAAAGGTGGTCGGTGCAGCCGTGGATATCGCCGATGGCCCAGAGCGGGCGGGGTGCGCTGACGCGCCGGGGCAACTCGAACCAGTCATCGGTGACGATGCGCATCAGTTCAGCATCACGATCATGACATTCAGGTACAGCGCGACCCCGATCCACAGCAGATAGGGGATCGTCAGCCAGAAGGCGGGCCGGGAAATCGCATGGTATTCCCGCGCCATCTTCGCCGTCAGGTACCACAGCAGGCCGACGACCGGCAGCGCCCAGAGCGGCGATTTCATCCCGAAGAAGACGACGGACCATCCCATATTGACCAGCAGTTGCGAGAAATGCAGCCGCAGCGCCCGCTTCACCGCCACCGGATCGCGCCACCCCTCGCGCCAGGCCAGCCACGCGGCGATGCTCATGGTCAGGAACAGGATCGTCCACACGACGGGAAAGACCCGGTCGGGCGGGGTCAGCAGCGGTTTGGCGAGCGAGGGATACCACTCCCCCATCGCCGATTGCGTCACCGCACCCCCGACCGCCCCGACCAGAAAGGCGAGGGCGATGAAGACCAGCAGGGTGATCGCGTTCTTCATGTCGCGCGGGGCAGGCGGCGGATGCCCTCGCCCCTGGCCGCCGCTTCGGCATAGAGCGCCTCGCAGGCCGTCTCGATCCGGGTTTCGACGGTGCGGAGGAAGTCCTCGGCGGGCAGGCCGTGCTCGATGGGGTCGAGGAATTCGAGCACCATGGTCCCCGGCGGGCGCAGCAGATCCTTCTTGCCCCAGAACAGGCCCGTATTGAGGGCAACGGGGATGCAGGGCAGGTGCTCGAACGTGTTGTACAGCCGCCACGCGCCGACCTTCCAGGGCTTCTCGACCCCCGGCGGCACGCGCGTCCCCTGGGCAAAGATGCACATCTGGCCGGGTTGCGCGGCCTGGGCGGCGACGAACTGGCGCGTCATGGAGGCGACCGCCGACCCGCCCTTGCCCCGCTTGACCAGCACGGTGCCGACGCGCGCCGCGTACCACCCCAGAAACGGCGCCCAGCGCAGTTCCTGCTTCATCACGAATTTCACCTGGGGCAGGGCGACCTGCAGGATCATCATGTCGGCGAAGGACTGGTGCTTGCACACCAGCAGCGCCTCGCCCTGCGGTATCGGCCCGCGCACCTCGACCGTCAGGCCCAGCAGGGTGCGCGCGACCCGGAAGACATGCCTGGAATAGGCGCGCATGACCCAGTAGGCCCCCTCCCGCGACCACATGCCGACGGGCAGCAGGACGATGCCGTAGATCGCCATCGACACGTAGACCCAGACCGAGAACAGCAGCGAGCGAACATAGAGCATCAGCCGCGCCGCCGGATAGCCGCCAGCACGGCGATTCGCGCGGCCAGCACCGCGATCAGCCCGCAGGCCAGCACGATCCCCAGCCATGCCAGCGGCCAGTAATAGGGGGCGTCCAGCATCGGCAGGGCCGCGCGCACGCTGGCCAGCGTGTCGAGACCCAGAAACGCCGCGAAGGCGATGCCCGACCCGATCAACCCCCCCAGCGCCCCGAGCCAGAAGAACCGCTTCTGGTACAGGTTGGCGACGAAGCGGTCCTCCGCCCCCGCCAGCCGCAGCGCCTCGATCGTGCCCCTGTGCGCCGTCATGGTGATCGACGTGACCAGGAAGACGGCCCCCGCGATGGCCGCAGTGGTCAGGCCCAGCGCCCACCAGGACAGGCTGCCGATGGCCCGCGCCGCCTTGGCCGCGCGGTTGCGCCAGCGGCCGTGGTCGTCATACACCGCATCCGTCCCCGCCCCGTCCAGCCGCGCCTGAACGACCGAAGGGTCCGGCTCGTCCTCGGGGTCGAGGGTGACGGCGACAATGCCCGGGGTCGGCAATTCGCCCAGATCGGGGGTGCCGCCGAACCACGGGGTCAGCAGGTCGGCGATGTCGCGGTCGTTCAGGGGGCGGGCGTCGCGGATGCCCTCGGTATCGCGCAGGATATCCAGCACGAGCGAGATGCGCCGGGCGCGGTCGTCCTCGCTGGCATCGATGCGCACGGTCGCGGCCCCGGCCAGACCGTCGGTCCAGGTGGCGGCGATGCGGGTGGTGGCCAGCGCCCCGGCCAGCGCGAAGCAGGCGAGGAAGGCCATGGCGGCGACGATCAGCAGCATCACGCCCCCGCTCGCGGCCTGAAACGGGATCAGCGCGCCCTTGCTGCGAATCGTGCTCATGCCGTCTGCCTCTTCTTCTTGCCGACGGGACCGGTCGAGACGGTGCCGTCGCGCAGGGTGTTGATGGGCAGTTTGTACTGTTCGATCATCGCCAGATCGTGGCTGGCGAACAGCACCGTCTTGCCCAGCCGGTTCATCTCGACGAACAGCGCCATGATCCGCTCGGCCATGGCGGGATCGACGCTGCCGGTCGGCTCGTCGGCGAGGATGATGTCGGGCGAGGCGACGACGGCCCGGGCGATGGCGACGCGCTGCTTCTCGCCGCCCGACAGCTCGGGCGGGCGCACGTCCATCTTGTCGCCGAGGCCGACCCATTCCAGCATCTCGGTCACGTTGTCGCGATAGGCCGCTTCCCGCGCGCCGGCCACGGTCAGGGGCAGGGCGACGTTCTCGGCGGCGCTCAGGTGGTCGAGCAGGCGGAAATCCTGGAACACCACGCCGATGCGCCGCCGGAACCACGCGATCTCGTCGCGGGTCAGGGTCGTCACGTCGCGTCCGAACAGCGAGATGCGCCCCGATGTAGGCACGGCGTCGAGATAAAGCAGTCGCAACAGCGAGCTTTTTCCCGCGCCGGACTCCCCGGTAATGAACTGGAACGACCCCGCCGGGATCTCCAGATCGACGTTCTGCAGTACTTCCGGACCACGATTATAGCGGAATCCGACATTCTCGAACTGGATCACAGGGCCACCTTTGGCGTATCTTGCAACGTGATGAGACGGTTACGCGGCCCAACTTCGCAGAGCAAGGGGCTTGCGACAAGGTTTCGATGCCCGCTAATGTGCTTTTCATGTGACCCATTATGAAACAGTCGCATCCGACTCGCGGCAGAGATGCCGCCGGATGCGGCCCCGGAGACCCTGATGTCGCAGAATGTCGTTCTAACCTGTCCCAACTGCGCCACGCAGTTCAGCGCCCCCGTGGGGCAGTTTCTGCCCGATGGCCGTCAGGTCCGCTGCTCGAAATGCCAGCATGTGTGGTTCCACGCCGCCCCGTCGCGCAACCGAATCGATCCGTCGAACAAGGTCGCGCACATGGCCCCGATGCGCGAGGCCATCACGCGCGATACCACCATGCGGGGCGCGCCGGTGCGCGATGCCGCCGCACGGGATGCCGACGGGAAGGATACCGTCGTGCAGAAGACGACCGTCTCGCCCCCCGCCACGGCGGATGCACGGGCCGGGGGCCGCGCCGCCGAATCCGCCGCCCCGCGCCGGAAAGCCGAAGCGGACCCGGCTGCCGAGACGGATTCCCCGGCGGCCCCCCGGCGCAGGCGGGTGTCGTGGTGGGCAGGCGGATTCTGGTCGTGGCTGCTCTGGGCGATCGCCCTGCTGCTGCTGCTCGCGATCCTCGCCTATGTCTTCCGCGATCCGCTGCGCACTGCCGTGCCGCAGGCCGCGCCCCTGCTCGACCGCTACACCGGTACCGTCGACAAGACGGCCCAGGGCCTGACCGGGCGCACGGCGCAGCGCGATCCCTTCCAGTTCAGGAACATCCATTACGACGTGAAGGAATACGACGGCGAGAAGACGATCCTCGTCGAGGCCGATCTGGTCAATACCGGCCCCGACGACATGCCCGCCCCCAAGGTGCGCGTGCGGGTCGTCGATGACGCCCGCGCGCCGCTGCACGCCTCGGTCATCGCGCCGGAGGACATGTCCGAGAGCATCGCGGCGGGGGCCAGCACCCGCTATTTCGTGCGCATCCCCGAGGCCCCGGCCGATTTCGAGGCCGTGCTGCTGAATGTCGAGAAGGAATAGGACAGCCCCGGTATTTCGGGCGTGACGGAACCTCCGGCGGGTCGGGGCGTTTCCTCCTGACCCTTTCAAGGAGCCGACATGTCCGATGCGGAAACCACCGACCCGGAACGCTATCTGACGCGCAAGGAGATCGAGCAGGTCGGCGACAGCCAGGGCCTGTCCGCAAGGGCCGTCTATTCCGTCATCCGCCGCGAGGGGGACGAGGAACTGGAGCGCCCGGCGAAATCCCTGTGGTGGTCGGGCATCGCCGCCGGGATCGGCATCTCCACCTCCGTGCTGGCCGAGGGTATCCTGGCGGCGGAACTGGAGGGGTTCGCCTATCGCGAGCTGATCCAGAATCTGGGCTATACGGTCGGCTTCGTGCTGGTGATCCTGGCACGGCTGCAACTGTTCACCGAGAATACCATCACCCCGGTCCTGCCCGTGCTGACCCAGCGCGGCCATGGCAATTTCGGCCGGATGATGCGCCTGTGGGCCATCGTCTTCGCGGCGAACATGATCGGCACGTTCATCGCCGCCCTGTCCTTCACCCTCGGCACGATCACGCCGGATCATCTGGCGGGGATGATGTCCGTCAGCCACCATTACGCCGATGCGGCGGGGTGGGACGCCCTGACCCGTGGCATTCCGGCGGGCTTCATCGTCGCCGTGCTGGTCTGGATGCTGCCGTCGTCCAAGGGATTCGAACTGTTCGTCATCATGCTGTTCACCTTCCTGATCGCGGCGGGGGACTTCACCCATGTGGTCGCCGGGGCGGTCGAGGTGTTCCTGCTGATCCTGCAGGGCGAACTGGGCATCGCGGCGGGTATCGGCACGCTGATCCTGCCGACCCTGATCGGCAATATCATCGGCGGTACCGTCATCTTCGCCCTGCTGGCCTATGCCCAGGTGCAGGAAGAGATCGACCCCGCCGAGATCCCTTGAACCGGAGGCCGAGGAGAGCGATATGAACACCATGGACAACCCCAGACCCGCCCCGGAGCCGCTGACGCTGGCCGAGATCGACGCGATCCGGGTCTATTGCCAGCGGCAGGTGACCCAGCGCGCGGCGTTCTCCGGCGCGCTGGCCGCGATCCCGCTGCCCTTCGTGGATGCCGCCGCCGATCTGGGCATCCTCATGCGGCTGCTGCCGAAGATCAGCGCCGAATTCGAACTGACCCCCGCCGATATCGCCCGGCAGGACCCCGAGTCCAGGGCCGTGATCTACACGTCGATCAAGACCCTGGGCGACAGTTTCGTCGGTCGCATCCTGACCCGCCGCGTGGTCGCCACGATGCTGGCGAGGTTCGGTACGCGGGTGGCGGGGAAGTCCATGGCGAAATACGCCCCGGTGGTCGGGCAGGTCGCCTCCGCCTCCATCAGCTTCGCGCTGATGCGGCATATCGGCCTTAAGCATGTCGACGACTGCTATCAGGTCGCCCGCGCCCGGGCAGAGGCGCGTCTGTTCGCCGCCCATGGCGAGATCATCGACGGTCAGGTGATGCGCGAGCGGGTCACGTCGTAGGGCGGATACGCCGAGTACCCGCCCGAATCGCCGAAAGGCGACGCCCCTCGATTTCCGGAGTACCCCGAATGATTCCTGTATCGTTCGGGGTACTCTGTCTTCCTGCTCCGGCGCGTTTTCCGGGTCGGGCAACGAACCCGTTGCCCTCGAAAACGCTAGAGCATCCTGAACGATATAAGGATCGTTCAGGATGCTCTGTCTTTTTGTTTTGGCGCGTTTTCCGAGTCGGGCAATGAACCCATTGCCCTTGAAAACGCTCTAGAAATCGATCCGCATGCGCAGGGAGCCGCCGTGCTCCTGGTAGTCGGAGCCGAAGGCACCGTCGTAATCCAGACCCAGGGATATCCCGTTCGTCATGGCCACTTCTATGCCGCCGCCGAGCCGGAAGCGCGTATTCTCCCGATCGTCGTTCGTGATCGTGAACGGCACTCCCCCGGCAGTGAAACTGGCGACCTGTTCGAAATCGCCTTCGAACTCGTGCTCCAGACCGATGCGGAGCTGCGGGGTGATGCGGGTCGATCCCGAGTGGTAGTCGGTCGAGACGCGCACCCCGGCATAGCCGAGGAGGGAATCGAAATCCGCATCCCGATAGCTGCGCGCCCCGACGCCCCGTTCGGAATAGGCATCCGTCGACAGGCGGGTATAGGTGAGGCCGATCTCGGGGGCGGCGGCGACGCCCTCACCGGCATCGAACGTGTAGGATGCCCGCATCCCGGCACCGTATTCCGTGCCGTCGTAGTCGCCGGTCAGGCGGTTGCCGAGCACGAGGGACGACCCGTCATACTCGTTCATGCCGTAGAAGACCTGCCCCTCGATCAGCATCGGCCCGTTCTCGACCCCGCCGTACAGGATGCCGGTCAGGCTGGTGGCATCGACCGTATCGCCCGACGACGCCCCGTTCAGGTCGATATCGGTGGACCCGTACGATCCGGCGACCCCGACGACGATGCCGGGCGCGATGCGATAGTCTGCCCCGACGGCAACCCCGTAATTGTCGGCGTCGAAGCCGCCGGATGTCGGGGTGCCGTCCTGGTCGGCGGTGCCGACATACCCCTTGACCCACAGGCCCGCCCCGCGCGAGCGCACCCCCGTCGCATCCATTGATGCCGCGAAGACGGGGCTGGATGCCGCCGAGGTCGAGAAGACGCTGGTATCGGACACGGGCGCGAAGGCAACCCCGCCCGACCCGGCCAGGGAACCGGAGGACAGACGCCCGGTAATGCGGTCGAAGATGACGCCGGCACGCCGGATGCCGGCGGCCTTGACCGCGCCCAGTTCGGCGAAGTTGTCGGCGGGGGCGAGGTCGGCGAGTACCTCGTCCTCGGTCGCGCCGTTCTGGATCGCGGTATCGATCTGCGCCCGCAGCGCGGTATCGCGTTCGATGGCCGTATCGAGGGAGGCCCCGACGTTCCGCAGTTCGGGGTCTCCGGGTGCGTTGTCGGCGAAGACGAGGTCGCGCTCGGACGTGACGACCAGGGTATTCGCGCCGTTCACGGATTTGGTGAAGCGGTACAGCGCACTGTCATCCGTCAGGGTCGAGGCGTCGGTGACGCTGCTGCCCGTGGCGAGGGTGAAGGTCCGCCCCTCGGAGATATCCGCATCGGGCGCGACGGTCAGCGCCAGGGCCGATCCGCTTTCGAGCGCGACCGCGCCCGTGGCCGCGATGGTGCCGCTGGTGGTCGAGGACAGGCCGATACCGGTCGTCGAGCCGCCCCTGGCCGTGTAGCTGGCGGCCGAGAGGGTCGCGCCGTCGGCGACCGCCACGCGACCTTCGTTGGTCACGGCCCCGGCCGTTGCCGCCGAGGCGACGGCGAGGGTCGCGCCGCTGCGCACCGAAACCGGCCCGCTGCCCGCGCCGCTGGCGGCGAAGCGTCCGCCGGTCAGGGCCGTGCTCTCGAAATTCACGATCCGCGCGAGCGAGACCGCGCCGCCATCCGTCAGGGTCAGCGCATCGGTATCCGCGCCCCCGTCCAGCGTGCCGGTGAACGTCCCCCCGGCGACGGTCGCGATATCGTTCCCAGCGCCCAGGTCGATACTGCCGGTCAGCGACGATCCGGAGGCGAGGGTCACGGTATCGACGCCCGCGCCCGTCTCGACGTTGCCGGTGATCGTGCCGTCATTGGTGACGGTATCCGCCGTGCTGCCATCGGCCATGGTGACGATGCCGGTGATCGTGCCGCTATTGGTGACCGACACGGTGCCGGACCCGGCCTCGACGAGCGTTTCGCCCTCGATGGTTCCGGCATTGGTCACGGCCACGGTGGCCGCCCCGTCCGTCGCCAGCACGCTCAGCGCGTTCGCGTCGGATGCCAGCGTGGAACCGGCGGCGACATCCACCGTGGCGGAGGCCGCATCGCCGCGAACGAGGATCGCATCGCCCCCCGTCGCGGTCAGCGATCCCGCGCCGTTCAGGATGGCCGAGGCCAGCCCGTTCGCGGCCTCGACATCGACCCCGTTCCCGGCAGCCGTGCTCGCGCCGTTCAGGATCAGGGTGGCGGTCGCATCGCCCATGTCCGAATCGACGACGATGCCGTGATGTCCGGATGTCACGGTTCCGTCCAGGGTGACCGTCGCATCGCCGTCTCCGGTCTGTACCTCGATGGAGATGCGGTCCGTTGCGGTCGTCGAGGCATTGCCGGTCATCGTGGCCGTCACGTCGCCCGATGTGCGGGCATAGGCGACGATGGCCCGCTGCGCGGCGGCGATATCACCCGTATGGTTGACCGACACGGTCCCGACTGCGGTCGAAGCGAAGAGACCGATTCCGTCGCCCGCCGTCACGTCGATGGTGCCTTCGGAGGTGATGGAGACGTCGCCGACGCCGATTTCCTGCCCGTCGTCATCGAGCGCGAAGACGAAGCCCTGGATACCCTCGCCCCCCGATCTCCCGTCGCCCGGCTTGCTGCCGATCGTGATGTCGCCCTTGTGGGTGATCGTCACGTTGCCCGCGCCCTGCACGTCGTTGATCGTCTCGACCCCGGCCTCGATTCCGTCCCCGCCGCCGGTGATGATGTCGGCATCGTTCTCGACGATCACGGTGCCGGTGACGCCATAGGCGCCGATGCCCTCGGCCCGAATGCCCCGGGTCGTGATCGCCCCGGTGTTGCGGATCGTGATATTCCCCTGAACGACGGGCTGCACGACGGGTTCGCCACCCTCCACGCCGGTCGTGGTCGAAGCAAAGGCACGCGCAGTGGCGAAGGCCTGGATGCCGTCGGCGAAGTCGTCTTCCGTCATGATCGCGACCGCGTTCTCGATCAGCGCCGTCCCCGCATCGTTGGTCTCGGCATAGAGGCCGATGGCCCCCTCGCCCGTCGTCCTGACGGAATCGGAGGCGGTTCCGGAAACCCTGATCGTCGCGTCCCCTTCGCGGTCGACCACGGCCTCGATCGCGTTCCCCTCTCCGGTGGTCGAGACCGAACCGGTCAGGTCCACGGTCGATCCGGTCGCGCTCTGCACGTCGATGGCGCTGCCGACCGACGTGATGGTGGCGCTGCCGGTTACCGAGGCCTTGTCCTCCAGGCTGATGGTGCCGACCGCGACCCCGTTCTCGATATCGGTGGTGATGGTCGATCCGTCGAGCACGACCGAGGCGAGGCCGGAACGCGAGCCGGCCCCGACGGCGACATCGACGACGTTGTCGGCGGAACCCAGACCCAGCAGGGCGGTCGGCAGGTAATCCGTGGCATCGGTGCCGGCATCCACGTCGAGATCCACATCGCCCTTCACCGTGACGGTCGCCCGTTCGGTTCCCGCAGCGATGAGGCCGAAGCCGCGCTGCCCCCTGATCGACGTATCGCCGGTAACCGAGAGGCTGGCGGTCTTGTCCGAGACGGCGACGGCACCGATGGCCCCCTCGTCGCGGTTGGTCACGACGGTGATGTCGCCGTTGACGACCGCCGTGGCGTCGCCGCCCAGCTGGTCGCTGTTGAAGAACGGATCCTCCAGGTCGCGGTTGAAGACCGATCCCGCTCCGGCGGCGATCCCGATATCCTCGTCGTCGTTGTCGCCCCCGTCGAGCGTGGTCGCCCCCTCGACATAGGTATCGCCGTTGACCGTGACCCGGGCATCGCCCCGCGTGCTGACGCCGGTATGCCCGCTCGCGCTGTCGCTGGTCGAGCGGACGGAGGTATTGCCCGTGACCGCCAGGGTCGCCGTATCGGTCGCCTCGACGAGCGTGGCGCTCGCGGCACCGAAGGCGTTCGCATCGTTATGGGTGAGCGTGATGTCGCCCGTCGCGGTCAGGCTGGCGGATGCGGTGCCGGATGCGGTCATCCGGCCCGGTCCGGTGGCCGTGGTGCCCGAACCGTCCGTCGTGGTGCCGTTGCCGGTCGTCGTGCTGGTACCGTCCCCGTCCTCGCCGCCGACATTGGCGATCGCCCCGACGCCGAACAGGTCGCCATCGCCGGACAGGGTCACGTCGCCCACCTGCACGACCGTCGCCGTATAGGCATTTCCGTCATCGACCTGCAGGACCCCTGCAACGCCTGCAATGGTCTTGTCGCCGAAATCCTCGTCGACGAAGACCAGGCCCGGCGACGTGACGTCCGAGTTGTTGTCGACGGTGACATTCTCGTTCACGCCCTGCACGAAGACCCCTTCCTGCGCCCGGGCGGCGGGTGATAGCTGCAACGCGAGGGCCATGGCCGTCGTGCCGCACAATGTCCATCGCGAAACCGTGAGAATCTTCATGTCGTCCCCCTGCAAAAAATCTGGGCCAGAAGATCGTGAGTCGTCGAATGCCATGCAACCTGAAATGTACTTCATTCGGAAATTAGTTTCTGTAAGTAGTCCTCGGGACACCCTATGCTGTTCCCATGACGCGAAATGCCCTCCCCCCCGTGGCACAGCCTACGCTCTGCCTGAACATGATCGTCAGGAACGAGGCCCCCGTGATCGAGCGCGCGATCGCGAGCGCGCGGCCCCATATCGCGTCCTGGGCGATCTGCGACACCGGCTCGACCGACGGCACGCAGGCGTTGATCCGCGCCGCTCTCGCCGATCTGCCCGGGGTGCTGACCGAACGGCCCTGGAAGGATTTCGGGCATAACCGCACCGAGGCCCTGGCCCTCGCGGAACCGTTGGCCGACTATGTCCTGATCCTCGATGCCGACGAGATCCTGCATGTCGACGAAGGGTTCTCTCCGGCGATGCTGACCGCCGACAGCTATCGCATCCGCAAGATTCGCGGTCCCTACCAGTACTACGTGCCCAATATCGTCCGCAGCGGGCTGAACTGGCGCTGGGTCGGCGTGATCCACGAATACCTGCACAGCGATGCGGAGCGCGAGACCGTCCATCTCGATACCATCCGCATCGCCTCCCCGCCCGACGGCGCGCGGTCGCATGATCCCGATACCTATCGCCGCGACGCGCTGACCCTGGAGGCGGCCCTGATCGACGAGCCGGAGAATGCGCGATACGTCTTCTATCTCGCCAATGCCTACCGCGATTGCGGCGATCTCGATCTCGCGATCCGCAACTACGACCGGCGTGCCGGAATGGGCGGGTGGGAGGAGGAGCTGTTCGTCGCCCTGTGGCGCGGTGCCGAGTGCCGTCTGGCCCGGGGGGATGCGTGGCCCGACTGCCTCGCCGCCTTCCTCGTCGCCCACGAGCGCGCGCCGCACCGGGCCGAGCCGTTGTTCGTGGCCGGGCGCGCGGCCGGCAGGCGCGGGGACTGGGCGACCGCATATCTGCTGCTGGCCCGTGCCGCGAAGCTGCCGCATCCCGGTCCCGTCCGGCACCTGATCATGGAGGACGTCTACGTCTTCCGCGCCCTGCTCGATGCGGGTGCCGCCGCGCATACGCTGGGCTTTCACGACGAGGCCGTCGCCCTCAACGATCGGCTGCTTGCACGACCGGCCGTTCCGGCATTCTGGCGCGAGAAGGCGGCGCGGAACCGCGAGATGAGCATCCGGGATACGAATCGCCGGGCATGACGCCATGCCGACGGCCCCAAACCCCAAACCCCGAAACAAGGACCGCTATGCCCCGGATGCAGCCGCTGCACGGGGCATCACGGGGCCTTGACGAGTAGTGCACCGCTCCAGGAGGCCCCGCCTGTAGCCGCCCTCAGAATCGGTCCTGCAACCGGTCCAGATACTCCCGCTCGTCCTGCGGGCGGGCGCGCTCGCCCTGGCGGCGGCGGATCTCGCGCTGGATTTCCTGGGCGCGGTTGCGGGCGCGTTCGCCGGGAACCTCGACGCCCTGACCGTCATCGGGGCCGAAGGTGCGCCCGACCCGGCCGAAGGGGTCCAGTTCGTCGGGGTTGGAGCCGGTTTCGGCCCGGCCCCCGCGCCCGTTCTCCTGCCCCTGCCCGCTTTCCTGCGCCTCCTGCCGGTTTTGCTCGGCCAGCGCCTGCGCACCCTCGCGCAGGCGGTCGAGGGCGCGGGCCTGATCGTCGAGGGCGGAGTTGAGGTCGCCTTCCGACAGGCGGTCGCGAGCCGACTGCATCTCGCGCTCGGCCTGCCCCAGCGCATCGCGGGCATCGCCCTCGCCGGGGACATTGGGGATCAGATTGCCGAGTTCGTCGCGCAACCCTTCCTGATCGCCGGAGAGACCGCGCTGGCCGCTGCGTCGATCCCCACCGCCTTGGCCCTGCTGGCCGAATTGTTCGCCCTGACCGCGCCCGCGCCCGTTCTCGCCGTCGCGCCCGCGCTGGCCCTGGCCGCGCTGGTTGCCCTGGCCCTGCTGGCCTTGTCCCTGTTGCCCCTGCGGTTGCTGGCCCTGACCTTGCTGACCCTGCTGCCCCTGACCCTGCTGGCCCGGCTGTTGTTGGCCGTCCTGACCCTGCTGGCCCGGCTGTTGTTGGCCGTCCTGACCCTGCTGGCCGTCCATCCCTTCCTGCAATTCGCGGAAGGTCTCGTCGGCCAGATCCTGCTGGCGGCGCATCATGTCCTGAAGCGCCTGCTCCTGTTCGCCCTGCTCGCCGCCCTGACCCTGTTGGGATTGGCCCATTTGCAGGTTTTCGAGCATTTCGCTCAGCGCCGAGAGCATCTGTTCGGCCTGTTCCCGCGACCCGTCCTTGGCCGCCTGTTCCATCTGCTCCAGCATGCGTTCCAGATCTTCGCGGGACAGGCTCTGCTGCTGTTGCTGCCGGCCCTGCTGCTGTTCGCCGTTCTGCTGGTCGCGCTGGGCCTGCCGGACCATCTCGTCCAGATAGTCGCGCATCGCCTGGCGCAACTCGTCCATCAGGCGCTCGATTTCCTCGTCCGAGGCCCCGCGCTCCAGCGCATCCTTCAATCGTCGTTGAGCCGCGCGCAACTGCTCCAGCTGGTTCGACAGGTCGCCGTCCTCCAGCCGCAATGCGGCCTGCCACAGCAGATCGAGAATCTCCGCTCGCTCGTCGGTGACGCGGTCCTGTTCCAGCGCATAGGTCAGGCGCCTGACCGCGCTCGACGTCGCGAGATGCGCCTTGGTATCCGTGAAGTAGTCGTCGGGATAATCCGTGACCGCCTCCAGCAGATCCAGCACGTCCCATGCCTGCCGGATGTCCCAGGCCAGCGCCCGGCGCTGTTCGATCAGGGCTTTCGCCATCGGTTCGGTAAAGACCCGTGCGGGCAGGGTGAAGCGGATCACGTCCGTCTCGCCGGTCTGGCCCGCCGCATCCTCGACCGTGACGACCATCTGCACGGGGGACCCGGCAAGGGGATGCTCGGTGAAATCCTCCTCGAAGGCCACGGGTTCGGGCGCATCGGCATAGCCGGTGAAGACGTTGAGGGTCAGGTCGATGGGGGGGTCGATTTCCTCGGGCGCGCTGTCCATGCCGCTGCGGTCGGCGATGATGGCGGTCTGGGCCGAGACGATGCCGTAATCGTCCGTCCCCAGATAGCTGAAGCCCAGCGCGCGCTCGGCGGTCGGCTCGGGGGCTTCGGCGATTTCTGCGGCGGGGGGCATGTCGGGGGTGATGGCGAAGGCCCAGGACGCCTGCGGGACCTCGCCGAACAGCACGGAAATATCGGTATCGGCGGTCAGGTCCTGCGAAAAGCCGTAGATGCCCGCCGCTTCCTCGACGAATCCGGCATCGCCGAAGCCGGTGAGCGTCGGCACCTCCGCGATTCCGCTGGCGCGCAGGGTGACGATCGAGCCGGTGGGAACGGTGATCGTCTCGCCCGATTTCTCGGTCAGATAGATCGGCGCGGCCCCGGTATAGGGGGGCGGGGCGGCCCAGGCCTCCAGCGCGGGGGCCAGCGTCGCGGCCCGGGCGGCGGGGGGCGTGGGGTCGAGCAGGGCGGCGATACGGTCGGCCCCGCCCACCTGTGCGAATCCCAGCGCGGCGAGCAGCAGGGCGACCGAGGCAAAGCGCAGGTTCCACGGGTCGAAGGGCGCGAGGCGCAGGTCGGCATCGGGCGCGCGGGCGGTTTCGGCCCGGGCCGAGACGCGGGCGCGGTGCGCCTGCCACAGGCGCTCGGCATCGTCGTTGCCCTGGCCGACGGCGATCTCCTCGTCCAGCATCGTGACCGCGCGGGTGCCGAGGCTGTCGTCGAGGCGGCGCATGGCGTCGGCCCGGGTGGGGGCGGTCAGGGACCGGATGCCGTGGGCGGCGGCGGCCACCGCCCCCAGCCCCAGCACGACCATCAGCACCGTACCCCAGATGCCGGGCAGGGCGGTGAAGACATCCAGCACGACCAGCGCCGCCGCCAGCAGCAGCACGCACCACAGCGGCCAGAACCCCCGCACGATCCGCTCGACCCACAGGGTGCGCCGGGCGGCGGAAACCTTGCGGGTCAGGGCGGGGGTCAGGCCCGTGTTCCGGCGTGTCCCCGTGTTCTGGCGTGTCGTCGTCATGCGCGTCTCCTCGCGGGTGGAGCGATCAATCCGGAGTGAGCCACCCGGGTATCCGATCCTTCCCTAACATATCGTCATATGTGGGGCGGGGACGCGCAAGGGCGAAATCGTCGCCCCTCACGATCACTTCCGGGGTCAGGGGGCGGGTATTGTACTCCGACGCCATCACCGCGCCATAGGCCCCGGCACTGCGGAAGGCGACCAGATCCCCGGCCTTCAGCTCGGGCAGGGCGCGGGCCTTGGCGAAGGTATCGCCGCTCTCGCAGATGGGGCCGACGATGTCGTACAGGTGGGTCGGGGTGCCGGGGGCAGGCTCGACCACGGGCACGATATCGTGATGGGCGTCGTAGAGCGCGGGGCGGATCAGATCGTTCATCGCGGCGTCGAGGATGAGGAAGCGCCGGTCAAGGCTGCCCGTGGCGGCGGCCGCGGCGGCGGCCGCGGCGGCGGTCGTGGACGCGGCCGCGGCGTCAAGCGCTCGGCCGGCGACGATGGTGCGCCCAAGGCCAAGCGCGGCCGCATGGACAAGGAGGAGAAGGAGCGCCGCAAAGCCGAGCAACAACGCCGCTTCAACCGCCCGACGGAGTTGTGGACCAAGCGGGAGAAGACTGAATTCCTCCGCGCCCTCTTTTGCGTCGGCGTCGAGTTTACCGAGACCTCCCCAGACGATCCAGACGCGGCGCCGGGCCCAGTCTCTGGCGACGCGGTCGTGTCGGGCGAGGCGGCCGCCTCCCCCTCGCGCACGTACAGCTGGGACCGCTTCCGCATGGTCGCGGCGCTGCTCAAAAAGACGGACGACGCGCTGCGAGCGCAGTACGAGCTGATCATGCACGACGCGCAGGTGCTCCTCGACTTGGAACAAGAGCAAAAGGCCACGTCTGGGCCCCGCACCAAACACCGGCCGGGCTGCGACTGTGTCGTCTGCTCCAACACGCGCCGCAGTCGGGAGCGCGCACGCGCGGCGGCGGCAGCGGCGGGCAACCCGATGCCCGAGGAGGAGGAGGAGGAGGCGCAAGAGTCGGCGGCGGTGGCGGCCGCTGCTGCGGCCGACGCGGCCGCCGTTGCCGCTGCGGCAGCGGCTGACAAGGCCGTCGGTCTGGTGACGGCCCAAAAACTCCGCGTGCGCCTTGGCCTCATTGCTGCCAGCCGGGCGGTGGACACCCCCTCGGGCGTGGCCATCCTGGACAAGGTTGGCGAGCAGCCTGCGGGTGTCGGCGCCGCCGGCGAGCTGCCCCTCTGGTGGTTCAATGGCATACACGACCGGGCGCTGCTGCGCGGGGTGGCCACCCACGGCATTGGTATGTGGGAGCGGGTGTGGCGGGACCCCGACTGCCAAGAGTTTCGGCAAGTGCGGTTTGAGGAGGGCGACGACGTGACCTACCCGTCAGACAAAGTGGCGATGAAGCGCCTGCGGGAGTTGTGCTCGGCCATCCAAGCCGAACAGCGGCGGCGGGCCAAGAAGCGGCGCGTGCGTGGGGCGGCAGGCTACGGCGTCGAGTGGGATATCGACGACAATGGGCTGCTGCGGGCGCCAGCGGTGCGGGGAGGGCGCGGCGGCCGGGGGGGGCGTGGCGGCCGCGGCGGCCGCGGCGGCCGTGGCGGCCGCGGTGGCCGGGGTGGCCGCCGCGCGGCGGGCACTGGCCGCGGCCGCGGCGGCCGACGCGCGGCTGTCGATGCGGCCGATGTGGGCGGCTCGGCGGCCGACGCCAGGGCGGGCACCGGCTCGGACGAGGAGGGCGACGACCGCGCCAAGGAGGAGGAGGCCCTCGTGGACGTGGACGACGAGGGCGACGAGGTCGCCCAAGGGAGTGGGGGGG
>ENA-ORXC01000428-ORXC01000428.1-marine-metagenome-genome-assembly--contig:-NODE-428-length-30753-cov-5.359401_pt1 | contig 30753 bp, 16 predicted proteins | sample MGYA00237865_ERZ511478 | MGnify/ENA metagenome assembly ERZ511478
AACCTTGTAGATACAGCAGGAATACGCCGTAAGGCAAAAGTAAAAGAAGATCTTGAGTTTTACTCTGTAATGAGATCAGTAAGGGCTATTGAGCACGCAGATGTGATTTTACTAGTAGTAGATGCAACGAGAGGTTTTGATGGCCAGGTTCAAAATATATTTTGGCTAGCAGAGCGTAACAGAAAAGGAATCGTGATTCTTGTAAATAAGTGGGACCTTGTAGAAAAGGAGACCAACACGATGAAGAATTTTGAAAAGCACATCAGGCAACAGATAGAGCCTTTTACAGATGTACCTATTGTATTTATTTCTGTGCTGGAGAAACAACGTATCTTCAAAGCAATTGAAACTGCGGTAAAAGTATATGAAAGCAAAACGAAGCGTATTAAAACAAGCGAACTTAATGAGTTCTTCTTGCCGCTAGTAGAAGCATTCCCGCCACCAGCAATTAAGGGTAAATACGTGAAGATTAAGTACTGTATGCAACTTCCTACACCACAACCTCAATTTGCGTTGTTCTGTAACTTGCCACAGTACCTTAAAGAAGGATATAGAAGATTTTTAGAAAATAAACTTCGTGCAGCTTACGACTTCTCAGGAGTGCCTATTTCTATCTATTTTAGAAAAAAATAATTGAAAGTACGCTTTCGTGAAAACGAAACATAAAACAAAAGCTATCAGACCTCTGATAGCTTTTGTTATTTATAATAGTATCCTAACGGCTCCTTGCAGCCTGTAATACATCTCCCGAATGTTATCCTAGTAACCCTAGAAGCCAAAAAATAATAAAAAAGATGATGATGGTGCTTATGCATCCACCACCTAGTTTTTTTGCGCCATATGCGGCAATAAGTCCTTTAATGATTTTATTCATGATAATTGGTTTAAGGGTTAGTTACACAAACTTACACTTCTCTATTTCTAGTATGAGTTAATAATCTGTTATGAGTTGAGATTTTAAGAAGAATAACTTGTTAAATATTTACTAAATTTTAACTGTCAGCATATCATTTGGAAGTAAAGATTGTTTATTTGATAGACATCAATCAATCAGCTGTTTATAATGCGAATTAATCAACTAGTACTCCTTGCGATAGGGCTATTCTTCTCTATAGCCATACAGGCACAAAACTTTTCAATTACTGGAACTCTTAAAGACAAGGATTCAAAACAAACCTTAGAGGCTGCTACAGTTTTCTTAGAGACCGTAAAAGATAGTACACTCATTACGTACACGATTACAAACCAAGAGGGGTTTTTTCAACTAGAAGGTCGCGCACAAGAGAAAAATGCACGTGTGAACATCTCCTTTCTGGGTTATGAGAACTTTACAAAAAATGTAGATTTAAGTACGGGTGATATTGTGCTTGGAGATATAGAGGTAGCACCTTCTACAAACACCTTGGGCGAAGTTGTTGTAAAAAGTAGAGCTCCAGTAACCGTAAAAAAAGACACGCTAGAGTTTAATGTTTCTTCTTTTAAAACTAAGAAAGATGCAAATATAGAGGACTTGCTTAAAGAACTGCCGGGCGTTGAGGTAGACGAGAGCGGTAAGATTTTAGTAAATGGTAAGGAAGTAAATAAAATCCTAGTTAATGGTAAGCCGTTCTTTGGCGATGATCCAACCATTGCTACACGCAACCTCACTAAAGAGATCGTAGAGAAAATACAAGTAGTAGATACTAAGACAGACGATGAGGCTTTTGCAGGCGAAGATGGTGATCAAGAGAGTAAGACTATCAATCTCACTATCTCAGAAGAAAAGAATAAAGGAGTCTTTGGTAGAGTAGCTGCTGGTGGTGGGACAGATAATCGTTTTGAATATGCAGGTATTGTAAATGCCTTTGATAACGAGCGACGCATCAGCGTGCTAGCTGGTGGAAATAATATCAACTCTGCTGGGTTTAGTTTTGGAGAGATAAGAAAAATGTTTGGAGGAGGAAGAAGCGTTTACTTTAATGGCAACGGAAGCTTTGGTATTGACGGAAGAAGCTTTGGCGGCGGACAAGGAATTGTAAATAGCCGCAGTGTAGGAGCAAATTATACAGATGAGTATGCAAAAGGATTTGATGCCAATATGGATTATTTCTACTCGGCTGCAAATTCTTTTGATGAGACTCGTGTAGAGCGAGAGAACATCCTTCCAGATAGAAGGTTTTTTACAAATAGCGATTCTCGCAATGATTCAAATTCAGATAACCATAGTATTAATACCACTATTAATATTAAAAAAGATTCTACACTACTCATTAATATCAAGCCCAAATTTTCTTTTGCAAATAGTGAGACACGCTTCCGCCGTACAGAGGAGTCACTTAATGAAGACGGTGAGAGAATCAATGAGTCGGCAACAAATAACTTTGTAACAGACGAAGGGAAGAATTTTGAAAACACCTTAAGTGTTACCAAGAAATGGGGAGAGAAAGGAGCTTATGTAAGGGCTCGTGTTCAAAACGAAATTAATAGACAAGAGAGTGAAGACTTTATAGTGTCAAACACAGAGATATTTGGCGATAACCCATCAGAAATTAATCGTAATCAGTTTACAGATGGAGAAACTAAACTTGACGGTTATAATCTCAATCTCACATATAGAGTCCCTTTAGTTGCCAAAAAGTTATTCCTTGATGTAGATTTTGGTCACCGTAGTGATACTAGAAAACGCAAGCGAAGCACCTTTGACTTTGATGAGGTAACGCAGCAATATGCTATTCTCAATCAAGAACTAAGTACAGATTTTGAAGGTCGTAATTCGCGCACAACGCCTAAGCTGGGACTTAATTACGACAATGAGAAACTAAATGTGAACGTAAGTGCAGGATATGTATTTCGCACCTTAGAGAATAACGACAACTTGCGTCCAGAACTAGACATCAAACAAAATTTTGAAGCGCTAGAGCTCGAGACTTATATTAATTACAGATTTAGTCCTAAAGCATCAATGTATGCAAGTATTGGAAAAAGTAATAGACCGCCAGAGGTACAACAACTTAATCCCTTTGTAGATGTTTCTGACCCGCTTAATATCACGGTAGGAAACCCAGATCTATCACCGTCTAATGTGTATAGTTTTTGGGGAGGTTTTAATAATTATGATTTCCAGAAAGGAGGCGGGTGGTATTTTAATGGTAATGGTAGTGTTACAAATGATGCTGTGGTTAATAGAACCATTATAGATGAAAACCTGGTGAGAACAACCACCTTTGTTAACGTAGATGGTAATTATAACCTTGGAGGTGGAGGAGGTTTTAATAAAAATGTAAAGATTGACTCCATACGCACCTTAAAATACGGAGGCGGTATTTACAGTAATTTTGGTAGTAATGTTAACTTCAATAATGAGGTACAGTACACTAGTAAAACTAGCTCTATTTCACCTAGAATTAATGTGACTTATACTTGGAAAGATCTATTTGAAGTGCGACCTAGTTATAATGTGTCATTCTCTCAGACTAAATTTGGTATTGATATTTTTGAAGATCAAGATTTTATTTCTCATAATGTTGCACTAAGCACAGCGCTTTTTGTTCCTAAGCATTGGGAATGGCGCAATGATATTAATTATAACTACAACCCTAATATAGCATCAGATTTTCAGCGTAGCGCTGTATTTTGGAATTCGACAGTAGCGTATTCTTTTGCAAAGGAACGCGCTACAGCTACCTTAAAAGTATATGATGTACTAGATCAAAATACAAACGCGAGACGTACGGCAAATGCAAATTTTATACAAGATGTACAAAGCACCGTGCTAGAGCAATACTTCATGCTCAGCCTTAGTTGGAAGTTTAATACTTTGGGTAAAAAAGGAGAAACAAATGATGGTGGCGTATTTTTCTTTTAACGCTTTCGCGAAAGCGTACTTGTCGAAAGTATTCATATCTTAATTAAAAACCTTACTTTTCTGGAACAAAACAGAAGCCACAATGCGAGCATTAGTCATTTCAGGAGGAGGAAGTAAAGGCGCTTTTGGCGGCGGAGTAGCGCAATACCTTATGCAAGAAATGGGTAAGGATTATGACATGCTTGTGGGGACCTCCACCGGTAGCTTGCTGGTGCCTCATCTCGCATTACAAAACATAGAAAAAATAAAAGAGGTGTATACTTCTGTTAATCAAAATGCAATTTTTAACGTGTGTCCGTTTATTATTAAAAAAGATAAGTGGGGAGAACAAACCATTGCCATTGATCACTGGAGCGTGCTGCGCAATTTTTTAAAAGGCTCAAAAACATTTGGGGAAAGTAAAAAGCTACGCAAACTGGTATCGCGCACGTTTACACGCGAAGATTTTGCACAACTACAAGCGAGTGGTAAGGAAGTGCTTGTGACGGTATCAAATCTTTCACTTCATAAAACGGAATATAAATCTAGTAAAGAAGAAACCTATGAGGACTTTTGCGACTGGGTATGGATGTCTTGTAACTACATCCCTTTTATGAGTCTTGCGAGTAAAAATGGCTGTGAGTATGCAGATGGAGGTTTTGGTGCACTAGTGCCTATTAAAGAGGCTGTAGAACGTGGTGCAACAGAAATTGATGTAATTATACTAGAGACAGAAGTTACTTACTATAACAATCTCCCATCTACAAATGTGTTTTCTTTACTCAGTAATTTACATGGGTTTATGATGAACCGTATTGAAAAGCAAAACATCACCATAGGCAAGTATGCTGCTAAGCAAAAAGAAGCCATTATAAATTTTTATTATACACCCACAGTACTCACTACAAATTCCTTAATTTTTAATAAGGAAAAAATGAAATTATGGTGGCAAAGCGGGTTTGATTATGCCAAATATAAAAACGACGAACTCAACGAGATTAAGGTGGATGATGAGGGGTGAAAATGAGATAGAAGTAACCGTAAGAGTTATATTTATCTCATGTGGTATTATTAATTCATACTATCCTTCACCGTTTCTTTAGTTTTTTTCTTTTTTCCAAAGAGACCTCCTAGAATATCTGTAGCGACATCTTTTATAGCATCTTCGGCTTTAGGCTTTGTAGTGTTATTTTGAGGTTTTTGTGTGCTTGTATTTGTGCTATCTGTAGTGGTTGTAGTTGGCGTTGTTTTATTACCACCTAAAAGACCTCCTAATACGTCTGTAAGTTTATCTTCTACTTTATCTTTTGCACGTTGCTTCTGGATTTCTGTAATCTGGTTAGTAAGTGCAGTAGTGGCTGCTTTAAGATTGAGATCTACCTTAGGCGCAGTAAAATTTCCAGAAAGGGAAACTGGAAGTGCTACCGAGAGACTTTCTTTTTCTGAGGCAGTAAGCTTTGCTAGAAGGCCACTCACGTCACTTCCTAGGTAACGAGCAGGAACGTCTAGGTTCAATATATAATTCATTTCATTTGTAAAACTGTGGTTGCCACTCACATTAACTGCGATACCTTTTACATTGATGTCAAAAGGCTTTACCTGTACCTGTCCGTCTGTAAATGTCAAGCTAGCTTTTAATTTATCAAGATTAACATCGTTTAGATTTATAAAATCTAGTTTTTGATCTAGCGCGTTAAGAAGAGGCATCTTATCTGCATCTACGGCTGCGGTGAGAATCTCTGCAAAGGCATTACCAGAAATGGAACTTAAGATGGGACTCATGTTTGCATCTAGTGTTCCTTTGAGATTAATTTTTGTGTTGAGCGCTCCTTGTAACGCTTTGGCAATAGGAGCTAGTCCTTGCATCATTTTCAGTCCTTGGAAGGAACGATTAATGTCTATACTACTCAAATCTACAGTCATATCAAAGGTAGGAACGCCATCTCGAGTTGCCACACGACCAGAAACACCCGCATTACCACCAAAAACACTTGACGTAAGCCCAGATAGCGTAGCTTCCTCATTTGCAATAGCCACACTTCCTTTCATATTTTTGAGCTCAAGATCGTCATAAATTACCGTGGCAGCATTAAAGTTAAGCGTAGCATCAAGAAAATCTGGAATCTGGATAGAGGATGTTGTAGTTGCAGCGTTTTGTGCACTTCCCGCTGTTTTTGTAGTTTCTTTTACTGCAAAATCGTTAAGGTCAAAGCGTTTTGAAGTAACATCAAACCTTCCTTTTAAATCCTCCTTAGACATAATAAAAGGAATTAAATTCTGTATCGTTCCTTTAGCTTCTATGTCACTACTTCCGCTAGTGGCATTAAATCCATTTAGTGCGATGGTACCTGGTTTAAAAGAAACCTCTGCATTAGAAATAGCAATAGCATTAGGTAATTGTGCAGTCTTATAGTTGAAGCTTGTTAAGCTTGCCATGCCGTTGTTTTTGATATTCTGGTACTGCTGTTTTTCTATAGCACTCATATCAAAACTTGTGGTAAAATCTGCTGTAAGTCTACCCGTTAATGGAGACTCTAAATTGAGCGGATATACTTTTTCGATATTTTCTAGATTTATAGCTCCTTTCATAGCAAGGTTTACAAGCATGTTCCCCGTAAGATTACGCAAAGATCCATTTGCGCTAAAAGCGTCATCGTCTATTTTAAAGCGTAAATTATTAATCTCTACATACGTAAGATCTGCAATGCCAGTATCGTTTTTAATTTTCACATCAATATCAATATTATTCATCCGTTTAGGAAGACTAGGATACTTAAAAGATGCATTATTTGCCTTAATCGAGATATCAAGTTGAGGTATGGTGGTATCTGTTGTTTTTCCTTTGATAACACCGCTTACGCGAAAATCTCCTGTGGTTTCTACACCATCTAGATTTGCACGATATGTTGCAGGAATTACAGCAAGAAAGTTTTTAAAATCTGAGTCTGGCGTTTCAAAAGTGATATCCATATCAGTACCGTCCTCTAGTAACTGTACAAACCCATCAAAGGTTAATGGAAGCTCATTAATGTATCCTTTATTCTCTTTAAAGGTGTACTTCTGCTTCTCAAGATCCATTAAGAAAATAGCATCCAGTTTTAATGCATGACTGTCTAGATAATTTACATCATCATAAGTAAGTGATACAATACCTTTTGTCTGTGTATCAAGATCTCCTTGCAACGCAGAGAAATTGCCAGACCCTTTATGAGTAACTTTATCTAGTTGAAAATACGTATTTGTGGTAAGGTCATTATACGTAATTTGAGAGTCATTTAATTCATATCGCTTTAAGTCAAATACAAATGGTGTGGATGGGCTTTCATCTGTAGTTGCAGGAGTACTTTCCTTTGTAATGTCATAGTTGGCATTTCCATCTTTATCCACTAGGATGTGCACCACGGCATTATCAAGGGTAATAGCGTCTATATTGATAGGATCTTCGGCGGTGTTTTTAAAGAGTTGTTTTACGCCCATTTCAATTTGTAATCGCTTCCCTTGCGCGAGTGTATCACCTAGAAATGGTGCATTATTGATAACTGTAAAATCTGTCACAACAATAGTCGCGTCTGGAAAACTTCTAAACAGGCTTAGATCCAGAGATTCCCACTCAACTTGTGCATTAAGATTATTATTAATCGTTTTTTTGAGGAGATCTTCTAGTTTCCCTCTAAATAAGAATGGTGATGCCGCTAGTAGTAATACAAGAACAAGGATTACAATTCCTGTAATTTTGAGTGCTTTTTTCATAATAGATGTATTCTCTCAAAGGAGTGTATTTATTTTTAATTTCAATATTTTAAGTCCGCTTTCGCGAAAGCGTAACAGCCCGCGCTATCAACGTTATTTTAAATGGGTAATTCCAGTTCTTCACCTTCCTCTAGCTTAAATCTCTTTCTAAAAAGACCGACACCTAGGTATAAAAAAGGAGTGTCTAGCGCAGCAATGAGTACTTTAAAAAGAAAACCTCCTAAAAGAAGCCCTCCAAATAATGGCCACTCAATGATATCAAATAAGCATAGCAAAGATAGCACTGAAAAGGTATCTATAAATTGCGATAAGAAGGTAGAAAAATTATTTCTCACCCAGAGGTGCTTGCCTTGAGTCACTCTTTTCCAGAAGTGATAGATGTGTATGTCTACGTACTGTGCTAGCAAATATGCAATCATACTAGCAAAAACAGCTAGGGCACTGATGCCAAATACTGTTGTAAATAGCATGTCGTCTACGGGAGACCAACTTGTAGCGGGAACGGCGTTACTTACATAAACGATTATGAGTGAGAAAAGCGAGGCAAAAATTCCAGCAGTAACCATCTGGTTTGCTTTGTTTTTACCATAAATCTCACTCACTAAGTCGGTAATTAAAAAGGTGATAGGATAAGGAAGTATGCCTACGGAAATCTCAAAGGTATAGATGCCAAAAAAATCCCACGAAAAGAATTTTTGAAAAATTAAATTGGAGACCACTAAGGAACAGATAAAAAGAGCGCCTAAAATCACATATATACGATATGCAAGTTGTAAATCCTTTGTTTGTAATTGATTATAGGGCTGCTTCATTTTCTTAATAACTTCAATTTCAAAATTAGCGCATTGTGATTTTGATTTCCTTAATTTGTTGTGAAATGTTATTCTACTAATCCAACAGCTAGATCTTTGCATACCATATTCTTATCATTAGGCAGTAATCAAGGAAACACTTATGAAGCACTCGATAAAGCGATACAATTGCTTTTTGAGCGTGTGGGTAGCGTTGTAAAAATTTCTCCTGTATATCAAAGTTCAGCGTGGGGTTTTGAAGGGCCAGATTTTCATAATTGCGTGATTAAGATGGAAACGGCACTCTCTGTAAAAAAACTTTTAGAGGGCACACAATCTATAGAGCGATTACTAGGTCGTAAGGAAAAAGGAGGAGCTACATATCAATCGAGAATAATTGATATAGACATATTGCTTTATGACGATATCGTAATTGAAACAGAACAACTCACGGTACCTCATAAGTATATGCAAGAACGTTTGTTTGTATTAAAACCACTTGTAGACATAGCAGGAGATGAGGTGTGTGAGGCGTTATCTACATCTAATGATACCGTAACCTACTCACAGCTACTTGACGCATGTGAGGATGATAGTGTCTTAACAAAACAAGCGAAGTGGCTCAAGAAACCACAAGATAGTATTGATCTAGGTGGTTATAATTATATCACGATAGAAGGAAATATAGGTGCAGGAAAAACAAGCCTTGCCACGATGATATCTGATGAGTTTAATGCAAAGCTTATTCTTGAGCGTTTTAAGGATAACCCATTCTTGCCTAAATTTTATAAGGAACCAGATCGTTATGCATTTCCACTAGAGATGTCTTTTCTAGCAGATCGCTACCAGCAGTTGCTTGATGATCTAGGACAATATGATCTTTTTAAGGATTTTATGTGTGCAGATTATGACCGCTATAAGTCACTCATATTTGCACAAGTAACCTTACAAGAAGAGGAGTTTGTGCTGTACAAGCGTCTGCATGAGATGATGTATAAAGATATGCCGCAGCCGGATTTATATGTGTATCTCTATCAAAATACGGAGCGTTTACTTAAAAATATAAAAAAGCGTGGTCGTAGTTATGAGAAAAGTATTGAGCCAGCATATCTTGAAAAAATAAATCAAGGATACCTAGATTTTATAAAATCTCAACACAATCTCAATGTGAAGATTATCGATATCTCCGAACTAGATTTTGTAAAAAATAGAACAGATTTTCTATCAATAATTAACCAATTTACAAACGTATAATTTAAAGTTTAGCCATATATTCATCTAGAAAGGCAAGTCTTTTTTTAGTCCATTGCTGCATGTAGTCTAGTCCTTCTGGATCATATATAAAATCCTTCCACACGAGTTGTTCTCTTTCAAAAACTAGTTGTGATGTAAGCGTTTCATAAACGTGTCGCTGTCTAGCGAGAAGTGTCTCTTCATTTAATACTTGAGTGCGCAGTGCTGCCCATCGTGCTTTAAAACGCGCATTAAAATTATCGGCATCTGTCTTAATAAGTCTTCGTAGGAGGCCGTTTGTGAGAAAATCATTAGTTGTTGATATGCGCTTACCGCTAAAAATGGTGCCAAAACTTCCATCTAGATCCCAAGGTGCATAGAAATAGGGCTCTCCTGCATCATAACGTATGAGATATAAATTTTTACCTAAATTATCTGGCGCACGCACAGCGTTGATGTATAAGAAATAATCAATCGCATTATCGATTACAAATTGTTGTGCAATTCCTTTCGCGAAAGCGTTATCATCACTATTCACTACAAAATCTGTAAACGGGTAGACATTGTCCCAGGGAGCATCAGTATTTGAAGGATATTTAATATCATAGCCGCCCCAGCTTGCAAGAAAATTCTTTGCAGCAGGTATAGAATCAAAGGAGCTGGCACCTAGGTAGCGCGCACCTTGAAAAATCTCACCACGCACCGTGTCACCACGATTCTTTTTTATTTGTACAAGCTTGCGATCTACTTGTTCTTGTAATAAGAAGATACCTTGATACCTCTTATTTACAAAAACTTCGGCATAAACGGCTGTTGCACCAGCTTTTGCACTGGGTTCTTTATCTAGGTAATGTGGTTTGTACACATCATTCCACAGGTTAAGCGAGAGGTAAGAACGCATTCTTAACGGCTCATTGTAAAGACCATCTAGAATCCAGTCATCATCGCTGCGCATGCCTGCAAGCTCATAATCTTGATTTTCAAAGCCTAGACTATCCTTATAAAAGTTGAGGTCATACGTTTTTTTAGGAAATACAAGAGAGCTACTACCACGTAACTCAATACCAGCATAACTTGTAAATGTCGTACCCTGGTGAGCATATGAAATGCGGGACATACGCTTAGGCTCATTTACAATACCTAGAGGTGCATCTATCTGTATAAGCGGGTATGAGGAGATATAAGCTTTATAGGTAGTAGCACTATCTATAAGTGAATGAGATGCCGTATAAATAGCATCTTTACTTGAAATATGGAGCGCATACGATACTCCATCTATTTCAAAATCTTGATCTGTTACGGTTACGCCTTTAGGTATGTGAATAACGGCAATGTGAAGAGAATCATCGATGGCGACGCTTTGAGGGGTAAAGCTTACTTGTGCGCAGGAGCTTATAGAAATTGCTACCAATAATAAAAAAATAGAGTATCTCACAATAGATAGATTTATAGTAAAGATAGTGCAATTGAAATACCATAAATGAATGTAAAGGAAATTATGCGCACCTTGTATAAAAGTTATTTGTTACTAGTTGACTGATAGCCTAGTTTTTAGGTTGATTTTGTGGATCATTTTTAATGAGTCAAGAAAGTGTAGCATCTAGAGTAGCGCATGGTCCTCTTAACCTAAAACCGTGTGTTTGTTTCTTATAGTGGGATGGTGGGAGGTCACGATAGACTATAGAAAGCATTATTCCGTGAGTGAAATAATGCTATAATAGTATGGAACCACAGTTATCTGGTTATGATAAGCATTATATAAATACATCGATATGTGTATCAGTTTGCCGTAGGCATTCTCTAGAAGTAGCAAGTGGCTATTAGTCTAGTGCTAGTAATCATATAGAAACTTACTTATCAAAGCAATAGCCATGGCAACAGGAGCATATCTCATAAACTAGCAGCTAGAAAGAAACTAATTAAAATATATGTTGCTTCCAGTTACAATAGCGTAGGAAATAGTGAGAGCTTTATATACGGTGTAGTAGCTTACAATGATTTTTAATACGTGCGCTTCATTAAGCTTTTTCCAAAAAGGCGTAGTATTTCCTTTTTATCCTCAGAAATATCCACATTATCTAAGGCTGTAAAAGCTTTTTGGGTGTATTTGGCGATTTCTTGTTCAGTAGCTTTTGCAGCTCCAGAGTCTATAAATTGCTGCTTTACGGTTTCTATTTTTTCGGTAGGATCTGCTGGTGAGATAGAGAAGAAATGCGCTAGTTGTTGTGCATCATCTTTCTCAGAGTTAATAACTGCGGTAAGGTATAAGAATGTTTTTTTATTCTCAATAATATCACCACCCACTTGCTTGCCAAAACTCTCCGGATCGCCAAAAGCATCTAAGTAATCATCTTGTAATTGAAACGCAAGTCCTAGATCTCGTCCATAGTTATAAATTGCTTCTTGGCACGTTTTTGAAGCTCCAGCGACTATAGCTCCCATTTTAAGAGCAGCACCTACGAGTACCGCTGTTTTGTACTCAATCATGGTCATGTATTCTGGGATGGTAACATCATCGCGAGTCTCAAAATCTACGTCATATTGTTGCCCTTCACAAACTTCTATTGCCGTTTTAGAAAAGAGCTTTGCGAGCTCTTTAAACGTATCACCTTCATAATTTTCAAAGAGCTGGTAGGCACGTATAAGCATGGCATCACCAGAAAGAATACCCGTGTTTATATCCCATTTTTCATGCACAGTCTCCTTACCACGACGCAGTGGAGCATCATCCATAATATCGTCATGCACTAATGAAAAGTTATGAAAAATCTCTATAGCTAGCGCCGCGTCCAGCGCGAGCGCATGATCTTTTTCAAAAAGTTCGCAAGCCATAAGTGTAAGCACAGGACGCAATCTCTTACCACCTAAACCTAGAATATAGTTGATAGGATCATATAAGTTTTTTGGCTCCTTTTCTAAGGTATGTTTATGTAAATAATCAATAAATACCGTTGTGTACTCTGGGATGCTGCGCATGTGTTGCATTTTTTTGTAAAAATACGCCACGCGGAGAGAATATGTGCTATTACGCTTTCGCGAAAAAGGAAACCAGTATAAAATTGTAAGTTTCGTTTTTTAGTAAGTAAGACACTTTTTTTAATGAACGCTATTGAATGGATAGCACCTCTAAAAAAAAATTAACAGCTTGTTTCAAAGTATTTTAACTATCTTTCAAGTGAACAATGAGATTTAAATATGAAACACGCAAACACGCAAACACGCAAACACGCAAACACGCAAACACGCAAACACGCAAAATAAACTTCGAAAACTTTTCAAATATACTTGTTTGATTGTATTCTTAGTTCTAGTCACTAGATGCGCTGATGATGATGTACTTAATAGTTTAAAAACGACAGAAGATCCTTTCAAGAATTACAAACAGATTTGTATGCGGGAGGAACTCAAATCGCAAATCCATATACGGTAACAAATATGCGCCGAGCAATGGATACCATTAAAGCAAAGCTAGAGCGAGGCGATTATACCTCGAAATCTAATACCCATCAACGAACTAACCGCTCTCTTACTGACGATGTAGATATACAGACTACACACTTCTATGTTAAGTTTACGCCGGCAGATGAAGATCAGCTTAGACTGATTAAACAAGATTCAACCATTTTGGTGACAGATTATCCCCTAGATGTTGAATTTTCAGAAAGTTGGCACGAGAATCGCCCCGATTTGCCAGAAGGGCAGTTACCAGAATATTTTACCTCTATACCTGTTTCTAGATCTATACCTAGTGCCCCATACCAAGTTTTAGGTAATTTATATATTCCAGAGGATGAACCATATTTTAACCCACTAGAAGGAAAACCCATTACCAGACAGTCCGAAATAAATAACGAAGAAGACTTGCTTCATCATCTTCTCTATGAAGCGTATGTAAATGTTGGAAGAGAGCAGGAACTACTGGGCGACAATGGCTCTTTTGAAGATCCTGACGGAGGCAATAGATTTTTAATTTTTGGAAGACGATGGACTCCATCTGGACGGTTACAAATTTGGGACGGAGCAGTTGGAAATACACCTGGTGCAGATATCTGTACAGTAACACAAACTGTTGACTATTCAGGGTGTTATGATAATGACGGTACCTTTTCAGACTGCCCAGAATACATAACTGGCGAGGTGTGCATCCCAGGACCTGGCACCCCTGGATCAATGATTCCTCTGCGAGGTGCTCAAGTCTTAATGAGACAAGGTTTTACTGTGAGACAGGTAATAACGCGACCAGATGGCACGTTTCAAACAAAGACAGTAAGAGGTAAAGCAAGATATATTGTACAATGGGAACGTTACCATTACAGTATACGACGTGGTTTGATATTTCAAGCAGAAATGAGAGGACCTAAATATAAAGATAGAGCTTGGTTTAAAAATATAGATGGTCCTGGTGGAAGAGATCATTATCACGCCAATATACATCTTGGGGCTTATAAATTTTATTATCAGGATGTTCTTGGTATTTCAAGACCATTACAAAATAGTTATTTACCTTTTGGCAGGCAAATGAAAATTGCGGCCTTAGGAAATAATGGTGAATCATTACATTTTCCTTTTGGAAATCAGGTGACAGGAGGTCTATTACCTACTATCTATTTCCAAAAGGAAAATGAAACTGCCGAGTCAATTTTCGGTACGATGATACACGAATTAGCGCACTCTGCACACAAGGAATTAGACCCCATATCCTATACGGAAATGGTTTGGCAAGGTTACATACTTAATGGTGTTTCGGATGATCCTGGTGCAGTAGCCCATAGGCGAGCGAGAAGGTTATTAGAAACTTGGGCAACTACTGTTGAAATTGCTTTGACAGTTGATAGATATCAGAATGAGCAAGGTGTTGTAGGGTATGAATATTTAGATCCTGACCGAACAAATCTTAATATTAGAGGCAATTTGCAACGAGAAACAATTCTTGGAGAAGCCTTTTACACTAGTGCTGGTTGGGATATGATAGATAACTTTAATCAAGGTTTTGGTAATAATATACGTCCAGAAGACGATGTCACGGGTTATACTTTGTTACAGTTGCAGAATGCGATCGTTTATCAGCAAACGTGGACACAATGGAGAAATAGAATTTTCTCATTATATAATAATGAAACGGAAAATAATTTGGTAGAATTATTTAATAACTGGCAAGACTAATGAAAAATACAAACAATTTACTGGTTTTAATCTGCGCATTTTGGTGTATAATATCGTGTGACATTGTTAATGAACAAAGTACAGAGGCAGATTTTACAATTATAAATAGCACTAACGTGCCGATACATTTATTTTTTATCAATCCTGAATTTGATTTTGTAGTTTCTGATGAGTTGCTTAATCCCAATGATAGTTATGAAGGTTTTATGGTAGAATCATCTGTTGGAGGTATTTTCGATGATCCAGAGTTTTTTGTGAATTCATTTCCAGGCGATAGTATTAGAATCATTTTCAATAATGAAAGAATTATAAGTTATCATATTATCTATGATGATGAAGATTCGTTTTTTTATTCTCAACCTATAAATAGAAATATTTTTAGAGTTGGAAATTACGAGGACTTAGGAGATGAGGATTTTTTATATACCATCACCCAAGAAGACTTCGACAATGCCACTCCTTGTGATGGACCTTGTGAGTAATACATCTTATTATATCCAATAAACCTCAAACACATATATAAATGAAATTTTTAAGTGCTCTTTTCTTGCTCCTATGGACTGTACTGGCTCATAGTCAAAACCCAGAACTGGTTGTAAGCTCCAATGGTGATGAATACGGGGAACTTCAAATAGTAGGTAATTTCTTATACAGAGGAGGTCTTGATCACGAGATTGCACGTATAGATATTAGCACAGACACGTTTACTACAGAACTCATCGCCACGGGAACGGCCAGCGAGATTTCCTTACGTATGGCTGTAAGTGATGATGGGAATGAGGTCTTTCTTAATGAGTTTGGGAGTAAGATACGCAGTGCGACGATCACTAGTGGCGTTGCCACATTACAGGATTTACTCGAGGAAGACCTAGAGGTTGTAGGAATGGACTATTATGAAGGGCAGCTCTATTTTACGACCACAGCAGCACAGATCTTAAGACTTGACCCCATAAATCCAGAGAGTTCTTTATCCCTCGTCTATGACCCTGCAAGTGTACTTCCCATATATAATACACATATTGCAGATGGATTTTTATATTACAGCACTCAAGACTCTTTTAACGAGCCTATTACTTATGAAATCTTTAGGCTTGATCTTTCAGAAAATGAGCCAGCTCCTGAGTTTATAACCACTACGCCAGAACGTATATGGTCCATTACGACGGTTGAAGATTTTCTTTACCTATTAAGTGATTCAAATGTAACCGTCTATCGCACCGCAACCTCCAATCCACAAAACGAGGCGCCACTATATCTCGAAGTTCCCGTTTCAAATACGCAAGATGTATTCTCAATAGCGCACGATGGTGATTTTTTATATTATACAGCTCTTGGTGGTGCCGGCGGAATTTATAGAATTACAGATGAAATACTTGGACTTGACGTTCCTCAGGATAATGCTGTACAAATATATCCAGTGCCTTCACAACAGTGGCTTACTATTTCTGATCAAGAAGTCACTCAGAATAGGTCTTTTATGATCATCAATATGCTTGGACAGGTCATTATTAATGATAACCTCACGTCAAACTTCAGACAGATTGATATCTCTCAATTAGAAACAGGAGCTTATTATATAAAAATTGAAGGTCAAGAAGCATTGCGTTTTTTAAAAAATTAAGTCTCAATCTTAGATATAAGAAAAGTACTGTACATCAGGTGTATGGTACTTTTTTATAAACCCTTTTTTTTGCTTCCGCCAAAGCGCATTCACCGCGTGCACCTTTGTTAAAAAATCATTAAAATTTTGGAAACTTTAAAAACTATAAAAGTTTCCTGCGTATTTTTGCGCCTTCAATATGAAGGAACAAATTCTACTTACCGCTACAAGCCTTTTTTTAAAACAAGGCTTCAAAAGTATCACGATGGATGATATTGCTAGAGAGCTTGGGATATCAAAAAAAACTGTGTACGCTCATTATAGTAATAAAGAAGCAATAGTTTCTGAGAGTGTATCGCATCTATTTACCACTATTTGTGGAGGAATTGATCTTATTTGTGCACGTAAAATGAATCCTATAGAGGAGTTGTATGATATAAAAAAACACGTACTAGAACATCTTGAGGGCGAGCGTACATCTCCTATGTATCAATTGCAAAAGTATTACCCGGCAATTCATCTCAAAATGCGTCAAGGGCAGTATGATTATATGCAGACCTGTGTGACAGATAACTTACAACGAGGCATAGAAGAAGGACTTTTTATAAAAGATATAGATGTGCAATTTGTGTCACGTATTTATTTTATAGGGGTCACTGGTATTAAAGACGAGAGCATCTTTCCGCAGTCACAATTTCCAGCAAATGACCTTTATGATAGGTATCTGGAATACCATATACGTGGCATTGTAACGCCTAGTGGACGTAAAATGCTTAACAAAATTATCCAATCAAATCACGAGTAAATGAGATACCTACTAATTTTTAGTATGATTTTTAGTGCTGCTTTTGCAAAAGCGCAAACTAATGCACGCACCTTCTCTGTTGAGCAAGCCGTCACTTTTGCATTAGACAGTAATTATACCGCTATAAATAGCCGTCGCGATATCGCTAGGGCAATTAAGAAAAAATGGGAGACTACCGCTAGTGGATTACCGCAGGTGAGCGCAAGCTTTGATTATAACTACCAGATAAAACAGCCTACACAGCTTATACCTGGCGAGTTTACAGGAGGTGAACCTGGAACGTTTATTCCTGTTGTTTTTGGCACCCAGCAAAACGCAACAGCAACAGCAACGTTGAGCCAGCTCATTTTTGATGGCTCTTATTTAGTAGGCTTACAGGCAGCAAAGACATTTTTAGAATTTTCTGAAAATGCTAATGAAAAAACAAAACTGGAAGTACGTAAGGGAGTTATAAACGCTTATGGAGGTGTACTACTTGCTCAAGAAAGCGTTTCCATTTTAGATAAAAATATCGCCACTCTTGAAGAAAATTTAAGAGAAACCAGAATTATTTTTGAAAATGGTTTTGCAGAGGAGGAAGATGTAGAGCAGCTACAGATAACGTTCTTAACACTTCAAAATCAGCGCGCAAATGCAAAGCGTATGGTAACCATTGCAAAGCAAATGTTTAACCTAGCAATAGGTGTTGATATAGATCAAGAAACGGTACTCACACAAACACTAGAGGAACTAGCATTACCAGCATTAGGACTTCTTAATGATACGGTAAACTTAGCCCAAAATATTGATTATAAGATTGTAAATAATCTTAATGAACAGCGCGAGCTTGAGCTTAAACTTGAAAAAAGTAAAGCATTACCTACACTAGGAGCTTTTATAAATGTAGGGACGTTTGCAGGTCGTAATGAGTTCAATTTTTTTGATAGTGATGAGAAATGGTTTCCACAATCTATTACTGGTTTCCAGCTCAATATTCCCATTTTTAGTTCTGGGATGCGTAATGCGAGAACGGCACAAGCGGCTATAGCACTAGACCAAGCCAAAACTCAAAAAGAAGAGACAGCACAGCAAATTAAGCTTGCATACGCCTCTGCTAGAAGTGATCATGAACTAGCTATAGATAACTACAACACCTCTCTTAAGAATATCACGCTAGCAGAGCGCATTGAGAATAAAAATCACGTAAAATTTAGAGAAGGATTAAGTACAAGTTTTGATTTAAGACAAGCGCAAACGCAGCTCTACCAGGTACAGCAGGAGTTACTGCAAGCCATGTTACAAATAGTTACCACTAAGGCAGATCTAGAGACCATACTCAATGTGCCTAACTACACAAGAAATTAATTTTTTTAATAAAGAGATTTTAATACAGAACCAACCAGAAACAGAATAATGATGAAAAAATATATCACACTTACTATCTTAAGTATTGCACTCGTTTCTTGTGGAGGAGATGCTGGCAGTAAATCTGTAGAGAGTCTACTAGCATCTGGCTCAGTAGAAGAACTACAAGCAAAAAAAGAAGCTCTTAAAGCAGAGATAACAACGAGTAATGATCAACTAGCGCAGATAGAAAAGGCAATAGAAGAAAAGGCTCCTAGAGAAAAGAAAGAGGTATTAATAACCACAATGACTGTAAAAGATACTTTATTTAGTCATTTTATAGAAGTACAAGGAAATGTAGAGACTAAACAAAATGTGCTTATATACCCAGAATACCAAGGGACGCTCTCAAGAGTGCTTGTAAAAGAAGGACAGCGCGTGACAAAAGGGCAAACACTGGCACGCATAGATGATGGAGGTCTGGGAAGTCAAGTAGCACAGGTTGAGTCTCAAGCAGCACTTGCAAAGACTACCTTTGAGCGTCAACAACGTTTGTGGGATCAAAAAATAGGATCCGAAATTCAATACCTACAAGCAAAGACACAATATGAATCATCACAAAATATGGTGAATCAAATTAAAAGCCAGCTGGGCAAAACTACTGTAAATGCACCTTTTTCTGGTGTGATAGATGAGGTGATTACAGATCAAGGAACTGTTGTTGCTCCTGGGGTAGCACTTTTTAGAATCGTAAATCTTGATAATATGTATGTGGCAGCAGAGATTCCTGAAAGTTACCTACCCACGGTTACCGAAGGTAAGAAAGTAAAAGTAGTATTCCCAGTACTAGGAGAGACCGTAGAGGCTACGGTACGCCAGACGAGTAATTACATAAAACCATCAAACAGAAGCTTTGCCATAGAGGTAGATGTTCCTAATAAAAAAGGTACTGTAAAACCTAATCTTACAGCGCGACTTTCTATCAATGATTATACGGCAGAAAATGCTATGTTAATCCCGCTCAATGTGATTAATGAAAATGCAGATGGTGAGCAGTTTGTATATATCGCTTTCGCGAAAGCGGACGAAATGATAGCACAGCAAAAAATCATAACTACAGGTAAATCTCAAGGAGATCGTATTGAGGTACTATCTGGAATAGAGGTAGGAGATAAAATCATCGTAGAAGGAGCGCGATCTGTAAAAGAGAATCAAGCGGTAAAAATATTAACATACTAAGCGATGACAGATAAGAAAAAGAAAAATGTAGATAAGGAGTTTGCAATCTCGAGCTGGGCGATTGATAATCCTACTATTATTTACGTTCTTATGGCATTATTTCTAGCCTTAGGAATGGGAGCATACTTAGGTATGGCACGTGAGAACTTTCCAGAAATTAATGAGACAAAAATTTATATCTCGGCTCCATATCCAGGCAACACAGCAGAGGATATCGAACGTCTCATTGTAGATCCTCTAGAGGATAAACTGCAGAATCTATCTGACGTTGTTGAGGTGCTTTCTACTTCTCAGGAGGATTATGCAATTATCACGATAGAATTTAAGGAAGGGGTTGATGTGCAAGAAGCAAAGCAGCGTGTAAAAGACGAGGTAGACTCAGAAACAGCAAATGAAGACTGGCCTACTTTTAATAATGCAAAGGTAGAGCCTAATGTTTTTGACCTTAGTATCTCTGAGGAAACGCCTATTCTTAATGTAAATGTATCAGGTAATTATCCTACTATAAAACTTAAAGAGTATGCAGAGTATTTACAGGACGAGATAGAAAGCCTTAAGGAGATTAAGGAAGCTACTATACGCGGTGCTCAAGAGCGCGAGGTACAAGTAGCAGTAGATGTGTATAAAATGATTGCTGCACAAGTAAGCTTTGATGATATACTACGAGCGATAGGGAATGAGAATATGACGCTATCTGCAGGTAATCTTGTGAGTAGTGGGCAACGCCGTAACATCCGTGTGATAGGAGAAATCCAGAGCCCAGAAGAGCTCAATAATTTTGTTATCAAATCAGATAACGGTGCGGTGTATCTTAAGGATATTGCAGAGGTAACTTTTTCTGAAGAGGATAAAACCACTTACGCGAGAGACCTTACACTGTATGAAGGAGATACGGTAAATGATGAGAAGATTAGTGAGACAGTCGTGATGCTAGACGTAAAAAAACGATCTGGTGAAAATATGATTGAAGCCGTTGAGCAGATTAATGAGATTATTGCAAATGCTACGGCAGAGGTGTTTCCTCCAGATGTGGTAGTACGCACAGCAAATGATCAGAGTGCAAAGACAGAAAACCAAGTAAACGACCTTGTAAACAATATCATCTTTGGGATTATACTTGTGGTAGGTGTACTTATGTTCTTTTTAGGATTTAAAAATGCACTTTTTGTAGGATTTGCAATCCCTATGTCTATGTTTATGAGTTTTATGATCCTCAACTTGATGGGGTATACTATGAATACCATGATTCTTTTTGCCCTTATTATGGGACTAGGGATGCTAGTAGATAACGGTATTGTTGTAGTAGAAAATGTGTATCGTCTTATGGACGAAGAAGGAATGGGACGTATAGAAGCCGCAAAAAAAGGTATTGGTGAGATAGCATTCCCTATCATTATTTCTACACTTACTACGGTTGCTGCTTTTGTACCCTTAGGCTTATGGCCAGGAATTATGGGACAGTTTATGATTTACTTCCCTATCACGCTATCTGTGGTACTTGGATCCTCTTTATTTGTAGCAATTTTTATAAACTCGATGCTTGTGTCACAGTTTATGAAAACAGATGAGAAGGCGCTTTCGCGAAAATTTCTTATCCGCACCTCACTCATCATGTTGCCTATAGGGTTAATGATATTATTTTTAGGAGGAAGCATACGCGGACTAGGAAGCCTCGTGATTGCCACGATTATCTTTATGTGGATCTATAAGTATGTCCTTAAAGGCGCTGCCGATACCTTCCAAAAGCGTTTCTTAACATGGCTAGAAGATATTTATAAGAGATTCTTAGGGTGGGCGATTAGAGGATATAAACCTATAGGGTTTGTAGTAGGTATTTTCCTTATGCTTATTGTAACTTTTATGGCCTTTGGAGGATCTGTAGGAGCAGGTCGTACAGCTATAGAATTCTTCCCAGATAATAAGCCTAACCAGATTACGGTATATATAGAATATCCAGAAGGTACTGCTATTGCAAAGACAGATGCAATTACAAAAGAGATAGAACAGCGTGTCTTCAAGGTCTTTAATGATGAAGCTTATCTTGAAGATGGAGATTATAATGCCCTAGTAGAAACATCTGTATCACAAGTAGGAGAAGGTGCAGGTAATCCACAAACAGACGGAGGAAGCGCTGCCGAGATGCCGCATAGAGCAAAAATCACGGCTACCATGCGTGAGTACAAGTATCGTAATGAGGCAGATAGTGAAGAGCTTCGTTTTAAAGTGCAAGACGCTGTAAGAGGAGTTTATCCAGGAGTTGTTATTACTGTAGAGAAAGATGCTGCAGGACCACCACAAGGATATCCTATTAACATAGAACTAGAAGGTAAAGATTATCAAGAACTCATCATCGCAGCAGAGCAAATGCGTAACTATATCAATAGTCGTAATGTACCTGGAGTAGATGAGCTCAAGATCAATGTAAATAGAGGGAAGCCAGGAACAGAGGTGATAGTAGATCGCCAGAAGGCTGGAGAGCTAGGTGTAGCTACGGGTCAAGTAGGCCTGCAATTACGTCGTTCTATCTTTGGAGATAAAGCTGGTGTGTATAAAAAAGATGGCGAAGATTATGATATCTACGTGCGTTTTAATGAAGAGCAACGATATGATAAGTCGGCTTTATTTAACCAGAATATCACCTTTAGAGACCCAGCTACGGGACAAGTAAAAGAAGTACCTGTAAGTGCAGTAACCAGCACGAGAAATACTTCTTCTTTTAGTGCAATAAAGCATAGAGATTCTAAGCGTGTAGTAACCGTATATTCTAATCTTGCTGCGGGATTTACAGACGCAGGTGTTGTAGTAGCCGCAGTGCAAGAAGAGATGAAAAACTTTGACGAAATACCAAAGGATATTAAGGTAAACTATACAGGTCAGATAGAAGAGCAAGCAAAAGAAATGAACTTCTTAGTAAGTGCCTTTTTTGGAGGTCTAGCATTAATATTCTTCTTATTGATATTCCAGTTTAGCTCTATATCAAAACCAGTTATTATCATGATAGCTATTTTCTTGAGTTTTATAGGAGTATTTGGAGGGATTATTATAAGTGGATCTCCCTTTGTAATCATCATGACCATGATGGGTATTATATCCCTAGCTGGTATTGTGGTAAATAATGGAGTGGTGTTACTTGATTATACACAATTACTGGTAGATCGTAAAGAAGTAGCGCAAGAGCTGGAAGGAAAGCAAATGCTTGATAAAAAAACCATGCAAGAACTCATTATAGAAGGAGGTAGAGCGCGTTTACGTCCAGTATTATTAACCGCTATCACCACGGTACTTGGGTTAATACCACTTGCAATAGGGATTAACATAGACTTCTTTGGATTATTCCAGTCCTTTGACCCTGGTATTTATGTGGGAGGAGATAACGTAATTTTCTGGGGGCCACTAGCATGGACCGTAATCTACGGACTAATCATAGCGACCTTCTTAACACTTATTATTGTACCATTACTATATTATATAGTATATCGCATAAAAGTTAAGGTACGAGGAAGCGCAGCAACAGAAAGAGATAACATGGCACATAAAGAGGCAGCATAAAACTTGTTTTTAGTAGTAATGAATTGCCCTCAACCTTATGGATGAGGGCAATTTTTTTTATGTTACCATAAGAGTGAGTTTTTGATATGGTTTACAGTGCTTTATAGGCTGTAAACTTTACAAATTGCGTTAGTCTAAGACTAGTTTTCAAAAGTGAAATCATGAGGTTTTCAGACTTTTGTTTTGAGTAGTTACGCTTTCGCGAAAGCATAAAAAAACCCTCTCAACATATATTGAGAGGGTTTGGAATGGATTTTTTGGATGTTATTGATTCTCAGTAAGTGGTATTGGAAATTGTTCAAAAGTTCCATCACCTGTTCTATCTAGAGGTAATGTATTTAAAATCCCAAATCTACGAGCATCTATCCAGCGGTGTCCTCCCCCTGCAAAGAGTGAGTACCGTCCATTATAAATAATTTCTGTAACCAACTCCGCAGGACTTGTTCCTCCGGTGAATCTTGTAAAGTAATTATATGCAGAAGGCTTTTATAGTATGAAAATAATAACGTTTACTTTTTACACAAATGAAATGCCCTCAACAATTAAGTAGAGGGCATTTTTTTGGTAAGCTAACATTTTTAATAAGTGTTAGTAATATCCTATAATCTGTAGTCTAATTGTTTTCAGACAGTGGGATAGGAAGTTCTGTAAATACAAGATCTCCTTGTCTATCAATAGGTAATGTGTTTTCAAGATTATACCTTCTTACATCATATAAACGAGCATTTTCAGACCATAATGAATATCTACGTTGCGTGAGTAACTCTGCTGTTAATGCCTCTGGAGTCAATGCACCTGTATAAGTTGCTAGACCTGCACTATTACGTATAATGCTAAGAGCAGTTGCAGCATCATCAAAGTTGCTAGCAAGGATGCTTGCCTCTGCATAGAGAAGAATTAACTCTTCATTTCTTAAAATATCTATGCTTGATAGTTGTGATGCATATAACCTTGTTTCGTTGGTTCCATTAAGGTCATCTTGTCCTTGTGCATCAATACGTACCGCAGTTTTAGAAGTTACTCTTGTATCTCCCGCCTCTGCATCTGCGAGCCAGCTATTGTGAACGATAATCTGATCACCATTAAGATTTGGAGCTCGGAATACAGGATTTGCTTGGTCCCCTGGGCTAAGACTAAAAATATGTTTAGGTCCTGCTGTTAGCGTTCCATTTAGTTCAAAATAGGAATTGGTGAGTGCATCTAAAGCCTCTGCCCCATTTCCAGTGTATACGGCCGCCATTGCTGCTACAGCCCTATTAAAATTTTGAAAAGTAGCGGGTGTATTAAAGCCATCAAAGCCATCACTTAATGTAAAAGCAAAACTTGCACCATTAAGAGCTGCAAAAGCTTCGTCTAGCATAAGTCTTGCAGCGGCAAGTGCTTCTTCTGCACTCACTACAGGGCCTAGGTTGTCCTCATCTGCTACATCTACGCGTGCAACATTATAAGACTTCACAATTTGAATTAATTCATAAGCAGCAAATGTTTTTGCAATTCCTATGTAACCTTGTCTTTCTTCTTCTGTTATTGCTTCGGTATTTGTTGCAGCAGCGATAAGAATATTGGTGTTTTTTATACAGCGGTAATTACCATTCCACTGGGCAGTGCTATAAAAGGAATTGTTATCTAACGAAATGCCATTTTTACCAAGGAGGTCTCCAGTATTTCTTGGGTCTGCATCAAAAAGATATAATTCCCTTGCCATGGTTCCACTAGCTGCGGTTTCAATACCTAATCCATTTCTTAGAGTAGATTCTACACCAACTACAAGTTCGTTGAGCTGTCCTACATTAGCATTAGCTTCGACACCACCTAGACTCGGTCTATTAGGGTCTACTACTTCATCAATAGAACAAGCACTTATAAAGCTTATGACTATTGCATAGCTTATATATTTTATTGTTTTAATATATGTTTTCATGAGTAATTTTTAGAAGTTAACATTAAGGTGAAAATATAATTGCGTTGAGCTAGGGAAAGGCGTTACTTCAATTCCACTAGATAAACCTGCACCACCATTTACAGATACTTCTGGATCATAACTACTATAATCTGTTATTGTAAAGATATTTCTACCAGAAACACCAAGTTTTACTGCGCTTACACTTTCTCCAAAAGCTTTTTCCAGAGCTCCTGCAGGTATTCTATAATAAATTGCAGCTTCTCTCAATCTTAGGTATCCAGCAGGTTCTACAAAGCGTACACCTGTTGCAGGAAGGTCTAAACGTGCTTGACCAGCCGCTGTTTCAAGATCTGAGGATGTCTGACCTAAATCGCTTAAGAAGCGTGTAAGGTTAAGGTTATCCCCACCAGCTTTAAGTTGGAACAAAAATGAAATATCTATATTATTCCACAATGTAACATTGTTGCTAAAAGCCATTTGAAAATCTGGCTCAACATTACCTATTTGAGTAGGAACGCCATCAATATTTGTAACAATCTGTGTTACTGGCTGCCCTTCTTGTATAAAGAAAGTTCCAAGTCCTAAACCAAAACCTGCTCCTGGTTGAGCAAATGCTGGAACTTCTAATCTTGTTACTTCAGATCTGTTAAGGTAAAACTGTAATCCAGTATTCCACTGGAAGCTTTCAGAGTTTAATACATCTGCATTTAAGGCAAGTTCGACACCTTGATTTTGAAGATCTGCTAGGTTCGTAAGCTCTGTTGTAAATCCAGAGGAAGCAGGTAACTGGCGCTGTAATAAAAGATCATCTACATTCTTGTTGTAATAGGTAGCTTCTAGGTTAAGGCGTCCATCAAAAAAGCCTACATCAAATCCAATTTCAAATTCACGAGCTGTTTCTGGTTCTACGTTAGGGTCACCTCTCAATCCGGCTAGTGACTGTCCAATAGTTCCACCTATGTTAGTAGCAGTAAGACTTGTAAATGTGGATCCAAATGCTGCTGGATTCCCAGTCTCACCATAAGCTGCTCGTATTTTAAACTGATTCATTGCTTCGAGATTCCAGAAGTCAAAGTTTGCTAAGTTTACTGCTAGTGATGCCTTTGGAAAGCCATACAATTTATTAGGATCACCATTTCTTGATGATTTATCTAAGCGGTAACCTAAGGTTCCTATAATTTGATTTTTGTAATTTCCTTCTACCTGTGTAAAGTATCCAAAATCTTCCTCTTGACTAAGAAATTGGCTTGTAGCTTGTACACTAGATTGCTCAAGATTAGTCTGTCCTGCGGCAAGTCCAGATCCTCTAGCATTTACAAGATTTACTTGTTGGTTTAAGTAAGCGATACCCGCTTGTGTTGTAAATCCTAAGTCTCCGTTGAGGGCATCATGATTCCACACCGCTATAGCTTGTGCGTTAAATTGAGTAAAATTATTTTTTCCTTGCGCAACAAATCCAGGAGCTTGATTTCCTAGTTGCCCTTGGTGATTTTCTGGAACGTATACAAAAGTTTCATTTGCTAGATAATCTACGCCCCCACTAGTAACTAGCTTAACACGATTATTATCGTTAGTAAAAAGTTTACTTGTAAGAGAAAGCCCTTGTATAAGCCTATTATTGCTGTCTTCATTACGTGCAACATCCCTTACAAAAAGAGGATTTCCTGGATAGTTAGGGTTTAACGGGTAGTTGCCATTGTCATCTGGAAAAAGATTATTCCAAGGGCGAGTAAACGCAAGGTTATAACCATAACTTAAACCTCCTTCATTTTCATTACCTGTAAAACTTCTGCTTGAATTACTTCTCACATAATTTGTAGTAGAGGTAATTTGGAATATATCAGAAAATGAATGGTCAAGGTTTGTTCTTAGAGATAAACGGTTAAATCCTGTATTTTTAATAATTCCTTCTTCATCTCTATAAGAACCTCCTATATAAAATTTGGTGTCTGCGCTACCACCAGTCGCGCTTATTGCTGTCTCAGTAATAATACCGGTCTCGCCATAAATTTCATCTTCGTAGTCATATAGTCTGCCATTTTCTGCAATAGTAGCGTTGAATTTATCTAATTCCTCTTCGCCAAAAGTCTCTAACACAGAAGCTGCAGTCCATGGGCGTAAGCCTAAAGGATTTGCAATACGAGTAACACCAAGATCTTGTTTAAAATTAATTTTAGTTTTACCGCCTTTTCCTCTTTTTGTGGTGATAATAACTACACCCGCGTTACCTCGCTGTCCATAAATTGCAGCTGCCGATGATCCTTTGAGAATTTCGATATTTTCTATGTCATTTGGATCGATATCTGCAAGTCTATTTCCTGAGTTCTCTTCGTTTCCTCCATTTGCTCCAGAAGCAAATCTAAGGCCAGATGGAATTTCAACATTGTTTATATAAACACCATCTACAATTATAAGAGGTTGATTATTACCGTTGATTGAGGATACTCCGCGTAGTCTAAGTGCAAGTCCTCCACCAGGAGCTCCAGAAGATGAGGTGATATTAACGCCTGGAACCTTTCCATACAGAGCGCCATCAATAGTGGTTTGTCCTGTAGTTCCTACAAGTTCCTCAGCAGAAACACTCGCCACTGCATTTGCTAGGTTTGACCTTTTTACAGACGAAGCAAGTCCAGAAATTACGATTTCATCTAGTGATTCTGAAGATTCTTCAAGAACGAGATTTAATGTTTGCGAGCTAGAAATTACCTTTTCTTGCGTTGCATAGCCTAAATAAGAAAATTCTAGCGTTCCAGAATTACCGTTTAATGTGATGGAATAATTACCGTCAAAATCTGAGGTGGTTCCATTTGAAGTTCCTTTTTCAATAACATTGACAAAGGGAATTGGGTTATTACCAGCATCCTTAACTACTCCCGACACGATAGATTGACCCATCACGGCGCAAGGAATTAAAAATAACAAGAAATAAACCATTTTGAATAATGGGTACTTTTGTTTCATTTGTTTTTTGATTTTTGTTTGTAATCCAAATTATAAATAATATTTAACTTATTTACTTAATTGCTAACTATTTATCAATGTTTGCTTAAATATTGTACGTAATTAATGAAATCCCCATTTTTCATTTTGATTCCTCAAATTTTACATCGTTATTTTGTGAAATTTTCACCGACTATAATTTTGTAGTTTTTATGCGTTTTATTATTGTGCAATGAGGAAGACAAATAGTTGTAAGTTGTAATTGTTTATTCCTTATTGTGGATATTCAAAAAGCGCACAACAACATATCAATTTTTATTATAGTAAATTAAACAACCATCACCTATAACTATTAAAATTAACTAATTTTAAGCCGTTTTAATGGATTTTAATTTACAAGTCTACAACTATATAGGTGTTTAACTTTAAGCTTCGTTAAAAGTGTTTAATTTGCGCTTTCGCGAAAGCGTACTTCAAAAATGTGTAAAAACTACTAAAGTCTGATCATCTTTGATAAAGCGAACCCAATAGAATAGTGTATTTTTATTTTTCTCAAAATAGATAGTTTGGCTAAGAAAAAAGTAACTCCCTTAATGAAGCAATACAATGGTATTAAAACAAAATACCCAGATGCGCTATTGCTCTTTAGAGTAGGAGATTTTTATGAAACCTTTGGAGAAGATGCTGTAAAGGCAGCTGGAATTCTCAATATTACATTAACAAGTCGTAATAATGGCGGTGACCGCACAGAACTAGCGGGCTTCCCGCATCACTCTTTAAATACCTACTTACCTAAGCTAGTCAAGGCAGGTTGTAGGGTGGCTATTTGTGATCAACTAGAAGACCCAAAGCAAACTAAGAGTATTGTAAAGCGTGGTGTGACAGAGCTTGTAACGCCAGGAGTTGCAATGAATGATGATATACTCTCCGCAAAGACAAATAATTTTCTTGGAGCTGTCTTTTTTAATAAGGATAAAGTAGGTGTTTCTTTCTTAGATGTATCTACTGGAGAATATCTCACAGCTCAAGGTGATATTGCTTACATAGATAAACTATTACAGAATTTTGCGCCCAGTGAATTATTAGTGTGTAAAAAGCAGAAGAAGAACTTTTATGAAGCTTACGGGTCTGATTATCATACTTTTTATCAAGAAGACTGGGTGTTTCATATAGACTTTGCGACAGAGTCATTACATAAACATTTTAATGTAAATTCATTAAAAGGTTTTGGAGTAGCGCACCTTTCGGAGGGCATTGTTGCCGCTGGCGCAGCACTTCATTACCTAGCAGAAACACAGCATCACAAACTGCAACATATTACAAGAATAAGTCGTATTGCGGCAGATGATTATGTGTGGATGGATCGCTTTACGATAAGAAATCTTGAGTTGTATAACTCGGCTTCTGGAGTAAAGGCCATTACCTTAATAGATATTATAGATAAGACTACCTCTGCAATGGGAGGTCGTTTACTCAAACGATGGCTAGCATTACCCCTCAAACGTCTTGATGAGATTGAAAGGCGCCATGAGGTGGTGTCTTTTCTCTCTGTTAATGGAGGGATTTTTGATAAAATGCAATCTAATATTAAGAAAATAGGAGATTTAGAACGTCTTATAAGTAAAGTTGCTACGGGTAAAATAAGTCCGCGAGAGGTCATACAGCTTAAAAATTCGCTAGAAGCAATCGTTCCTATAAAAGGGCTAGCGCTTAGTACAGATAATGAATCACTTAAAATCATAGGAGAACAACTTCAAGATTGTGTGGTGTTGCGTGATAAGATAAAAGAAACGCTTAAGGAAGAGGCACCTGTGTCTATTATAAAAGGTGGAGCAATTGCAGCTGGCTTTCATGAAGAACTAGATGAGTTAAGAGCGTTGTCTCAAGGAGGAAAAGATTACCTAGAGCAAATGCTAGAGCGAGAGACTAAGCGCACTGGGATTACCTCACTTAAGATAGCGTCAAATAACGTTTTTGGGTATTATATAGAGGTGCGTAACACACACCGTGACAAAGTGCCCGAAGAGTGGATAAGAAAGCAAACGCTAGTTAACGCAGAGCGTTATATTACAGAAGAGCTTAAGGAATACGAAGGTAAAATTTTAGGAGCCGAAGAGCGTATTCAGGCAATAGAGCAGCAGCTATTTTCTGCACTGGTACACTGGATGAGTAGTTTTATTTCTCAAGTGCAGGCAAATGCCTCTCAGATAGCACAGCTAGATTGTTTGTTAGGCTTTACACAGCTAGCGAGAGAGAATAATTATGTGAGACCTACGCTAGACGAGTCACAAGCAATTGATATAAAAGAAGGGCGACATCCTGTAATAGAGAAGCAGCTCCCACTGGGAGAGGCGTATGTGACAAATGATGTGTACTTAGATAGTGGTGATCAACAAATGATTATGATTACGGGACCTAACATGTCTGGTAAGAGTGCCATATTAAGGCAGACGGCGTTAATAGTCTTGCTAGCTCAAATGGGAAGTTTTGTGCCTGCACAAGCCGCACATATAGGTGTTGTAGATAAAATTTTTACGAGAGTAGGCGCTAGTGATAATATCTCTATGGGTGAGAGTACCTTTATGGTAGAGATGAATGAAACGGCAAGTATTCTTAATAATTTAAGTGATCGCA
>ENA-ORXC01000429-ORXC01000429.1-marine-metagenome-genome-assembly--contig:-NODE-429-length-30728-cov-3.426903_pt1 | contig 30728 bp, 27 predicted proteins | sample MGYA00237865_ERZ511478 | MGnify/ENA metagenome assembly ERZ511478
GAGGTATAGGGGTAGCGGTCATGACCAATATGTGAGGCGGACCTTCAGGATTTTTATTCCAAAGCTTCGCTCTCTGTATGACACCAAATCGATGTTGTTCATCCGTGATGGCCAGTCCCAGATTATGAAATGTGACAGGATCTTCTAATATAGCGTGGGTACCGATCAAGAGGTCTATATCTCCCTGGGCAAGAAATTGAAATAGCTGCTTACGCTTTTTACCCTTTATGGAGCCAGATAGAAATGCAGCTTTGACACCTACTCCTTTAAGAGAAGCTGTAATGGACTGGTAGTGCTGATAGGCTAATATTTCGGTAGGCGCCAAAAGGCAGGCTTGAAATCCATTATCGATAGCGATAAGTACACTCATCAGCCCGACTATAGTCTTACCGCTGCCCACATCGCCCTGCAGTAGCCGATTCATATGTTCTCCTGATCCTAGATCTGCCCTGATCTCCTTCATGACTTTCTTCTGAGCACCCGTCAGCTCGAATCCCAGCTTGTCATGATAGAACTTGAGAAATTTTGATCCTACTGATTCGAAGGTGAAGCCTTTTAATCTCTTTTTTCTTCGCTCTTTGCTAAGTAATATTTTAAGCTGCATGAAGAATATCTCCTCGAACTTAATCCGCTTAGTCGCCTGGTCTAATTGCTCTTGACTCTGAGGAAAATGAATCCACAAGATTGATTGGAATCTAGTACATAGATGCAACTTACCCAACAAGTATGGGTCGAGTGTCTCATAAAGCTCTGCACGATCCATTTTCTTAAAGATCTTCTGAATGATTTTCTTACGAAATTTTCCATCCAGTCCCTTCGCATTCAGCTTCTCCGTAGAATGATACACCGGATCCATAGTTAACTTTGTCTTCACTTTAGCTCCTCCAGCTATGGCTTCCAGTTCAGGGTGCGGGATGGTTTTTTTTCCGTTATAGATATTCACCTTTCCGTAGCAAGTGTATATCATTCCCTCCTCCAATGTGGTATGGATCCAGCTCGCCCCCTGAAACCACACGAGCTCTATGATGCCAGAACCATCCTTGAGATTAGCGACCAGGCGTCTTGATCGTTTTCCCTTGACGTGCCTGATATTAAACAAAGTGCCTTTCAGCATGACGCTTTCACCATCTGAACTGATATCTTTAATCGCACTGAATGTTGTCTTATCTACATAGCGAAAAGGAAAGAGGAAGAGCAGGTCCATAAGCGTGAAGGCGCCTAATTCTTTTTGAAGAATTTCAGCGCGGTTAGGATTGATCTCCTTGATGGCTTGTAAATTCTGATGGAGGAAGCTGCTTGGCATCTTGGCTCCAATTTACAGATAAGTGGTGAAGTGGCTAAACTCTACCAATAATTATTACACACATACGCTGATCCGCTATTCTGTTGTAACTGATGCATGATTCATAATTGAGCGTTGGGTGGATATCATTATGATAATTGGATATCTTTGCGATATTTAGAGCATTCTCAATTGAACGTATGGAGACGAAAAGACAATTACAAGTTGGAGAAATAATCAAGAGAAACTTTAGCGTAGTGCTGCAGGAGGAAGGTCGCAATATATATGGGGATCAGGCTCTCGTAACGGTTACCAGTGTCAGAATGTCATCTGATTTAGGTTTAGCTAAAATCTACCTCAGCGTATTTAACACTGATAATAAGCAGGCTCCCATCTTACAGCTACAGCAGGAGCTGGTCCGCCTACGTCAAGCATTGGCTTTTCGGATCAAAAGACACGTCAGAAGAATACCCAATATCGACTTCTATGAAGACGAAACATTAGACGAAATGTACCATCTCAATTCAGTATTTGATAAGCTTCGCGATGAGCGACAGATGGGTGCGCAAGAAGAAGAATAATGTAGACTCTTTTAATTGCCGCCGATGTGATTCTTGATCACGCCATTTTGCGTATTGAAAAATTTATTTTCCAGGTGGTGACTCAGTCTGAGTGTATTGACTACATCAGAGGGTTCTAAGGGACTAAAACCTTGAGCGATCAGCGCTTCTTCTTTCAGAATTCGATAGTTGAAGCTGTTATTAAAAACTGTATTGTCAGGATTTTTATAATAGCTCCTTTTATTATGATCCACTGAATTGAGTAGATCAGTCTTTTGGTAGGTAGTAGACGTCTCCTCATTTCTGGCGCCTAAATAGTTCTGTCGATTGACTAAAGTCATTTTTACTTGATCACCAGATAGCTGGAGTGTCAGACGCCCACCTTCATAAGCACCCCAATCCCCTGATTTAGTATACTCTATCTTGATGGAGTCGCCTTCTGCTAATGATTCTATAGCAGTCTGAATATGGTCAAAGAATGCTGTCTGCTGACTATAGCTAAAGTTGGATAAGACCAGCATGGATAATAGAGTAAATACTTTCACTTGGATAAAATATGATGAGCAAACAATCCATCGAATAAGGTCGCAAAACACTCAAATTTGATGATATATCGTTTTACATTAAATATAAGAATCCGTTGGAGATTCCTTATAAATAGTTAACCCACACGGCTTAAACAACATTCCGCAGATTACCTATTTAAGTAAAATTTAAGTGGCTGAGATGCATTTTCGGCTATTGTGGACCGAAGCTATAATCGTAGGACAAATAGTAGAACATAGGATTACCGTTATTATCTACATTCTGTAAAATGACGTCAAGGTCGATTGATTCTTCTTTCTCTTTTTTATTAGAGTCGAAGGTAAATGCTATAGTGCCACTTTCTCCAGGCCGAATTGCTGAAGTCGGCCATTCTGCCTCCGTACATTCGCAAGTAGACAAGAAGTCAATAGTTACATCCTCTTGGCTGACATTTGTAAATTTAAAATGACTTTTGACTAAACTTCCCTTCTCTATTGGACCAAGGTGGACAACTTCTTCTTCGAATTGAAGCAGAACGGCTTGATCTTGACTTATAGATGAGGTAACGGATATCACAACGCAGAACCAAGCAAAGAATAATACTCTCATAATATGCTTAATGTAGGATCAAGTACTCACGTATGCAAGAGCGCTATTCAAATTTAAGAATACTTTAAATACTGACTGATAAGTGTCCAATCACTTAAATAGCGAGTCGACAAATGCTTTTTTGTTAAATACCTGCAGTTGGTCTATACCTTCTCCGACGCCGATGTACCTGATGGGCACTTTAAATTGATCAGAGATACCGATCGCTACGCCGCCTTTGGCAGTCCCGTCCAGCTTAGTCAGTGCTAAACATGTGACATCTGTCGCATCAGTGAATGCCTTAGCTTGCTCTATAGCGTTCTGTCCTGTGGTAGCGTCTAAGACCAGCATGACGTCGTGAGGTGCCCCTTCTTTCTTTTTACTGATGGAGTTTTTGATTTTAGTCAGCTCCTGCATCAGGTGCTTTTTATTGTGAAGTCTTCCAGCGGTATCTATAATACACACGTCAATACCCATATTTACCGCGTACTGGACTGCCTCATATGCTACTGCTGCAGGGTCAGTGTTCATGCCCTTGTTAAAAAAGTGGGTATCCGCTCTATCTGCCCAGATCTCAAGCTGGTCAACCGCTGCTGCTCTGAATGTATCGCCTGCTCCTAGAACAACAGTTTTACCTTTCAGTCTGAACTGATGGGCTAATTTACCGATCGTGGTTGTTTTTCCGACTCCATTGACACCTACTACTAATAATACATAGGGCCAATGTTCGTCGCTGAATTCAAAATCATCTACGTCAGCGGTATTATTTTCACTGAGTATTGATACTATCTCATCGCGCAGAATGTCATTCAGTTCTGAAGTATTGATATATTTCTGCTCAGCGACTCGTTTTTCTAATCTCTCGATAATCTTGATGGTCGTGTCAAGTCCTACATCAGATTGGATAAGGATGTGTTCTAATTCATCTAAAAACTCTTCATCTACAGTTGACTTCCCAGCGACAGCCTTTGATATCTTGCCGAGAAAGCTGGACTTAGTCTTCTCGATGCCTTTATCTAATTCTTGCTCCTTTTCTTTGGTAAAAAATTTATTGAAGAAACTCATATGGGGGAGGGGTTGAGAACTTGAGGGGTATAAATAACAAAAGGCCTTTCAATGAAGAAAGGCCTCTCATATCCTTAAAATCTCTGTGTTTCCGTAATTATTTTAAGTACGTGGTATTGCATTTAGTCTTATAAAGATAAGGGTTTTTTCTATTATTTCTTATCTGCGAAGAAGTCTTTTACCTTATCCTTATGAATCATTAATTCTTTATATGTATATTTTCCTGTCGCTGAATCCTTTACGCTCTTTATCACTTTAACAAAATCTCTTCCTGATCCTGCGTTTGCCGCTCTTTGAGCGACCCTTGCATTCTTTGATACTTTAGCCATATTTATTTAATTTCTTTGTGGACAGTATATTTCTTCAAGATAGGATTGTATTTCTTCAATTCTATCCTATCTGGAGTATTTTTTCTATTTTTCTGGGTCACATATCGAGACGTACCTGGCATGCCACTTGCTTTATGTTCAGTGCATTCCAAAATGATCTGTAGTCTATTACCTTTAGATTTCTTTGCCATAATAAGCTGATTTTAAAGAGTTTATAATTTTATACCAGTATAAACTCCACCTTTTTCTACCTTTTTTAGATATTCGTGTATACCTATTTTATTGATGGATCTTAACGCTGAGGTGCTGATCTTCAGCGTTACCCATTCGTCTGTCTCTGGAATATAAAAACGCTTTTTGATAAGATTCGGTATGAACCTTCGCTTTGTCTTGGCATGTGAGTGCGATACATTATTGCCTGATATCGGCCTCTTTCCCGTTAATTGACAAACTTTTGACATGATCTCTTTAGTTTATGATATAAGGCTGCAACAACTGAGTGACTCCGGCAAGATTCGAACTTGCAACCGCCTGATTCGTAGTCAGGTACTCTATCCAGTTGAGCTACGGAGCCCAAAAATTCTATTTCAAAAAATAGAACGCAAAGATAGACCAAGTTAATTGATTTTAAAAGTTCAAGGCTAGTAAATTTCTCTCGTATGCCTACTATTTACGGTGTAATATTGCTATGTCGGTGAGAAAGTTGCACATTCCTCTTGGTAAATTACTTAAAGTCTTATCATTCTCAAGAGATTCCTTTCTAAATAATTTAATTTCTCATATGTATGGGCAGTGCAATATTGGCGAGGGATCTGATATGACTTTGCGAATCGTATCATCATAGATAGCAGCCATGCTTTTACATTTATAGAGTACATATAACTAGATATCCAGATTTTCAGTATTGAGCATCACTCCTCTACCATGGCGACGACCCTGGCTGGCGCTGCCGACGCGCCAACAATTTTAAGAGGAAACACACAAACTTTGAATCCTGAGGTGGGAAGAGCATCTAAATTAGTGAGTTGTTCGATGTGACAATACTCCTTACGAGTGCCGACGAGATGCGCCTCCCAGAACAAGGTATTATCATTATTCTGTTTTGCAAGCTTAATCTGATAGGGCAGCGGTAAGTCCCACCCCCATTGGTCTATGCCCATGACTTTTATTCCCTGATCGATCATCCATTCAGTTGCCTCAGCGCTCATGCCAGTCCCGTGGGTGAAGAATCGTTTGGTCCCCATGAATTCATCTCTACCGGTCTTGATAAGGACAATCATCATTGGATGTAATGTCAGGTTGTGCTCATTAAGATAAGTGACTATGTCAGCTTTAGTAATAGGGTCAAAGTCTTCTTTATGCTTCATGTCTATGACAATACCCTCTCCATAGCACCAATCTAATGGTACCTCATCAATCGTTTTAGCAGGCTTTCCCTCGCAGGTAGGTCCATAGTGCCAGGGTGCATCTATATGTGTGGTAGAGTGCACACCCATATGTTTAATCGTATCATCAGCCCAACCATCGAATCCTGCTGGAAATAATCTGGTGGGCAATCCAAATAGCCTGAGCAGAAGCTTAGCTTTCTTGTGGATTTTATGCTTGATTTTGACCTTCATGAATGTAGGGTCGCCAGCATTATACTTGATGGGCTTGGATAGATCTATAATTTTCATCTCAGGAACGCTTAGCTATCATCTGATCGACAGAGTACTTTCCACTTCCTAAAAAAAATAAGGCGAGATAGATGGCAAAATACAATAAGGCGAATTCCTTTTTACTGAAGGAATCTGCTCCGTGGACTATGAAGGCAGCTACTAACATGGTGAACATGAGAGGCAGGCTAACTATTCGCGTACCCAAGCCAAATAATATGAGCAATGCGCCCCCAAACTCTGCCAGTACAGTGAGTACTAAAGATGCACTTGCGCCTATACCTATAGGATCAGCGAATCCGAAATCTCCAGCTAATAATTTATTTAATTTTGGCAAGCCATGAGTAAGCATGAAGCCTCCACCTACTAGTCTCAGAACGAGAGCCGCCACATCAGCTTGATTTGCACTGATATTGTTGGTCATCATATTTCTTATCATTCGAACTAGCATTTAGCGTATCTCTAATGTAGTAAAAAGAAAACGATATTTAGTTCGATAGATTATAGATGACAAATCGTGAAGTAGCCATCTGCTCAGCTGTATTGACTATGACATTAAACAAGCCTTCATGCGTACTAAGTAATTGATCTGGCAAGCGTATGGAAGCTCTCCCAGAGACAGGCGCGCTGAGGGTCTGACTATGTATAAGGTCACCGGCCATGGAGTAGATACTGATGACATGTTCTCCTAAAAAGGGCGTCAACAAATCAATGATGACAGGCTGACCTTTGACATGAGGATTAGGTGAGATCTTAATCACAATTTCTGCAGGTATGTCGAAGCAAAGGTCTCTGGCGGCAATGATCGGTTTGATCACATTCAATCTGCCGCCGGTGGACGTGACACCTTGTAAGCTGGGCTTTTGATCTGTATTAGTCAAAATCAAATCCTTCATAAATATTGCTGCTCCAGCAGGATCTCTCATGGATAGACTGTCAATATAGGTACAAGGGAGGCTGTACAGTAAGGATATTGCTCCAGCAACATGTGGTGCTGACGCGGATGTGCCTCCAAATGGCTCGTAAGTATTGCCTGGTTTTATTGAGGTGACACCTCTTCCTGGTGCTCCCATATCTACGCTTATCTGACCGAATCCGCTGGCAGCGAATTTTTCATCTTCCTCAACGGTGGTATTGGTGACCACGATCATATACTCGCTGGAGCAGTCAGCGGGCAGGTCTCCTATGATGTCTATGTCTACATCTTTATTGGGAGCAGAAACTACAGTGACGACACCTTGCTCTCCCAGCCGATTGATAATGTCGCAAAGTATCGGCTGGTCTTCTTCGAAGGCATTTGGGACACCCCCTGAGTAGTTATTCGCCACTATATATGCTCCTTCTCGACCATCAGACTCGTTAAATCTCTGACGCTGTTCTCGTATATAGTCAAATCCTTCTATAATATCGTCCGAGAACTGGATATTACTGACCAACAAGATTTTTACATCCCACATGACGCCAGCGATGCCAATATTATTATCGCCTTGTGCGCCAACAATCCCCATGACCGAGGTTCCATGAGATTTCCGCTCGTGTACACCAGAATCATTTCTGGTATTGATACCGATGACATCGTCAATATAGCCATTGTCGTCATCGTCTATTTGATTATCTGGAATCTCTGCTCTATTTACCCAAATACTACCGCTGATATCTTCATGATCTACATCAAATCCATCATCCACGACGGCGACGACAATCTCATGACCCGATGGTGAGAGGCCTCCTGTCGTAAAATTCCAGGCTTCATCCAGACCAATAAGTTTTAGATTATTTTGAATACTAAATTCTGGGTCGTTGGGCTCTCGTCTCCATTCTGCTTTAAGATTGCGCTGAAATTGTCTGATTTTTGAATTTGAGTGCAGCAGTTGCTCTATAGAACTTTTTTTTATAGTATGCTGGGGCCATAATGTCAGACTGAATATATCATCTTCAAATATGCGCCTCATAGATATATTATCTGGATCCAAATTCATAGACTTACTGAGCTCCTCCACAATTGAGCTTTGCTGATCGGAGCTAATCTGTATGATGAAGCTCGTAGAATGAGAGTCATCTGACTGCGCGTACGACCATAGCAGGCTGACAGTGAATAGACATGTTAGAGCTAATTTCATATAAGGCATCAGTTATCGAAGTTCATTTTGTTTCTTGACAGGGATATAACGTAATTATACTGTCTTTATGTTTAGAGATAAGCTAGAGATTATTATTTTAAGAGATCTAAATGTTTTACGATGTCAAGTATAAAAGAATACATAGCTGCGCTGCCAGAAGAAAGGATGGCACCATTCAAAAAGCTGCGCTCCACCATCAAAAATAACCTGCCTAAAGGCTTTACTGAGGAGATGAATTATGGCATGATCGGTTATGTCGTGCCGCACTCTATCTATCCTGATGGCTATCATTGCGATACCGCTCTACCTCTCCCCTTTGTAAATATAGCCAACCAGAAAAATTTTATTGGCCTATACCACATGGGGCTGTATGCTGACTCAGAGCTGAAGGAGTGGTTCGTAGAGAGTTATGCAGTTGCTGCTAGGTATAAGTTGGACATGGGTAAGAGCTGCATCAGGATGAAGCGTACTGATGATATACCTTATGAACTTATAGCTGAATTAATGACTAAAATGACGGTGCAAAACTGGATCAATCTATATGAGTCAGCTATTATGAAATAGGCTCTGAAGCTGCGCGTTTTGTCGTGTCATGCGACATGTCTAATTTATACAGGATGACGAAGCCGATCACGAAGAATAGAGCCAATACCAAAACACTATATCTAATATTCTGCGTCAGCTGATCCACTATGCCGAATACAAATGTGCCAAACACAACACTCAAATAGTATAGCACATCGTAAAATGAAAAATAGGAAGTGAGCTCTTCTTCGTCGTTATCCAGCAACTTACTGTAGGTAGATCTGGATAAGGATTGAATACCACCTAAGACCATACCTACCATTGCAGCTACCCCATAAAATAAGACCTTACTATCGACAAAATAAGCTGTTAGACAAATAAAAAACCAGATGGATATACTAATTAAGAGCGCTTGCTTATTACCTCTCTTTGTAGACAGCCACGCAAAAAAATAAGCGCCTACTATAGCCACTAGCTGTAGTAAGAGAACGATAGATATGAGCTCTGCTGACTCGAAGGCCAGTTCTTTCTCTGCGAATACGGTTGCTAAGTAAATGACCGTCTGTACACCAGCTGAATAGAAGAAGAATGCCATGAGAAATCTGAGTATATTATACTTAGTTTTAAGTTCTGACCAAACTTTCTTTATCTCCTTGTATCCTTTACTCATTATACCCTGTTCGAATCCTTTCATTTTACTGCGAGGCAAGCTCATAAATGTCAGTTGTGAGAATCCAAACCACCAAACCCCCACGAGAATAAAGCCGATTCGATAGGGCAGGCTGGACTCTGAGGGTAGGTGAAACACTTCAGGATTAAGGCTCATAAAGATTATGAACAAGAGTAAGATAACACTGCCAATATAACCGAATGCAAAGCCTTTAGCGCTGACTCGATCGTACTGATCTGGCGTAGCAATCTCTGGTAGGTAGGCGTCATAGAAGATGATGCTGGCTGCATGTCCTATGGTCGCCACACCAAAGGCAATAGACCCTAATAGTATATCGAAGTGATTCTTGAAGAAAAATAGAAATACGCAGGCAATAGCACCCACTGTAGAAAACAAACGCATAAAGAAGCGCCGCTTATCTCCGTAATCTGCGATGCCACCTAAGAGCGGAGAAAATATGGCGACAATGATAAAGGCGGACGACACTAAAAATGAATACAGCGCGCTATTGGATATAGAGTAACCGAGGACGTCCACAGTGTCATTAGTAACAGCAATAAAATAGATCGGAAATATAGCAGTAGAAATGACTAATGAATAGGCAGAATTAGCCCAGTCAAAAAATGCCCATCCAGTAATTGTTCTCTTATCATTCACCTTAATCTTCATAGCTCAGTCCGCTTAAGTAATGAAGATAGATAATTTAAAATACCATACTGTAATACCACTTTCTGCCGGCTGATGTGAGTACAGGATATGCATCAATAAATTTGGACTTCTTGGCTTATTAATTGCATCTTACAATATTGTATTCTCTAAAGATTATCCAATGAATATTGTCATTCTCTCTAGAAATCCAGCTCTATACAGCACTAATAGTCTCGTTAAGGCTGCTATGAGGCGTGGACACTCTGTCAGAGTCATAGATCACTCGCTATGTGACTTAGTGATAAAGCGCAATCGATTAGAACTATATTATTACCACGAACTAATTAAAGAAGTTGACGCAGTGATTCCACGCATAGGTTCTGCTGCGACGACATATGGTGCGGCAGTCATCAGGCAGTTTGAGGCAATGGGCGTCTATACATGTCTCAACTCTGAATCGCTGCTTAGAGCCAGAGATAAACTGAGCTGTCTTCAGTTTTTAGCCCAACATGATATAGGAATACCTTTATCCCTCGTTATCAATAATCAGACGATGATCAGGCAAATGCTTACTCATATTAAAGGTGAGCAGAAAATCATCAAGCTGGTGAAAGGGACACACGGTCTGGGTGTCGTACTTAGTGAATCAGATCAGAATGCTGAGTCGGTCTTAGAGGTATTCCAAAAGATTAAACAAAGTGCATTAACACAGGAATTCATAGAAGAAGCTGACGGCGCGGACGTGAGATTGATCGTGATCGGGAATAAGGTAATTGCTGCCATGTTGAGGCAAGCACCTGAAGGAGAGTTTAGATCTAATCTGCACCGAGGAGCCAGTTCTAAAGCTATAACACCCTCAGAGGCAGAGATCGATGTCGCGATAAAAGCAACGCAATTAATAGGTCTGGAAGTCGCGGGAGTCGATATATTACGATCATCAAGAGGTCCACTGGTACTGGAAGTAAATGCTTCACCTGGCTTAGAGGGTATAGAGTCGACTACAGGGTTAGATGTAGCTGGGAGAATCGTACAGCTCGTAGAAAGAAATGCCTCACAATACCACATTCGTTTAACCTAAGGGAAGTCAGATGGAGAAGGAAACAAAATCGATCAGCATCAGTGAGGTAGAGATCGGACCTGGTGAAAATAAAATTGTCCAAATACCAGTCGGGTCTTTGCCGTCAGGTACTAACATAGACATTATGGCACATGTGTACAGAAGCATGTATAAAGGGCCTACGATTCTGGTCATGGCAGGAGTCCATGGCGATGAGATTAATGGCGTAGAGATCGTCAGAAAAACAATAGCTGATAAGGTGTATGGACGCTTAAGAAAGGGTACAGCTATCGTCATTCCTTTATTGAACATATTTGGATTTATCAATTTTAGCCGAGATGTACCTGATGGTAAGGATGTGAATCGTAGTTTTCCTGGTACCGCCGCTGGCTCCCTTGCATCAAGAGTAGCTCGCGTAGTGACTAAGATGATTCTACCAGTGGTAGATTTTGGTGTGGATTTTCACACGGGCGGAGCTTCCAGATATAACTACCCTCAAATCAGATATGGTAGCGCTGATCTTAAAGCGAAAGAATTAGCTACTGCCTTTGCCCCACCTTTTATGATACAAAAATCATATATCATGAAATCCTTGCGGAAGGTCGCCAAGGATATGAAAGTTCCGATGATCGTATATGAAGGTGGAGAGTCTGTGCGCTTAGATGGCTTATCTATAGAGAAAGGGTATAATGGTTTGCTGCGTGTATTGAAGCATGAGGGGATGATAAGTAAGGCACCTGATTATGGCAGTCGGATTGTAAACTTAACTAAGACAACCTGGGTCAGAGCTCCGATCTCTGGGTTATTTACGTGGTCGCGACAGTCGGGTGTTTCAATTAGTAAGGGTGATCCCTTGGGCGTCCTTAATGATGTGCAAGGCAATAACTCCAAAACGGTGCTCTCTACGCGGGATGGATTTATTATTGGACATAATAATGCCTCTGTCGTCAGTCAGGGGGACGCACTGTTCAATATAGCTTACGAATCTGAGCCTTTATGAAAGTAAGTATCATCTGGATTAGTGTATTATTATCTTTGTGCTGTACTGCACAGGACTCAGCACTTCAGTTAGCACTTCAAGAATTTTCGAGTAAAGACCACTTAACACATAGCTCTATTGGAATTTCTATCATAGAGCTTAAGACTGGCCATATGATCGGGTCATTTCAAGAGCAGAAGTCGTTAGTACCAGCATCCTCACTAAAGCTGCTAACGACCCTATCCGCCATTTACTATTTGGGAGAAGACTTTAGATATCAGACGACATTAGCTCATTCTGGATCAGTCTTCACTGATGGTACTTTAGAAGGTAATATCTACCTGATCGGATCAGGTGATCCTAGCTTAGGTTCTGAGAAGATGGGTGATTATAAAGGGGTGCTGCAGCTGAGTAAAAAAATCTCCAGCGATATCAGGGAGTATGGTATCAGCTGTATCGCAGGAGACATCGTAGCGGATGAGTCAGTCTTCAATAGCTTTCCTATATCACCATCGTGGCAGTGGAATGACTTAGGTAATTACTATGCTTCTGGAGCTTGGGGAGTAAACGTGAATGACAATTTATATCGAATATACTTCGCGCAGCAGCCTAAAGAAGGTATGGTACCTAAGCTGCGACGTTATCAGCCCTATATTCCTAAATTAGAGCTGCAAAATGAGGTCGAGTCAGGACCGAAGGGTTCTGGTGATAATGCCTATATTTTTGGTGGGCCATATAACTACACTAAGCGAATCGTAGGGACCATACCTCCAGGAACAGGAGAATTCTCCATCAAGGGCTCAATACCAGATCCACCATTATTTATGGCGTATCATCTCCAGCATGCGCTGCATAATTCGGAGATATTTTCTGATGAGTATAAGGCAATACATATGTTTGATGAGCGCAGCACCAGCAGACAGATTATAAAAGTGTACAGATCTCCTGCACTGAAAAAACTGGTTTATCATACCAATAATAAGAGTGATAATCTGTACGCTGAAGCCATCTTAAAAACCCTTGGTCATGGATACCAGCAGAAGGGTAGTGGTAGTTCGGGCATTGCTGCAATTAAACAATATCTAACTGATCAAGACATTAGCATCTCGGGTCTCCGTATGGATGATGGCAGTGGGCTCTCGGCTCGTAATCGCATAACGGCTAAGCTGATGTCCAAATTTTTAGAATCTACAGCTGCGGAGCTGGGACTGCAGAAGGTCTGCTCATATCTCCCTAAAGGTGGCGAGGAAGGTACGGTAGCTTCTTTATTCAAGGAGAGTCCTGTAAAAGGCCGCATATTTTTAAAGAGCGGGTCAATGGAAGGGATCATGAGCTACAGCGGATTCTTAAAATCTAAGTCAGGTAAGTGGCATAGCTTCTGCATCATCGTGAATGGTTACGAAGTTCCGAATCGAAGAATGAGACAACATTTAGAAAGCTTGATGACGCTTATATATAATAAGACCTAAGTCAAATGAATTATTCTTCGGGATTCTATTCTGCATATCAAATAAATCGGGCTTAAAAGCCTAATTTTATATGGTGAGTTTATTATTACGACGATTTACATGGATTGCTTCTACAATCCTTATTATGGGCATATCCTCAATCTATTCGTGCAGAGAAAGTCAGGCTGTTCAGGAGTCCGTACAGTCTCCTGAGAGTAAGGCAATAGCTGAAGATGTTCAGTCAGCAGAGATTGATGCCGAACTCATAAATGTCAGTCGTTTAGATATAGATATAATCGATAATGCCCCAGATCGATCTTCGTGGCAAAATCCTAATCTGGTCATACAGAGGATGGGAGATATTGAAGGTAAGACCATAGCTGATATCGGGGCTAGCGTAGGTTATTTTGCATTTCGATTAGTGCTCAGTGGAGCTAATGTGATTGCGGTAGAGCTAGATGAGTCTATGATACAGTTAATGAATTCATTCTCAATCACTAACCTAACCAAGAAGCAGAGCGAAAGATTCAGAACCCACTTGGCGCTGCCTGACGACCCACTGCTGAAAGAGAATGAGTTAGACCAAGCCATCATCATGAATACCATCACCTTAATTGATGATCAGCAGGGCTACCTGCAAAAATTAAAAAGGTGTATAAAGCCAGATGGCAGGCTGATGATCATGGACTTTAAAATGAAGAGATTGCCTTCAGAATTTCCCGATAAGGAGGATCGAATATACCCAGACATTTTAGAAGAGATGCTCTACGATATTGGTTATGACGAGATAGTCATAGATGATTCCACCCTCGACTACCAATATATTATATTCGCTGTCAATACTAAATAGAACGCAGCAGTAGGCTATCTACGTGAGCTTAAATAATTCATTCCTTTCTGGGCCTACGGAGACCATTGATACTGGCACACCCAACTCGCTCTCCAGATATGATACATAGTCTCTGAATGTACTCGGGAGTGATTGATAATCTTCAGCACCATTGAGATCGCCCCAGCCAGCTATCTTAGCTAAGTTCGGCTTAAGCTCAGAGTCTGAAAGATTAAATGGAAGTTCTTTTACATCCTCACCATTTACATGGTACGAGTCTGCTACATAAAACTCGCCAAAGCTATTAAGCACATCCATTTTTGTGATGACGAGCTTAGTGACTCCATTTACCATGACGGTGTACTTGAGTTGTGGTATATCTATCCAGCCGCACCTTCTCGGTCTGCCCGTGGTCGCTCCAAATTCGCCACCGACCTTCCTTAATTTTTCTCCTTCCTCATTATCTAGTTCTGTGGGAAATGGACCAGATCCAACTCTCGTGCAATAAGCCTTTGTTATCCCTGTCACGTCTCCTATGGTCTGGGGTGCGACACCGAGCCCAGTACAGACACCAGCAGTCACCGTATTAGATGAGGTTACGAAGGGATAGGTGCCGAAGTCTATGTCCAGCATAGATCCCTGAGCCCCTTCCGCCAATATTTCCTTACCTGACTTAAGGGCTTGGTGTATATAATACTCACAGTCTATCTTCTCTAATTTACGCAGCTCATCTATACTATTCATCCACTTATCCTCTTCAGCTGCCAGATCAAAGTCAATTTCGGGATATAGAGTTACCAGCTTTAGATGTTTCTCTTTGAGAGCTTCGTACTTTTGGCTAAAGTCGGATTCTATATCTCCTACGCGCAGACCATTACGTCCAGTCTTATCCATATAGGTGGGGCCTATACCTCTCAGCGTAGATCCTATTTTATCTTTTCCTTTCGATGCTTCTGATGCTGCGTCCAGAAGTCGATGGGTCGGTAGGATAAGGTGTGCTTTTCTTGATACTAATAGTCTTTTGCCTAGCTCTACTCCTAAGCCTAAAAGACCTGTGATCTCCTCGTGTAGGGTGATGGGATCAATAACGACACCATTACCGATGATGTTTGTTATGTTTTCTCTGAAGACTCCAGAAGGGATGGTGTGTAGAACAAATTTTTTATCATCTATGATAATGGTATGACCAGCGTTAGGCCCTCCTTGGAAGCGAGCGACTATGTCATAATTCTCAGCGAGGTAATCGACTATTTTCCCTTTACCTTCGTCGCCCCATTGCAAGCCTAAGACTACGTCTACTGCCATATCTATCTAAGATTTACAAAAAAATGTAAATGTATAAAAGGTTTATGCCCAATACTAATGATTTACATTGATTTGAAAATAAATTAGTCAGTCGATTTTGAAAGTAATGGATGTAAGAAATGGTCAGATGCAGCACAAGAGCTTTATATATCAACTTTACCCTGAGGTCTCCTTGTAAAGTGTTCCGCCTATTCTATAAATGTGAAGATAGAAAGGAAAGCCTGTGTAGATGTTACGAATCAATAAGCTAATCAAGAATTAATATATTTCGCCTATGAGGCTTTCTTTTCCGTTTTGGGACACGCTCCATCACATTTGCCATACATATTGAGTGAGTGGTGTGTGACTTGATACTTGAGTATGTCTCCCATCATATCTTTTATCTGCTGGATTCTTGGATCGCAAAATTCGACTACCTTACCACAGTCCACGCAGATGAGGTGATCGTGCTGCTTACAGCCATAGGATTTTTCGAACCTAGTCAGATTTTGACCAAACTGGTGCCTTTTGACTAAGTCACAATTGACTAGTAATTCTAAAGTATTGTACACAGTGGCTCGACTGACGCGATAATTCATCGTTTTCATATGAATGTAGAGCGCTTCAGCATCGAAGTGATCAGATCGACGATAGATCTCTTCCAGGATGGCATAGCGTTCTGGAGTCTTTCGCAGCTGATTGCCTTCGAGATGTTTAGTGAAGATGACTTTCACTTCTTCCAAAATACCCTGTAGATGATTTTCTGTTGTTTCCAATCCAAATATTGTTTAGGTCAATTATCGACTCGTTCCACTGTGCTGATGCCTTCAATTGCTTTCAGGTTCTTTATCAACTCTTTCAGCTGATCTTTGTTTTTGACTACTAACATGATCGTCGAAGAAAAGACACCTTCATTGCTATTAATGTTGAAATTACGAATATTAAGCCCCATTTTAGCTGATATCGTGTCACTGATAATAGATATTACGCCCACGCCGCTATCCACACCTTCTAATCCTATCCGTACTACGAAGTCTGAGCTCGCATTGCCGCCCCACTCTGCTTTTAGCGTCCGATAGCCATAGTTAGCAATCATGTTAGTCGCATTAGGGCAGTCAGTACGATGTATTTTCAGTCCTGCATTCAGTGTCAGAAATCCGAAGATACTATCGCCATTCATCGGCGAGCAGCACTGAGCTAAAGAGTAGGTATACATGGACGCTGGTTCTCCATTTATAAATATAGAATTCTTATCACCTAATTTTTGCTTATTAGACTTCGAGACTGTTGGCTGGTCTGCTTTTGCTTGCTCTGCTTTCACTTCCTCAGCCTGTTTGAGGACTAATTTTTTGGCCGTCACATCAAATTTTCGAAGCTCTGAAAGCTTTATTTGTTCTTCTGCGATAGCATAGTATAGGTCAGGCCTGGAGCCGAGGCCAAAGTATTTTACCAGCATATCTATATTCTCCTCAAAGTCAGCTTTCATATTTTTCAGCTTTCTCGCGAGATCTTCTTTGCCGAACTCGCCGACCTTTCGGCGCTCCTCCTTCATAGATGATCTGATCTTGTTTTTGGCTTTTCCTGTCTTAACCAGATTTAACCAGTTCTCGCTGGGCTTTTGGTTCTTATGCGTTTTGACGCTGACCTGATCGCCATTTACAAGCGTGTATCCCATAGGGACCAGCTTGTTGTTGACTTTGATGGCTGTTGCCCTATACCCGATATCTGTATGTATATGAAAAGCGAAATCAAGAGCTGTAGCTCCTTGAGGCAATATTTTCATATCACCGTTGGGAGTGAATACATACACCTCTTCTTTAAATAGATTACTCTTAAAATCATCTAAGAATTCGATAGCATTTGTATATGGCGCGTCCAAAATATCCCGAACATTGTCTAGCCAATTAGCATAAACATCTTTTACATTTTTGACTCCTTTATACTTCCAGTGAGCTGCAAATCCTTTTTCTGCAATTTCATTCATTCGCTCAGTCCTGATCTGCACTTCCACAAATTTACCCTCTGGTCCAATTATGGTAGTGTGAAGAGACTCATAACCATTGCTCTTAGGTGTAGTCACCCAATCTTTAAGCCGCTCCGGGATAGGTGTATACACGTCAGTAATAACAGAATAAACCTGCCAGCAGGCACTCTTCTCTTTTTCACTGGGGACATCTATGATTATTCTGACTGCGAAGAGATCATAGATTTCCTCGAAGGGTACGTTCTTCGTTTGGATTTTGTTCCAAATGGACGAAATACTTTTGGGCCTTCCTAAGACTCTAAAGTCGATGTTAAGCGCCTTAAGTTGCTTTTTTAGCGGCTTGATGAATGATTTGATGTATTCATTTCGAGTACTCTGAGTATCGCTAATTTTCTGCGCTAGTTCATCGTATTTATCTCTATTAGTAATTTTGAAACAGATATCTTCATACTCGGTCCTGACCTGATATAGTCCTAGTCTATGCGCTAGTGGTGAGTAGATATACTGTGTTTCAGCAGCTATTTTAAGCTGCTTTTGTTTTGGCATGGCGTCTATGGTCCGCAAATTGTGAAGGCGATCAGCCATCTTGATAAGCACCACTCTGACATCGTACACCAGAGTAGATAGCACTTTTTTCAGGTTCTCAGCTTGCGGGCTCTTGAGGTTATCACCTGATTTATTTTCTACATTATATAGACCATCTAACTTGGTCAACCCATCTACGATGAGTCCTATCTTTTCATTAAAGTTAGTGACAATGTCTTTCAGGGTGAAGTCAGTATCTTCTACGACATCATGTAGGATAGCACAAATAACAGCGGTAGGCCCTAAGCCGATCTCTTCGTGACATATTCTGGCTACTTCTATGGGATGAAAAATATATGGCTCACCTGACTTACGTCTCTGATACTTATGACCTTCTACAGCCATTTCAAATGCCTTATCCAATAGAATCTGATCGTTACCTTTTAGCTTCACTTTGAGAGGTTGAAGTACCTTTTGATAAGCATCATTGATGTCTTTGAGCTCGTCTTTGGATATAGCTACTGCTGATACTGGCATATTTTTAACTATAGGCTATTAGGTTGTTCAAAAATACAGTAATTAAAGTTTATAGAACCGACAATAATAGCTGCAATAAACCCAAAAAGATTATATATTTGCGCCTCTTTGGGCAAATCGTTGTTCGATATAGTAAAATGCGGGTATGATGGAACTGGTAGACATGCTAGATTTAGGATCTAGTGCCGCGAGGCGTGGGGGTTCGACTCCCTCTACCCGCACTTTTCAACTTCAATGATTGAGTTACAACATAGACAATACTTCAATAAATCTATGATTTATGTAAACTTTGTACCTGAGAACAAATGGTAAAATCACACTTCTTCAATATGACTGACATGTGTGATAATCCAATATCCAGCATTCTGTCAATGCAACTAATTAACTACACGCCTTTATGAAAATTACAAGAGAAGATCACGATGATCTTAATTCAACGATTACTCTAGTAGTCGAAAAAGATGATTATAGCGCTAAGCTTTCTGAGGAGCTGAAGAAGCAGCGAGCTAAAGCACACATGAAGGGATTCAGAAAAGGTAAGACCCCGATGTCAGTCATCAAAAAGATGTATGGTAAAGGCGCACTTGCAGATATAATTAATAAGGTCATTGATGAGAGTATTTCTAATTTTCTGAAGGAGGAAAATATGGAAATCTTAGGTAGCCCGATTCCGACAGAAGATCAAGAAATGATTGATTTCGATCTAAGCTCTTTACAGGACTATAGCTTTAAATTTGACTTGGGCTTAGCTCCTAAAATAGATGTAGCCGGTGTCTCCAGCTCAGATACGTACACTAAGTATGTTATTGATATAGATGATAAGCTGCTGACAGAAGAATTAGATATGAGGCGGATGAGAGGTGGACAGAATGAAGTTGTAGAAGACAATATACGAGAAGAAGATATTCTCACACTTAAAGCACTGGAGTTAGAGGGCGATGGTTTAAAAGATAATGGCTGGGAAACTGGCTTCACTCTACTTGTAAGTCGAATAGGGGATGAAGACCTTAAGAATGAAGTGTTGACTAAGAAAAAAGGTGATAAGTTTCGATTCAATATATATGAGTTAGAAAAAGATGCTCAAGAGGACCATGTTAAGAAATATCTTTTGAACCTTGATGAGGATGAAGAGAAGGAGATCGGTCAATACTTTGAAGGGACAATAGAGAAAGTGTCGCGCAGGATGCCTGCCGAGATGAATGAAGAATTTTTTACTACAGCCTTCCCTGGCAGCGAGGTAAAATCGGAGGCAGAAGCTAAAGACATGATTAAAGAGGAGTTTAATGAGTATCACGATAATCAGAGTAGATCAGTCATGTATCGAGAGATCATGGAGGAGCTCATGAATAATAACGAGATTCAAATACCTGAGTCATTCTTAAAGAGATGGTTGCTGCTGACTAATCAAGAAATAACTGTAGAAAACATTGATCATGAATTCGATGCATTTATTAAGAATATCAGCTGGAATCTAATGAAGTCAGCTTTAGTTAAGAAGTATAATCTCGTAGTTGAGCCTGAAGAGCTGAGAGCAGCTGTACGATTAAAAATAGAAGGCTATATGAGGCAGTACGGAGCTATGCAGGGCATAGATATAGAGTCTATGGTGGATAGTATGCTAAGCAGCCGCGAGTCAATAGAAAAAGAGTATTCAGAGATAGAGGCCGATAAGTTGTTCTCTCAGATAGAGAAAGAAGTGTCCATTGCAGAAAAATCAGTCTCAATAGAGGAGTTTAGAGAGATCGTACAGAAACTGAACGATAACCAAGCTGCCTAAATAGATTACTATTTAAAACTATTTTTAATTAAATTGTTTATAGCATAAATAACTAGCATGATTCCAATAGACGAATTTAGAAAATACGCAACGAAACATAGAGGAATGAGCTCCATGCACTTAGATAAGTATATGGGGACCTCCGTACCTAACATCAATGGCTTCACGCCTCAAGTGATCGAGGAGAGACAGATGAATGTGGTAGGCATGGACGTATTCTCTAGGTTGATGATGGACCGCATTATCTTTATGGGTGTACCTGTGAATGATTATGTGGCCAACGTAGTTCAGGCTCAGATGCTTTTCCTGGAATCCACTGATCCAAAGAGAGATATTCAGATGTTCATTAATAGTCCTGGTGGCAGTGTCATAGCTGGCCTTGGGATGTATGATACCATGCAGTATGTAGCACCAGATGTAGCTACCATTTGTACAGGACTGGCAGCCTCCATGGGTGCCGTCTTACTGGCCGCTGGAGAAAAAGGTAAGAGATCATGCTTATCCCATAGCCGAGTCATGATTCACCAGCCATCAGGTGGAATGCAGGGACAGTTTTCAGATATGGAAATCACGTATGAGCTGATTAAAGAGCTGAAAGGTGAATTATATCAGATTTTAGCAGATCACACTGGTCAGAAATTTGAAAAAATCGAAAGCGATTCTGATAGGGATAACTGGATGACGGCTAAAGATGCTAAGAAATATGGATTGGTGGATGAAGTATTGAATCGAAAAAGTCCTAAAAAGGAGAAGTCGTAATCGTCATATTTTTTAATCTTATTTAAAATCAGGCGATTATGTCTAAAGCAAATACCTCAAGCCCCAAGTGTTCTTTTTGTGGTAGAGATAAGAGTGAAGCTCTCATATTGATAGCAGGAATCCAAGGTCACATATGCGAGATATGCATCGATCAGGCCCATGAGATAGTGTTAGAAGAGCTTAAACAAAATAGCGGCAAAGCGCCTACTTTAGATAAATCAAGCTTCCAGCTGCCAGATCACATTACACCGAAGCAGATTAAAGGCTATTTAGATGGCTATGTCATAGGTCAAGATGAAGCGAAAAAATACCTCTCGGTAGCGGTGTATAATCATTATAAGAGGCTTAGACAAGTGACTGTCGATGATGTTGATATAGAAAAATCCAATATCTTATTTGTGGGTGAGACAGGGACTGGTAAGACTTTGCTGGCTAAAACTATTGCGAAGTTTCTCGAAGTCCCGTTTACGATCGTCGATGCGACGGTATTTACAGAAGCTGGCTATGTCGGGGAGGATGTCGAAAGTATGCTCTCTCGTCTGCTGCAAGCTTGTGACTTTGATGTGGAAGCTGCTGAGAAGGGCATCGTGTATATCGATGAGATAGATAAGATAGCTAGAAAAAATGATAATCCTTCTATCACGAGAGATGTCTCAGGCGAGGGTGTGCAGCAGGCCATGCTAAAGATGCTGGAAGGGACCGAGGTAAATGTGCCGCCACAAGGAGGCAGAAAGCATCCCGAGCAGAAGATGATTAAATTGAACACCAGCAACATTCTCTTCATATGTGGAGGAGCATTTGATGGATTAGATAAGATCATTGCTCGTAGGCTAAATACTCAGGTGATTGGCTTCCGTAAAGAAGGAGAAGAGCAGGTGGATCAAGAAAATATCTATCGATATATCAATCATCAGGATATTAAGTCCTTTGGACTGATACCAGAACTAATAGGACGCCTTCCAGTGTTAACCCATCTTGATCCACTGGATCGTGATATATTAGTGCGAATATTGAAAGAGCCTAAGAATTCTTTGGTGAAGCAGTATGAGAAGCTATTTGAATTGGAAGGCATTAAGTTAATCATTAAGCCTGATGCGTACGAATATATCGCAGAACGTGCCTTAGAATTTAAGCTTGGTGCTCGAGGTCTAAGGTCTATTTGCGAAGCTATCCTGACAGATGCGATGTTCGAACTTCCATCAGAGAAGGATGTGTTAGAGCTTGTGGTAGATAAAGACTATGCCATGGAAAAACTGAGCACCTCCAAGTTGTCTCATCTTAAGGTGGCCTAAAGTAAAATATTGTGCCTCATCCATTCACGGAGAAGCGCAAATTTTTTACTTCTTGTTACGAATTCATAATAGCTATAGATCCAATCCTTTATTTACTGCTGAGCATTTTCTCTATGGCCATAATTCGATTCTCCAATGCTTTTATTTTCTCCTGTTGTTCTTTAATTGCTTGTACTGCTAAGGGAGAAAATCCCATATAATTTACAGCAAGCTTATCATCTTCCATTCTCATCACCAACTCAGGGAATACGACTTCTACATCCTGAGCTAGATATCCTACTGACCTTTTTTTGGTGCCAGTATAGTTGTATTCTTTAAGCTGGAGCTGGACCAATCGCTCTAAGACGCCAGCGTGATCAGAAATCTTCTCCTTACTGTGTTTGTCACTTACAGCGTACCAGGCAGGATTACCAGAACCATTGATGGTCAGTGTATGATAATACGTGTAATTTCCAGAATATCGATAAATTCTTAAAGCGCCTTTACCATTAAAATTTCTTAGTTCTGTTAGATTTTTGTCTAAATAGTTTACGTTGCTTATATTTCCAAAGGTGTGCAGATCGTAACTATACGGCTTAGCATAGGATCGGGGTCCCCAAAAGGCTCTACGGGAAGGTGCTATAGTTATACCACCATCTTGTGGTGTATCAAAGTGATTGATCGAAAAGGTATTTTTAGTGATTTGACTGTAGATGACATCTTCAGATTGAATCTGGTATCCAAACGGCTTATCAGCTATTCTCAGGTGATAATCTGATAAATTGGTGAAAGATGTGCCTCCCGTGTCCCTATAGATTAGACCAGTAGGATAATGTATAGAGTAGTTCGGATTAGCGACCACCATACTAAGTTGTTTGTTATATTTCTCCGCCTCTAAGGGAGATTGGCTGTAGGAGAATACATTAATTAACATGAAGGTAAGGCACACGAGTGCGTTTCTATAAATCATAATGATAGATTATTAATCAAGAAATTTCACTAATTCATCTGAGGCTTGGAAGCTAGGTCTTCTGATTAGTAATTGACAGAGTAAAATTATGATGAATTGAACTGATGTGCATCCTTATAAATGGGTATTTTAGATTAAGATGATAAAATTGGAATGCCGAATGCAGGCCGTCTTATAACGTATTTTCTATTGATATTAGCAGAGAAATACTATCATTGATCATGCATAGATATTTCATCAGATTGTCTTACAAGGGCACTAACTTCAGCGGCTGGCAACGCCAAACCAATGCTCATACCGTGCAAGAAGAAATTGAGGACGCCTTCCAGTTACTCTTCAAGTACAAGGTGAATATTGTTGGTTGTGGTAGAACCGATTCTGGAGTTCACGGGCGTAACTATATCGCGCATTTTGATTTAGCTGATGATCTGGTGATTGACTTAGTATTTAAGCTAAATCATATCGTATCTCAGGATGTTACCATTCATGATATTTTTAAAGTGGATCTTAGTAGACATTCGCGTTTTAATGCTACGTCAAGATCCTATGAGTATCTTATTAATGGGGTCAAGGATTCTTTTCACCATGAGTTCGCATTTGCCTATCCTCAAATACATCGGTTGGACATCGATAAATTGAACCAAGCTGCTCACCTGCTATTCGAGTACGAGGACTTCTACACCTTCTGTAAATCGAAAACTGATGTGAAAACCACCATCTGCCAGATTAAGGAAAGTCAGTGGATATGGTCTGACTATAATATCTTGCAATATCGAGTCACAGCTAATCGATTTTTGAGAGGGATGGTACGTCTCATCGTAGGCATGTGTATTAATTTGGCATTGGACAAATTAGATTATAATGAGGTAGCCACGGCATTGAGAGAACGTAAAAGACTTAATCGGGATTGGTCAGTCCCGGCTCAGGGCTTGACGTTAGTAGATGTACGGTACCCTTATGATATCGCAGGTCATGAAGAGGGTATTAAAATACGAGAGGGCAGTATAGATGAGGTGGTTCGCATTTCCAATCAGATACCAGAATTCCATACTGTATATGAGAAAGAAGAGTATCATGACCGATTACGAAAGGTAAATCATCTTGTTTTAGTAGCGTATAAGGAAGAACAGCCAGTAGGTTATAAGGTAGGCTACGAACGCGATGACGACGGATCTTTTTACAGCTGGATGGGAGCTGTATTACCAGCATTCAGGAGGCTGCATATAGCTCAGAGCTTAGCTGATCAGCAAGAAGCCTGGGCAGCTCAGCGAGGATATTCTTCCATTAGATGCAAAACAAAGAATCGCCTTAAAGCGATGCAGAGATTTGCATTAGGCAATGGATTTGATATTGTCCGATTAGAAGACAGAGACTCGATAGCAGAACGAATTATCTGGATGGAAAAGGATATCACGCTGCTGAACGGTTCATCAAGTTGATCTATACAGCTTGCAATGCCTGATCGTGATATAGAGAGTATGCCGACATTTTTGCGTTTACTTTCGCCCTGATGTCATTGATCCTACCCTCGTCATTGATGTCTGATAGCACGTAGTCTATCCACTCTACCACTTCCGAACAATCATTTTCGACCAGCCCCCTCGATGTGATAGCAGCGGTCCCAATTCTCATGCCTGAGGTCACGAATGGACTTTTATCATCGAATGGCACCATATTTTTATTAATGGTTATATCAGCTTTGACTAATGTATTTTCAGCTTCCTTACCTGTGATACCCTTCGATCTAAGGTCGATGAGCATTAGATGATTATCTGTACCACCAGAAATGATTTTGTACCCCTTCTCTGTAAAAGCATTTGCCATAGCTTGAGCATTGGCGACGACTTGCTTAGCGTATACTGTAAATTCTTTCGAGTTAGCTTCTGAGAAAGCGATGGCTTTCGCAGCAATGACATGTTCAAGAGGACCACCCTGCATACCTGGGAAGACGGCACTATTCATGACTGATGACATCATGATCGGATTTCCCTTTTTAGTAGTCTTACCCCACGGGTTCTCGAAGTTCTTGCCCATCATGATGATGCCACCCCTCGGGCCTCTCAGTGTCTTGTGCGTTGTAGAGCTTACTATATGGCAGTGGGGTAGTGGATCATTCAGAAGTTTAGCTGCTATAAGGCCTGCTGGGTGTGCGATATCAGCCAGAAGTAGAGCACCTACCTCATCCGCTATAGCTCTAAATCTGACATAGTCCCAGTCCCTCGAGTAGGCTGATGCACCGCAGATGATCAGCTTGGGCTGATGCTGCTTAGCCAGGCTATGCACCTTATCCATATCTATTAGCCCAGATTCTTGCTCTACGCCATAGAAAAATGGATTATAGACTTTCCCTGAGAAATTCACTGAAGAACCATGCGAGAGATGACCACCGTGAGACAAATCGAAGCCCAATATAGCGTCACCTGGCTGTAGTAGTGCTAAGAAAATGGCAGCATTAGCCTGAGCGCCTGAATGCGGCTGAACATTAGCGTATTCCGCTCCGAATAGCTCTTTCAGCCGATCAATGGCCATCTGTTCTATGACATCTACAACTTCACATCCCCCGTAGTATCTTTTACCAGGATAGCCTTCTGCATACTTATTAGTCAGGCAGGATCCCATAGCGTCGATTACTGCTTTGCTGCAGAAGTTCTCGGAGGCTATAAGTTCTATACCTTGAGTTTGTCTCTGTTCTTCTTGTTTGATGAGGTCAAATATTTTATCCATTGGTTCTCTGGCTTTTAGATAAATTAGGCAGGTTAGTGATAATTATTGCGAATTTATCAAATAAATATTTCATTTGAACTCTTCTCAATCATTAGTGCCATATTTTCTTTTATTCTTATCGTCACTTTCTCTTGGACAATCCACTCTTCAGAGCATCCGCAGCTGGTATGCCCATAGCGGTCCACCAGTACTCCAGACAGATCCCGGCCTTTAGCGGGTACGATATGACTACTATGATCTTCCGTAGCCGGACTTTGATTGATGGCTATGGTGGTAAAGTTGCACTTGGGGGTCAATGGTGTCTATTTTTCATAGAGATTCATTGATATATAATTACTTACTGTAGGGATGACTGGCTTGTCAGATACTTATACCTTATCACCATGCTGGCGGGCAAAAAAAAGCCCTGATGGATATGTTATCCATCAGGGCCTATATAATCTTTTCTTAATCAGTGATTACTGTCGTACACCTAAAGCTTTTAGTGTCTCAAAGTCCATAGCTCCAACAGGTAGCCCGTTGTCTCTCTGAAACTTCACTAAGGCAGCTTTAGTCGCCGCACCTAATTGGTTATCAGCACCAGCTGAGCCAACATCATAGCCTCTTGAGATCAATGCATTCTGCACTCTTCTCACTAAGTCAGCAGTTACGTTATCCGCACAGACTACTTCTCTCCACTCTGTAAATCCACCTTCTTTAACTAATTGTCTTCTTGACACAGTGTTATACTTTGCAGGTACATCTATAGTGTTAGTTGACGCCGCGTTAGCAAGCTTTCTATAAGTTCTGTTCTCATATCTCGCTTCGATATCAGTCGTATTAGCAGTAGCATCTTGAGCTAATTTCTGGTACGTTCTGTTATCGTACTCAGCTGGAACATCAGTAGAATTAGCAATTGCATCTTGAGTCAGCTTCTGGTAAGTTCTTGATGTATACTGAGCAGGAATCTCTGTTGCCTCTGTTGTCGCAGGAGATGCAAGCTTCTTGTATGATCTTGTTGTATATTTAGCAGCAATGTCTGTAGAGTTAGCAGCAGCATCATTAGCTAATTTTTGGTAAGATCTATTTTCATATTTAGCAGGTATGTCCACAACTCTTGTAGTTGCAGGCGAAGCTACTTTCTTGTAAGATCTTGTCGTATAACTTGCAGGCACAGTGACTGATTCAGTAGTAGCAGGTGTCACTAATTTCTGATAAGTTCTTGTGTCATATTTAGCTGGTATATCCACAGACTCAGTTGTCGCAGGAGATACAAGCTTCTGATAAGATCTATTCTCGTATGCAGCAGGTACAGTTACAGACTCAGTCGTAGCCGGAGTGACCAGCTTTTGATAAGTTCTAGTCGTATACTTAGCTGGTACAGTGGTAGCACTTGAAGATGCTGGAGTTACTAATTTCTGGTAAGTTCGCTGTGAGTATTCAGCAGGAATATCGACAACTCTGGTACAGTCATCTCCATTATCAGTATAACCATCGTCGCATCCAACTCTTACTTGCTTAGTAACTGTTCTGAACTGAGCCGGTACTTCTACTAGGCACCATACAAGGCAGTCGTTAGGATCAGCTGAAAGACAATTTCTGTCAGCTTTTTTCTTAACCCACTTTGTAGATGCAGGTGCAACTTGCATTTGCTCTGATTGTGACTCATACTTAGCAGGTCTTCTTTCTATTCTTGAAGAAGCGTCCTTCACTAATACTTGTTCAGTGACTGTCTCAAATTGAGCAGGAACTGGGCTCAGGGTTGTGTACGCATCCTTCACCAATACTTGCTCAGATATAGTTTCGTACTGTGCAGGTACTACTCTTAGAGTTGTATAAGCATCTTTTACTAATACTTGCTCACTCATAGTCTCGTATTGTGCAGGAATAGTTCTGATCTGTGTAGAAGCTTCTTGTACTAATACTTGCTCAGATACAGTTTCATATTGCGCAGGTACTACTCTTAGAGTTGTATACGCGTCTTTTACTAATACTTGCTCAGATACAGTCTCAAATGTAGCTGGGACAACTTCTATTCGAGTAGAAGCTTCTTGTACCAGTACTTGCTCAGACATAGTTTCGAAGGAAGCAGGAGTAATTGATAATGATGTTCCGGCTTCTTTGACAAGTACTTGCTCAGACACTGTCTCAAATTGTGCAGGAACGGCTCTTAGCGCATTTCCAGCTTCTTTAGACAATACTTGTTCGGTTACTTTTTCAAACTGCGCAGGAGATACGCTAAGTCTTGTACCAGCATCTTTAGCTAATACTTGCTCAGACATCGTCTCGAACGAAGCAGGATTAATGGAGACTGAACTTCCAGCTTCTTTCGCTAGAACTTGTTCGCTGACAGTCTCATAAGTAGCAGGTACGACCTCTACTCTGGAAGAAGCTGCTCTAATAAGCACTTCCTCAGTTACGGTTTCGTACTGATCTTGAATTAGACACTTAGCATAACACTTACCTGGCTCAGAAGGCATTCCTGATTCTGGTTGTGCTATTGCTATGACAGCGCCTAACATCATCACAGTAATTAATAGGCTAATTTTTCTCATAGTCACTGATAGAATTTTAATGAATGAAAACTTTTTGATATTTGAAAAATAAATAATCGTTTATAAAAAATAAGGGGACCGCAAATTTAACACATTAATTTAGGATGACATAGAAAGTACTTCACAGTATTTCTCTTTTCAATCATAAATTCCGACGAATCTGAGAATTTAATAATTGAATCATCTTTTTTTAATATTAAAATTTCCTGCTTATCCCTATCATATGCTATTTTATCCTCTTTTCCTTCGCTGATTAGTTTAGAAGCGTCGGAAGCCGACACGTTATAATGTTCTACAACTTTCTGACGGATATTCTCTTTGAAGTCACTAATATAAGGTTCATTGCTGACATGACATTTAAAAATTCTACGATTGAGTATAGAGTCAGAGAGGATTGATATAACTCTTTCAGGTTGTAACTGTAGCTCTTTTACTGCAAATATCATGTCAGAATCATCGATGAGGCTATGTTGATGTATCGTTTTTTTCGTAATGCGTTGATCATCAAAGCTTAAGAAGTAGGTCAAAGGTTTTGAAGAAATCGTGAAACCTTCCTCCTTTAGGTGCTTAAAGAAAAGCACTAACATCTGCTCAGCAGCCACTGATGCCTTATGTAGATATACCTGCCAATACATGATTCTACGAGCGATTAAGAATTTTTCGATTGAATAAATACCCTTTTCTTCAATCACCAGTTGATCATCTCTGACATTGAGCATCTCAATAATACGATCATAGCCGATCACACCCTCGGCCACACCGGTGAAAAAACTATCCCGATTCAGGTAGTCCATGCGGTCCATATCAAGCTGACCAGAGACCAGCTGTCCTAAAAACTGCTTCTCGTAGTTATTCTTAAATATGCGGATGGCAAGTGAAAGTTCTCCACCAAATTCTTCATTCAGAATCTCCATATACCGCAGGGAGAGCACTTCGTGGTGCGCATTAATTATCTTGCCCTCTAGAGCATGAGAGTAAGGCCCGTGTCCAATGTCATGTAGCAATATGGCTATACATACGGCGCGATATTCTTCCTCACTGATATCAATTCCTTTATAGCGCAGAACTTGGATGGCTCGAGTCATCAGGTGCAAGGCGCCTAATGCATGATGAAATCTTGTATGTCTTGCTCCAGGATAGACATAATGAGACAGCCCCATCTGAGATATCCGTCTCAATCTCTGAAAATAAGGATGGTCGATCAGATCATAGAGTATGTCGAAAGGATACCTGATAAAACCATAGACTGGATCATTGAAGATTTTCTTTTTATTCATCTAGATGTAAAAATAACTAAGACTTTGGGCACGTTCAGATAAGCGAGCTTAAATTTATCGAGTCGAGCTATATATTTTCACTGATCTAAAAGGATTGCATCCAATAAGTTAGTTTATCCTCTCATCTGGATTATAGCTATACTATTTTACTATTATTCAATATCATAATAAAGACACGCATGGGCGAAAAGATTAGAATTCTATGGGCAGATGATGAGATAGAACTACTTAAGCCTCAATTATTCTTCTTAGAAAAGAAGGGCTACGATGTCACGACTGTCAGCAATGGCCATGATGCACTGGATGTATTGGCCGAACAAAATGATATCGATGTGGTGTTCTTAGACGAGTCCATGCCAGGTCTTACCGGATTAGAGACGCTTACCAGAATAAAAAAGGTGGATAGCCGAATGCCCATCGTGATGATCACCAAAAACGAGGCGGAGAATCTGATGGAAGAGGCCATCGGCTCAGAGATTGATGATTACCTAATCAAACCAGTCAATCCAAATCAACTGCTACTCACGCTAAAGAAGCTAATTGATAATAAAAGGCTCATCAGTGAGAAGACAGCCTCTGACTATCAAATAGAGTTTAGACAAATTTTGATGGACATCAATAGTGGACTATCATATGAAGAATGGGTGGAAACGTATAAGAAGCTTATCAGCTGGGAGCTGAAGCTAGACTCTTCAGACACGCAGGACATGGGAGAGATCCTCGCTATGCAGAAGAGTGAGGCTAATACGGAGTTTAACAAATTCATCAATAAGCACTATGAAGACTGGATGGAGGGTAGAGAGGAT
>ENA-ORXC01000430-ORXC01000430.1-marine-metagenome-genome-assembly--contig:-NODE-430-length-30726-cov-17.530686_pt1 | contig 30726 bp, 28 predicted proteins | sample MGYA00237865_ERZ511478 | MGnify/ENA metagenome assembly ERZ511478
CCGGATGTTAGAAATACGAAGGTTGTTGATGTTGTAAAACATTTAGAAGATTTTGGTGTTAACGTTACTATCTATGACCCTTGGGTAAATGCAGATGAAGTTGAGCACGAGTATGGTCTTAAAGCCCTAACAGAATTACCGAGCCAAAAGTTTGATTCAATTGTTCAGGCAGTTTCTCACAAAGAATTTGGTGCCTTAGATTTAGAAGCTCTTAAAAATAATAAATCTGTAGTGTATGATGTTAAAGGAGTTTTAGGCAATAAAGCAGATGCTAAGCTGTAATGAACATTCTTATTACAGGAGGAGCAGGTTTTATAGGTTCTCACGTAGTGAGGCTATTTCTAGAAGTTTTTCCAGAGAGTCATATTTACAATCTTGATGCACTTACATATGCAGGTAACCTAGAGAACCTGGCAGATGTAGAAGCGTCTAGCAATTATACATTTATAAAAGGGGACATCAATGATGCCCCCTTTTTGATGACCTTATTTTCCAAATATCAATTTGATAAGGTAATACACTTAGCAGCAGAGTCTCACGTAGATAGAAGTATTAAAAACCCTCTAGCTTTTGTGCAGACTAACGTAATTGGAACATTAAACTTGCTCAATGCAGCTAAGGAAATATGGAAAGATAACTTTAATGACAAGCTTTTCTACCATATAAGCACAGACGAGGTGTATGGTACACTTGGTGAGACAGGCTTGTTTACAGAGACTACGTCATACGACCCAAACTCACCCTATGCTGCGTCTAAGGCAAGCTCAGATCATTTTGTAAGAGCTTATGGAGAAACCTATGGTTTACCATATATCATTAGTAATTGCTCTAACAATTATGGACCTAATCAGTTTCCAGAAAAACTCATTCCTCTATTTATAAATAATATTATTTTAAACAAGGCGCTTCCTGTTTACGGTGATGGAAATTATACAAGAGATTGGTTATTTGTAAAAGATCACGCAAGCGCTATAGCAAGTATATTTAAAGAAGGAAAACTAGGCGAGACCTACAATATAGGTGGGGTTAATGAATGGAAAAATATTGATCTCGTAAAGTTATTATGTGATAAGATGGATGAGAAGCTTTCGCGAAAGCGTAATACCTCTCAATCTCTTATTACCTTTATAAAAGACAGACCAGGTCACGACAAGCGATATGCGATAGATGCCTCAAAAATTGAAAAAGAACTGGGGTGGAAACCATCTGTTACTTTTGAGGAAGGGCTAGAACTCACAATAGATTGGTATCTTGCCAATAGCTCTTGGCTAGAGAACGTCACTTCTGGAGCATATCAAGAATATTACAATAAAATGTATACTTAATGAAAGGTATTGTACTTGCTGGAGGATCTGGAACTAGACTGTCACCACTTACCATTGCTGTAAGCAAGCAATTGCTACCTGTGTATGATAAGCCTATGATATATTACCCTATATCAGTACTTATGCTTGCTGGTATACGTGAGATTCTTATTATCACAACGCCAGAAGATAATCATCTTTTTAAAAGATTATTAGGTGATGGATCAGGACTTGGATGTTCCTTTTCTTATGAGGTGCAAGAACATCCCAACGGACTTGCAGAAGCCTTTATTATAGGAGAATCCTTTATTGGGAATGATAAAGTAGCTCTTGTATTAGGTGATAATATTTTTTATGGGAATGGTCTCAGTAAGCTATTACAAAGCAAAGTCACAGTAGATGGAGGTGCCATATTTGCATATCCTGTTCGTGACCCAGAGCGTTTTGGAGTTGTCGCTTTTGATAAGGATATGAATGTCACGAGTATCGAAGAAAAACCAGAGAGCCCACAATCTAATTACGCTGTACCTGGTATTTATTTTTATGATAATGATGTAGTTGCTATTGCAAAAGAAATTAAGCCCTCTCATAGGGGAGAGCTTGAGATTACAGCAATAAATCAAGAATATTTACTTCGTAAAAAGCTTACTGTAGGAGTTATGAGTAGAGGGATGTCTTGGTTTGATACAGGTACAGTAGATGCGCTAGATGATGCGACAGAATTTATAAGAGTTTTACAACGTAATCAAAGCACAATGATAGCTTGTCTTGAGGAGATTGCTTACAAGATGAATTGGATATCATACGAAGCTCTTAAGGCAAGTGCATCAAGATATGGTAAAGGTGCTTATGCACAATACATAAATACACTATAGTGGAATTTCAAAAAACAGCATTCAAAGATTTAATTATATGCACTCCTAAGGTGTTTGAAGATGATCGAGGTTATTTTTATGAATCCTTTAATGCAAAGGCATTTCAAAGCTTTGCAGGATTTGAGCCAGAGTTTGTTCAAGATAATCAGTCGCAGTCTACATATGGCGTCTTGCGTGGGCTTCATTTTCAAATAGGGGAGTTTGCACAATCTAAGCTCGTACGGGTTGTAGCAGGTGAGGTACTTGATGTAGTTGTTGATTTGAGAAATAACGAACCTACTTATAAGAAAGCTTATAGCATACACCTCAGTGCAGAAAATAAAAAACAACTTTTCGTTCCAAAAGGGATGGCGCACGGTTTTGTAACACTTAGCGATACCGCAACGTTTATTTATAAATGCGATAACTACTATAATAAAGAGAGTGAGCGTGGTCTGGCATATAACGATCCATCATTGCAAATCGATTGGTTATTAGATAAGCAGGATGTCATCCTTTCAGAAAAAGATAAGGAAAATACGATGCTTGCAGATTTACCGTCTAACCTGTTTTAAATGAGTACGCTTTCGCGAAATATACGATTACTCATTACAGGTGGTGGTGGTCAGCTGGCTCAAGCCATTAAGGAGGAAGAAGCTACTTTTGAGAATGTTACGAGTATACATCTGTCAAAATCTGAGTTAGACATCACATCAATATCTTCTATTAAAAAAGCGATTGATTTACATCAACCAGATGTTATAATAAACACAGCCGCATACACCGCTGTAGATGCCGCCGAAGAGGATAAAGAGAAAGCATTTCTAGTAAATGAAATAGGAGTAAAGAATCTAGCTCAAGCTTGTAAGGATAATGGAATCAAACTCATTCACATCTCTACAGATTATGTCTTTGACGGAGAAAAACCAGAAGAATATACAGAGGAAGATATTCCAAATCCAACAACGGTTTACGGCAAGTCTAAACTTGCTGGTGAGCAGGCCATAATTACTTCAGGGCTTCTTGACTACGCTATTATAAGAACATCCTGGGTCTACAGTGTTTACAGAAGTAATTTTGTGAAGACTATGTTACGATTAGGTAATGATAAAGACGAGATTTCGGTTGTAAACGATCAATATGGTTCTCCTACGTGGGCAAATAATCTAGCTTCTATTATTTTAAAGTTGTCAAACGTGCTTACTATACAGAATGCAGGCGTATATCATTATACAAATGAGGGTGTCACTACGTGGTACGCTTTCGCGAAAGCGGTATTCAGCTACAAGAAAATGAGTATAAACGTTTTGCCTGTGTCTAGCGACCGCTTTGTAACAAAGGCCACGCGCCCAAAAAATAGTAAATTAGAAAGTTCTAAAATCATCAACCTTTTAGAGATTGATAATGTGCCTTGGGAAGAAAGTCTTGAGAAAATGCTGGTTAAATTATGATAAGTGATCAATTTAAAGGTATCGCTGTCAAAGCTGCGCTTCAAGCTGGTGACGTAATTAGAGAGGTGTATGCGACCGCATTTGACAGCATTCTTAAAAGTGATGATTCACCCCTTACAGTTGCAGATACTCGTGCCCACGAGGTAATCTGTAAGGAGTTAAGCGCTACAAACATTCCTGTTTTAAGTGAAGAAGCCGCCGAAATCCCTTATGAAGAAAGAAGTACTTGGGATATCTTTTGGCTCGTGGATCCACTAGACGGCACCAAAGAGTTTATAAATCGCAATGGAGAATTTACTGTAAACATTGCATTGATAGTAGGAGCTAGGCCAGTTTTTGGTATTATCTATATCCCTGTGTCTGATACACTATATCTAGGTGGAAGCTCACTAGGCAAAAGCTATAAAATATCAAATCCTACAATAGAGATGGGGTGGAATCAAGTAGTGGATGATAAGCATATAATTTTTACAAATAAGCTAAAATCACAAAAAGAGATACGAGTCGTGACAAGTCGCTCTCACCTCAATGAGCAAACAGTAGCGTATATAGAGGATTTAAAAAAAACAACCACTTCAGTGAGCTTACTTCCTGCGGGTAGTGCGCTTAAATTCTGTCTACTTGCAGAAGGAAATGCAGATAGATACCCTAGATTTGCTCCTTGTATGGAGTGGGATACGGCTGCTGGTGATGCTATATGTGAGACCGCTGGAGTTACTGTTTTTATTGCAGGAACAACCCAGAAATTAACATATAATAAGAAGTCCTTATTTAGTCCTAACTTTGAAGCTTATTAATACTGTTTATGAAAATTCTTGTTACAGGTGGCGCTGGTTTTATTGGGTATCATCTTTGTGAGCAATTGCTCAAGGAAGGGCATACTGTAGTGGCTCTTGATAATGTTAACGATTATTACGACCCTAATCTCAAGTATGATAGATTATCTCAATTAGGTATATCAAAAGCAGAAGCATCAGTCTGGAATTTGACAGTGGCAAGCCACAAGCATAAAGCACTGCAATTTGTGCGTATGAATCTTGAGGATAGGGAAGCGTTGCCTGAGCTTTTTAAAAAAGAGTCTTTCGACCTCGTATGTAATCTTGCGGCTCAAGCGGGTGTGAGATATTCTATTGAAAACCCAGAGGTATATATAGATACAAATGTTGTAGGCTTTTTAAATATATTAGAATGCTGTCGTAATAACGATGTAAAAAGGCTTGTTTACGCAAGTAGTTCTAGCGTATACGGCAATAGTATAGATGTTCCATTTACAGAAAAACAGCCTGTAGACGAGCCCATAAGTATCTATGCCGCTACAAAAAAATCTAATGAGTTGATGGCGCATACCTATGCGCATCTATTCGGTATAAATGCTGTTGGTTTACGTTTTTTTACAGTTTATGGTCCTTGGGGAAGACCAGATATGGCAATGTTTTTATTTACAGATGCGATAATAAATAATAAACCTATTAAGGTTTTTAACGCGGGTGATCTCTCACGTGATTTTACATATATATCAGATATTATAGCCGGTGTTACGGCTGTAATACAAAATGAAGTACAACCCGGAAATACGATTTTAAACATAGGTAATAGCAAGCCTGTAAAGCTATTAGACTTTATAGAAGCCTTAGAGCTGGAACTTGGCAAAAAAGCAAAAAAAGAAATGCTTCCTATGCAAGATGGTGATGTAAACCAGACTTGGGCAAGTGTAAAGGCTATGCGTGAACATTATAAGTATCAACCATCTGTAAGTGTCGAAGATGGGATAGCGGCCTTTGTAAAATGGTATAAAATTTATTATAAGGATTAGTACGCTTTCGCGAAAGCGTAAGATTTTCCTGTCATTAGTGTGCAAACTGCTATATTTGCGATTTGCCAATAATTTGAAAAATATGAGCATAAAAAACATTTGTTGCATTGGAGCAGGCTATGTAGGAGGACCTACAATGTCTGTAATTGCGTTAAAATGTCCAGATATAAAAGTTACTGTAGTTGACCTTAATGAGAAGCGCATCGCAGCTTGGAATGATGAAGATGTAAGTAACCTACCCATTTATGAACCAGGCCTAGCTGAAGTTGTAAAAGAAGCTAGAGGGAGAAATCTATTTTTTTCTACAGAAGTAGATAAGGCGATAGATGAAGCAGAGCTTATTTTTATATCTGTAAACACACCTACTAAAACGTATGGAGTAGGTAAAGGGATGGCAGCAGATCTAAAGTACATAGAATTATGTGCTCGCCAGATTGCCAGAGTAGCGACTACAGATAAAATTGTAGTAGAAAAATCTACGCTACCTGTACGTACTGCCGAAGCATTACAGAATATACTTCACAATACAGGTAAAGGTGTACGCTTTGATATTTTATCAAACCCAGAGTTTCTAGCCGAGGGTACTGCAATTCAAGATTTACTTAATGCAGATCGTGTACTTATAGGGGGAGAAAATACTCCTGGTGGTCAAAAGGCTACCGAAGCTCTTGCAGACATTTATTCAAATTGGATTCCAGAAGAGCGTATCCTAAGAACAAATGTATGGTCCTCAGAGCTTTCTAAGCTTACAGCAAACGCCTTTCTTGCACAACGCGTTTCTTCTATTAACGCGATGTCTGAGCTTTGTGAAGTTACTGGAGCAGATGTTCAAGAAGTTGCCAGAGCAATTGGTACAGACTCGAGGATAGGGCCAAAGTTTTTAAAGGCTTCCGTTGGTTTTGGTGGATCTTGTTTTCAAAAAGATATTTTAAACCTCGTTTATATTGCAAAGTCATATGGACTTAATGAGGTGGCAGATTACTGGGAGCAGGTCATTATTATGAATGATCACCAAAAAAGACGATTTGCAGAAAAGATAGTAAAGACGCTGTTTAACACCGTTTCTGGTAAGAAGATTACATTATTAGGTTGGGCATTTAAAAAGGATACTAATGATACGCGAGAATCGGCAGCCATTTATGTGGCAGACTATTTGCTAAGTGAACAAGCAGAGGTGGTTATTTATGACCCAAAGGTTTCTCAAGAACAAATTCTAGCAGACCTAGATTATTTAAACACGCGTTCTGAAGCTGAAAATAGAGCTTTGGTTACAGTAGTTAACGACCCTATGGAAGCCTGTGATAATGCGCACGCCATTGCTATTATGACAGAATGGGATGAGTTTGTTAATTATGACTGGCAACAAATTTACAATCAGATGCAAAAGCCTGCTTTTGTTTTTGATGGAAGAGCTATATTTGCTGCAAGTAAAATGAAAAATATTGGATTTGAAATGTATACAATAGGAAGAGGGTAATGTATTTTTTCTATTTATTCGCATTAACAGATTAGTAGAATTTTTATTTTTTTATTCTTTCTATTTAAAAGTGTTTTAACTTGCTTAGAGAGATTAAAAATGATAACCTTAGTTATATAAAAACCATTTAGATGAACTTAAAAGATAAATCAATTTTAATAACAGGAGGAACCGGATCTCTTGGAAAGGCACTTACTTCACATATTTTAAAAAATAGTCCAGATATTAAAAGGCTCGTCATCTTTTCAAGAGATGAGCAAAAGCAGTTTGATATGGCTCAGGAATATCCAGTTTCAGAATATCCTCAAATACGTTTTTTCATCGGAGATATTAGGGATTATGATAGAGTAAAAAGAGCATTAAAAGGGATAGACTATGTAATACATGCTGCAGCAATGAAACATGTTCCTATTGCTGAGTACAACCCGATGGAATGCGTTAAAACAAATATTTTGGGGGCAGAGAATTTGATTAATGCTTGTCTTGAAACTGAAGTTACTAGAGTGGTAGCTTTATCTACCGACAAGGCTGCTGCTCCAGTAAACTTATATGGAGCCACAAAACTAGCTTCTGATAAATTGTTTGTTGCTGCTAATAATATTACTGGATGGAACCCAATTAAATTTAGCGTAGTACGCTATGGAAATGTAATGGGGTCTAATGGTTCTGTTATTCCTTTTTTCTTGAAAAAAAGAAAAGAAGGAGTTCTTCCTATAACTGTAGAAGCTATGACACGATTTAATATTTCCTTACAAGGAGGTGTTGATATGGTGATGCATGCCCTAGAACATGCTTGGGGTGGTGAGATATTCGTTCCAAAAATACCTAGTTATAAAATCATGGATATTGCAGAGGCAATAGGACCTGAATGTGATAAACCTATTATAGGTATAAGGCCAGGAGAAAAAATTCATGAGGAAATGATTACTAGTTCTGATTCATTTTACACCTATGATTTGGGTAAATATTATACCATATTGCCGGCTACTCACAAATGGAACTTGGAAGAATTTATATCTAGTTTTGACGCCAAAAGAGTTGAAGATGGATTTAAGTATAATAGCGGTGAAAATGATGATTGGGAAACAGTAGAAGGACTTCGTAGGCTAATAGTTGAACATGTTGATTCAGATTTTAAAGTATAATTAGTGAACATGACAAAGGCAATCCCTTACGGTAGACAAAATATTACAGAAGAAGATGTACTTGCAGTTACTGAGGCACTAAAGGCTGATTATTTAACTCAAGGTCCACGAATTAAAAAATTTGAAGAGGAGTTTGCTACTTATGTAGGTTCTAAGTACGCTGTTGCAGTATCTAACGGTACAGCAGCATTACATTTGAATGCACTAGCTTTAGGTGTGAAGCCAGGAGATAAGGTTATTACCACACCTCTTACTTTTGCTGCGTCAGCAAATTGTATTAGATATTGTGGAGGTGATGTTGTTTTTGCAGATATTGATCCAGAGACTTATTTGTTAGATATTAATTCAGTACGTGCTTTATTAGAAAAGTCTCCTAAAGGAACCTATCAAGGAATGGTTCCAGTAGATTTTGCAGGACGTGCTGTAGATCTAGAAGCTTTCAGGGCGCTTGCTGATGAGTTTGGTCTTTGGATTATAGAAGATAGTTGTCATTCACCGGGTGGCTTCTTTGTAGACTCTAATGGAGTGAAACAACATTGTGGTAATGGCAATTTTGCAGACTTGGCCATATTCTCATTTCATCCTGTAAAGCATATTGCATGTGGTGAAGGAGGAATGATAACTACCAATGACGAGTTACTTTATCAAAAGCTTCTAGCACTTAGAACTCATGGAATAGTAAAGGACGATGACTTATATGCTAATAGTGTGGAGTTTGCTTCCGCGAACGCGAGTACAGAACAATATCCTGCTTGGTATATGGAAATGCAAATGTTAGGATACAATTATAGAATTACTGATTTTCAGGCAGCATTAGGTTCCAGCCAGCTGTTAAGAGCAAACAGCAGTATAGAGAAAAGAATCCAGATAGCGCAGCAATATTTTAAAGCCTTTGAAGGAAAGAGCTATATTCATGGTCAAAGTGGTGTAATTGAAGGGCATGCATATCATTTATATGTGATTGAGGTAAATGATCGATTAGGGCTGTATAATTACTTGAGAGAACATAGTATCTATGCTCAAATACATTATATCCCTTGTCACCTAATGCCATATTATAGAGAGTTAGGATGGAAAGAAGGTGATTTACCTCTAGCTGAGGCTTATTATGCACAGTGTATAAGCTTGCCTATGTTTCCTACTCTAATAGACGATGAACAAAAGTTTGTGATTGATAAGATAGATTCCTATTATAATGAGTAATTTATCAAAAATTGCTCTTGGTACTGTACAATTTGGTATCGATTATGGCATTTCCAATAAATTAGGTAAGCCAGATCAACATGTGGTTAAGCAAATACTAGACTTCGCATTAGCAAATGAGATTACAACGTTAGACACAGCATCAGCTTACGGAGATTCAGAATTAGTTTTAGGTAATTACGGAATTAGTGATTTTAAAGTAATTACTAAATTTTTACCTCAGGAGGTTGAAAAAGGTATCGAGAGCAGTTTTCAGGATTCATTAACTAAACTCAAGTCAAAATCTGTATACGGATACCTAGCTCATCGCGCTGACTCTATTGATGTTAAGACTTGGTCTTTTTTAAAACATCTAAAAAAAACAGGACAAGTTGAAAAAATAGGTTACTCCTTACAAAGTGTGAGTGAGTTTGAAAGAGCCAACGATAAAGGTTTTTTTCCTGACTTAATTCAAGTGCCATTTAATTTGCTAGATAATAGATTTAAAAAACTTTGTAAAAAATTAAGTAAACAAGGTGTTGAGATACATAGTCGTTCAACTTTCTTACAAGGTCTTTTTTTTATGAATACTGAAGAATTGCAAGGTTTAGAAGAAGCAATCCCAGTGATTTCTGAATTACAAAATACGCACTCCAATCAATTAGCCCAGTATTTATTAAATTATGTGTTACAGCAAGATTTTATAGATAAGGTAGTAATAGGGGTTCAATCCAAAGAACAACTATCACAAAATATAAGTGAATTGGATTATAATGTTCATATTAAAGATTTAGACATTGTATTGTCAGAAAAAATTTTAAACCCAGCGTTATGGCCCAAAAAATGATAAAAACTTTTGATTTAACTAATAAAATTATTGTGATAACCGGTGGATATGGTTACCTAGGTAGTGGAATAGTTAACCATCTCGTACATTATAACGCAACCGTTATAATTGCTGCTCGATCTAAGGAAAAATTTGAAAAAGTTTTTTCTGATAATGTTAATGTTGCCTTTCAAGAAATGGATATCTCTATAGAGCAAAGTATTATAGATGGTCTGACTCAAGTTCAAAAGCAATATGGTAAAATTGACGGATTAATTAATAATGCCTTTTATTTAAAAGGAAATTCACCTGAGTTAATGAGCTCTGAGGATTTTAATTACGGTATAGATGGTACTCTAAATTCAGTTTTTAGATGTGTAAAGTCAATTATACCGTTTTTTAAAGAGCAGAATTATGGTAAAATAGTAAATGTGTCATCAATGTATGGAGTGCAGGCACCAGATTTTAGTATTTATGAAGACTGTCCTCAGTTTTTAAATCCACCGCATTATGGTGCTGCAAAAGCTGGCGTGATTCAATTAACTAAGTATTATGCTAGTTATTTAGGCGGTTACAATATTAATGTAAACACAGTTACTCCTGGTCCGTTTCCTTCTTTAGGAGTTCAAGAAAATCTAAAATTTGTTGAGGATTTAAAAAAGAAAACAGTTTTAGGTAGAATAGGATTACCTGAAGACCTTGCAGGTATTTTTACTTTTTTAGTTTCTGACGCGGCAAATTATGTTACTGGTCAGAATTTTATAATAGATGGAGGATGGACGATAAAATAAATAAAATAGATCCTATTATAATTATTCAAGCTAGGATGGGTAGTACCCGACTTCCTGGAAAAGTGATGGAGAAGATTAATGGGATACCTCTGATTGGTTATCAAATTAAACGATTACAAGAGTCTCAATTAAAAATAGTTGTTGCTACTCCAGATAATGGTCAGAATAAAGAGTTAATTAAATATGTTCAGTCTTTAGGTGTTCAAACCTTTGAGGGAGATACCTTTAATGTTTTAAAAAGATTCTATGACGTAGCATTATATTTTGGAGCCAATGATATTATAAGAATTACTGGAGATAATCCTTTGATTGATGGTAGTTTTATTAAAGAACAAGTAAACAAGGTAAAGCTCAATTCGAATAGATATTATTTTTCTGAAGGTTCTAATAAACGATTACCTCTCGGAGGATCATTTGAGATGTTTTCATTTGATATTTTAAAAGAAGCATTTGACAACGCTAAAAGTAATGAGGAGTTTGAGCATGTGACACCATATATGGTTCAAAACTTACCGAGAGATATAAATCATTACTTGATGGATTTAGATATAGATTCACATCATATTAGATTAACAATAGATACTGTGGAAGATTTAAAGCTTTTCAAGATACTTATTGAATCTTACCATGCAGATACTCTTAATGTTTACGAAATAATTGAGTTGTTTAATAAAGACAAGGAGCTATTACTCATTAACAATAATGTTAATCAAATCAAAGTAAGAAACTTGACTGATGAAAAGTAGTTATAAATCTTTGAATACACAGGTTTTTTCTTTTGGAGAATATCAACTAGTCCCTATCAGGTATGAAGATCGCTTGAAGATACTTGACTGGCGTAATCAACAAATGTATCACTTGCGTCAAGCTACTCCTTTAACCAAGAAAGATCAGGATTATTATTTTAGTAATACAGTTAGTGCTTTATTTGATCAAGACAACCCTAGTCAAATATTATTCTCTTTTTTAAGAGATGATGTCTGTATTGGCTACGGAGGCCTAGTACATATTAATTGGGTAGATAAGAATGCAGAAATATCCTTTATTATGGATAGTACTCTAGAAAAAGATTTTTTTGAAGACTTATGGTTTGTTTACTTAGGTCTAATTGAAAAAGTAGGTCTTCAGGAGTTAGGATTCCATAAAATCTTCACTTATGCCTTTGATTTAAGGCCTAGATTATATGTAGCACTTGAAAAGGCTGGTTTCCATAAAGAAGTAACTTTAAAAGAACACTGTTTGTTTGAAGAGAAATTCATTGATGTTATTATTCATAGCTTAATTGCTGATTCATTTGTTTTGAAAAAGGCCACATTGAATGATGTACAAACAACATTTAATTGGGCTAGTAATCCTGCAATTAGATCTTTTTCATTTAATCAAAATAAAATTCTACTTAAAGATCACATTAAATGGTTTAATAATAAACTATGTGATAATAATTGTGAATATTTTATTGCTTATGATGGAATTAATAAAGTAGGTTCAATTAGGTTTGACATTACTAATAACAATGCCTTATTAAGTTACTTAATAGATCCTGAGTTTCATGGTAAAGGATTTGGAACTCAAATATTAAAAGATGGAATAATGAAGCTGAAAAATATCCGAAGTGATGTAGAAATAATTTCTGGGTTCGTAATTCCTGAAAATAAAGCCTCAGTTTATATTTTTAACAAGCTACAATTTGATGTAGAAACTGTTGAAGATAATTTATATTTTTCTTTAAAAATCAAGTAAAATTATGCGTTTAAATAATCAAACTTATATAATTGCTGAACTTTCTGCTAATCATGGTGGTCAATTAGATATCGCTTTAGACACGGTAAGAGCAGCAAAAAGGGCTGGAGCTGATGCTATTAAGTTACAAACTTATACCGCAGATACCATTACTTTAGATTGCCACAAACCAGATTTTAAAATAAATCATGGTACGCATTGGGATGGACAATACCTCCATGATCTTTATAAAGATGCCGCGTTACCTTGGGAATGGCATAAACCTATTATAGAATTAGCAAGAGTATTAGAGATTGATTGTTTTTCGTCTCCTTTTGATCATTCTGCGGTAGACTTTCTGGAAGCCTTAAACGTTCCAGCTTATAAAATTGCTTCTTTTGAAATAACAGATATTCCCTTAATCGAGTATGCTGCCTCAAAAGGAAAGCCTATGATTATTTCTACAGGAATTGCTGAAATCGAAGATATAGAATTAGCAATCGCTGCCTGTAAAAGATTTAATAATAACGATATAACTATTTTAAAATGCACCAGTGCTTATCCAGCCGCTCCTGAAGATGCAAATTTGATGACTATTAATGATATTAAAGAACGATTTAATGTCAAAAGTGGATTGTCAGACCACACAATGGGAATAGTAACTCCAGTAGTTTCTGTAGCAATGGGAGCAACAGTTATTGAAAAGCACTTCATTTTGGATAAAAAAATAGGTGGAGCAGATGCGCATTTTTCATTAGATGAAAAGGAGTTTACAGATATGGTTAACGCCGTAAGGGAAGCTGAAGCAGTTATAGGAAAGGTTGATTATGAAATGACGGATAAAAAACTTAAAAATCGAGAATTTTCTAGGTCTTTATATGTTGTAGAAGACATTAAAAAAGGTGAAAGATTTACGACTAAAAATGTTAGGTCTATCCGTCCTGGATTTGGATTACATCCTAAGCACTTTAACGAGGTTTTAAAGTCTAATGCTTCCAGAGATTTAGAACGCGGCACGCCGTTAAGTCTAAGTTTTATAGATTAACACGTATTGAGAGTAAGTAAAATATAAGTAACTATGAAGTTTTCTTTAAATCTATTGGGAACCTTTTTAGATAAAGGGATGCCGTTGATTATAGGTATACTTCTTTCTAAATATATGTCCAGTGAGTCATTTGGAACATGGTCACTATTTTATCAATTTTTATTGATTGTAAACTTAATAGCAACATCTCCAGTTTTAGGCTTTTTTAGTCGTTACTTTTTCCAACCATCTTATGATGATAAGTCCGTAATGATTATTTATAATTATGCTTTTGTATTTTTAATATTAGTTTTTTCTTTTATTATTTTTTACGGATTCTTTCAACCATTTACACGCGCTAGTCTGTTAGAGATTTTATCTTTATTAGGATTTACATCCTATATTTATTATACTCTTTACTTAAGATTTATAAAAGAGGATTTAAAATATGTTTTGAGTGCATTGCTACGTATTATAGTTTTAATCGTTATTATAACGATTGGATATTATATTAGTGGAATAATTACATATGAACTTCTTATTACGGCTTTTTGTTTAAGTCATGTTATAAGCTTAATTCAAGCGTTAAGAAAATATCAGCTTAAGAAAAAATATGCGAGAATTGAGTTAAGAGAATTCTTAAGCCTATCTATTTATGGAATAAGTTCTTCTACAGTAAATGGATCAGATAAGTTCATGATATTGGCATTAGGTAATTCCAAAGCTTTTTTAGGTGTGTATTCTTACTTCTTTACTTTAGCATCTGCACCAAATTTATTGGTTGAAGCATTTAAGAAAATTTATACTCCTACGCAGTTTAGAGAATATGCAGAAGGAGGTAAATTAAGTTCTAGAACTAAAAAGGGGATTACAGCATTTCTTTTAGTATTTGGCTTTATACAACTCGCTGGACCCTTAATTTTATACAGATTGTTACTTTTCCTTAATCTAGTTAATGTCGAGTATATTGCAGTTGAGAATGTTGAGTATTTACTATTACTTTTTTCTTTTGGACTATATGGATTTAGTATTTATCACTTTATAAACCCATATCTTATCTACTTTAAGAGGACTTTATTTATGACTTTCTCTTTAGCAATTGCTTTCGTTATCTATTTGTTATTTTTGTACTTTGGAGAAGACTCAAATGATCTATTTTATTTAGCAATTTGTAAATCAGTGATGCTGGTGAGCGCCACCATATTGACATTTATTTGTTCTAAATTATTTATTAAAAAAAGTCACACAACCTAATGAAAAGTTCAAATTTAGTCTACGCCTACGAGTACAGTCAGACTAGGTGGGATCATTTTAAAAAGATGGGAGGTACAAATAATTTGATTGTATTATTACTTACAGCCTTCGTTGCTTTATTTCTGTTGCCATTTTATTGGTTAATAGGTTATGTTTTGGGTGTATATGTTGCCAAATTAAAGGTCCAAGAGTCAGTTTCTTTCTGTTTTACAGCAAATCATATCACAGTTGTAAAAAAAATACAGGATGACTCTTTTCAAAATATAAATATTGGTATAGAGAAATCATATTTTTCTAATCAACTATTGTTTCTGTTTATTTTTAGCAGATATAATTTATGGCATAATTTCTATACTATTCTAAGAAATAGACATATGAATTTTAATGCTGTTAAAGTATTTAAAACCATAGCTCTTTCAAATTTATTTCAAATGATATTTGAAAAACATACTATTAAAAATGTAATTCAATTTAACGATCATGGTCCATTGCATTTTGATTTATATAGACAAGCAAAGTTGAGTAATGCCAAAACTTTTTATATTCAGCATGCACCCATCACCAAAGAGTTCCCGCCTCTTTATCATGATGTAAATATTTTATTTAGTCAAGATAGTTTAGATAAATATAAAAAAGAAAATGGAAGTGTAGAGGTTGTTTTAAATAGAGACCTCCGTTTTCCTAAACAACTTAATATTTTGTCGAAAAACCCTTTAAAAGTTGTATTGTGTCCGAACATTTTAGATAGTAAGGCAGAGATTATTACAACTTATAATAATTTAATTAATGAAGGTTATGAAGTTCTCCTCAGAAAGCATCCCGCAGACCGGCGACAATTCCCACAGGAGTTTCTATTAAGCTCTAATGATAGTATTTGGGCTGATTTTGCTGATGCGACATACGTCGTGACCAACGAATCTGCTGTTACTTTAGAAGGTCTATATAGTAATTGTATTTGTTATAAAACGTGTTGCTGGTCTGATTCTATTGATGGTTATGGCTTTATGGAAAAGGGGTTGATTTTACGTGAAATTAAAACTCAAGGCGCTCTCATAGATTCAATTAAACAAAATTTAATATTGACTGATCTAACAAAATTAGACTACTACATTGGTGATCAAAATAAGGAATTTTACTTAAATAATATTTTAAGTTAGGAGATATGAAAGACTTATTAATACAGAAAAATAAGAACCTTTTCTTCTCGATGGGGATTTATCTATTCATGTTTTTTGTAATTCCTTTTCTATATCACCTTTTCAATCCAGATGCTTTTATAACGCAATTTCAAGGGACAAATGATTTTTCTTCATTGATTTATGTGTTTATTCTGTTAGCACTAATGTTGTTATCATATAATTTAGCATCTTTAAAATTACCTCGGGTTAAACTGCCGACTATAATGTTTAATTCTAAATTAGTTTTAGTTTTATTACTACTGTTTATAATGACCTCAATTTATTTCTATATTAACTTTAGTTTTAAATTCAGGCATACAGGTGAAGGGTTAACAGCTGCTGGAAACGATATTATTATTTTGAGTTTGTTGAAAATATTCTTTAAAACTTATCTCTTTATTTCTTTAGTTTACTTTCTTAAAACTGAGAGAGTATTTGGTCACAGGTATGTTTATTTATTAATTGGTCTCTCTTTTTGGTTATCTAAATCAGGTTCTACAGATTTACCAATGATATTTGTGGCGATAATTTTTGCGCTTAAAAAGCAAAGTTTCTTAGTTAAGCCAATAAAAGCAAGAAGATATAAGTTGAAAATATTTAATAACTTTTCAGTAAGAATTATTTTGTTACTGTTTTTAGGTTTTGGTGTTGTTTTCATGGGGTTCGCAAATAAATTAGGCTTTGAAAAAGCACAAGAAGTATTTTTTTCGGAAGAAGGTTTACCTAGAGTATTCAATTCGACAACTCTCCGGTTATCTACACATTATGCCTCTAATTTTGGTGCTTATAAAGCCTATGAAGAAGGCAGCTATGCAATTACTGATGCTATTCCTGGTACATGGAACAATATGTATAGTCGTGCACAATATTTGTTTAGCGGACAGGCAGTGGAGAGGGATCGTGTATGGAGTATAAACCGAGCAAATTATTTGAACCTATTCAACGATCATTACAAGGAGAAAACAGGTGCATCACCAGGTATATTTGCTTCCATTTATTACACGAATAACTTATTTTTAGGGCTTTTGCTAATCGGCCTATATATTTTTGTAATTATAAAAATTCTTAAAGTATCACTTCAGTTAAACACTTTAAAGTTAAATTTAGCAGGCTATATAGTTTGTACTTTATTTATTATACCTTTATTTGAAAGTCCTTTTGATAATATTAATATTTTCAATACTTCCTTTGTTTATTTGTACTTTACAACTATACCTTTATTAAAAATAAATAATGATAAATCACTTAAAATTACTCCTGTCTGAAATAGGACACAAGGGCAACTTCATTAAATCTGACGAAATAATCAATTCTTTAAATACTAAGGGGTTTTATTATATTCCTGATTTTATCATTGACGAAGAGTTGAAACTCATTAAAGACGTGGTGGTAGACCTTTATTCAAATGATGATCTTGTAAAGATTGAATCAAACGGTTTTGATAAAAGGATTTATGGTGCAGATGAGCGAGCAAATTTTGCTGTACCGAAGCTTAATGATAAATCAAATCCTCTATATTCAAAGTTTTCTTTTACTTCTAATCCATTTCATTTTTTATTATTAGGATGGATAACTAGTGGTAAAGGGAATTTAGGATCTGGTGGAGGATGGCATAGGGACAGTCCTTTTGCGCATCAATTCAAAACGATTTTATATCTTACAGATGTTACAGAAGATAATGGCCCTTTTCAATTTGTAGAAGGTTCAAATAACTGGAGAAATAATTTATCAGTCGCAAAGGCATTAGGAAAATCCTTGAGTGATTATCGATTCACTAATGACGACATTGAGTTATTGGTAAAAAAAGGAGTGATAAAAGAACCACAGACATTTACCTCTAAAGCTGGTGGATTAATTATAGCAGATACTAGAGGATTGCATAGAGGTAAACCTATTAAAGTAGGTGAAAGACTTGCAGTAACAAGATATCATTTCCATAAAGATGTGAGAAGTAAATTTTATAAATAAAATATGAGTAAACCTATAGTTTCTATTATAACGCCGGTTTATAACGCGGCTCGTTTCATTGAGGAAACTTATGACTCTGTTAAGAATCAAATTCTTCAAGAGTGGGAATGGGTGCTTGTTGATGATCAATCAACTGATGATTCTTTTCAGTTATTACTAGAATTAAGTGTAAAAGATGAGAGGTTAAAAGTTCATCAACTCCCAGAAAATTCTGGATCTGGACCAGCAAGGAATTTAGCTATTGATTTAGCACAGGGAACTTATTTAGCATTTCTTGATAGTGATGACATTTGGACTGAAAATAAATTATCACGACATGTGTCTTTCATGGAAAAACATCAAGCTGCATTTTCACATACATCATACGGCTTTATGAATGAAGCTGGTGAAGTAATAAATCAAACTTATCATGTAAGTAATAAACCCGTTACCTATAAAGATTTACTTAAAAGAACCGAAATAAGTTGTTTAACAGCAATGTATAATCAAGATTTAATAGGAAAATTTTATATGCCAGACTTAAGGCGAAAGCAGGATTATGCGTTATGGCTTAGTATCTTAAAAGCTGGACATCATGCAATTCCTTTAGATGAAGAACTTGCGTTTTATAGACAAGTTAAAGGGTCTGCTACCAATAATAAATTTAAACTAATAATCAAACATCTTAAGTTTCTCAGAGAGGTAGAAGGCTTAAGCGTTTTACATTCTTTGTATTTTAGTTTTCATTGGGGCATTAATGGTGTTAAGAAGTACTATCTATAAAATATTGAAGAGCATATACTATTTAGATTAAGTGCTGTCAGAAGCTAACTTTTTATTTTAATTGTCATTTATTTTTATTACCTCTTCCAAATTTCAAAAAAAGCTTTTCATACTTTTCATAGACAATGTAACTTGTAATGATAGTTAATACAATAGATGTCACTATTAGAATTAATTTAAAATTTTCATTAGACTCTACTTGTGTCTGCGTTGAAGCAATATATGATACTAAAGAATATACTATAGGATGTATTAGGTAAACAGAATAACTGATATCGCCTAAAAAGATTAATGGAATATGAATAAAAGTTGGTAATTTTAAATCGGATTTGTAAAGTGAAATGCAAATTGCGATACAACATACTGAAAAAGCTAATCTATTTATTCCCGTAATAATATTTATGGTATCACCTGAAGAAGGAATATGAATAAAAAGTAACAAACCGCCAAAAAATAAAATGATTCTAAAATATTTGTTCAACACTTTTTCTCTCAATAAATAACCTATTAGAAAACCAGAGAGGAACAAAAAAACCTGGTTTAGTGGATTGGTATATATGTCCCATTGATAGAGTAAGGATATTGATGGGTCTAATACGTAAAAAGCAAAATAGACATAAATAGCTATTATGATAGCTGTTAAAAGTATAAATGAGCGCAACTTATATTTTGCGAGCAAAAGGAATACTGGAAAGAAAACGTAAAAAACTAATTCATTCCCAATTGACCAAATTCCGGAAGAAAAATAGGTGTCCCACTTAACAAAGCCAAAAAGGCCTGTTAAATTCAATGCTAAATCTAAAAAATCAGGTATTTTTCTTGATAGAATTATAGAAACAATTGTAACTAGCCATAATAACGGGAAAATTCTAAGAATCCTTTTTTTAAAGAAATCAATCAAGAATTTTTTGGTCGGTTCAAATTTATCATAGTAAACGTAACATAGAGTCAGTCCACTTAAAATATAAAAAATACCAACTCCATATATTCCAAATCTACCTAAAAAAGTTTCAGAAGTAAATTTCCCAAAGCTCCATGTTATTAGGTGATAAATCATAATTCCTGAAGCTGCTATACCTCTTAAGTAGTCTAAGCTATACAGGCGTTTTTTTTTGGGTTTTGTTGGATTTTGAATATCAGTCATAACTTTTGCAAAATTAAGCTTTTAAGTATTTTAACCTCTTATTTTATTTAATAACTCTTGATTAATCTCACGTTGCACTACATTTATATTTGAGTTTAAATGATGTGTTTTAGTAGTACCTATCATTGCAGCACTTACAAATTGATTTTCAATCACAAACTTTAATGCAATTTCAGCTCCTTTCCAGTCGGGATAAGAGTTGATATATCTATATTTATAACCTTTAAATAATTGAGGTCTATAATTCTTTAATACCCTAAGTAGGTACCAAACGTCACTCAATCCTCTTATTTTAAATATATCATTGCTGTACAATCCATGAGCCATTGGGCTTTTTATCAATACACCTATGTTTTTTTGGGAGGCTTTCTTAATTTGATTATCTGCTTCTTGTTCTAGTATATTATAAGTCAACATCACTGTGTCAAAAAAGTCTAGATTAAGTACATGATCTAGAACCTTGCCATCGCAAGAGACACCTATATTTCTTATCTTACCTTGTGATTTAAATAACTCAAGTGTTTCAAATACATCATCGGTTAAGTGCTTTACTTGTGGACTATGCAATTGAAACAAATCAATATAATCCAAATTAAGTTTTCTCAACGAAGTTTCTAGGGACTCTGTAAGTTGTTTTCTAGAATAATCTTTTTTATAAGTATTTCCTTTGACGTGGACTGTTCCTCCCTTAGTGGCTATTACTAATTTATCTCTATTAACGCTTTTAATAAGATTTCCTAATCTTACTTCTGCATTACCAAAAGAATAAGCACTACCAGTATCAAAAAAGTTTATACCTTTATTATAAGCTTCGTGTAAGACCTTACTTGCTTGGTCTTCATTAAATGCCTTCATACCTAAAATACCTCCAATTCCTAATCCTAATTTAGAAATCTTTAAATCTGTTGACCCTAGTTGTTTTAATTCCATAGTGATTTTACTTCTTGACAAAAATCCGTAATATATATGAATAAACCATTAAATTTATATGATTCAATTGTTTTTGATTTTAAAGTTTACAATAGTTTCTCATCTCTGTTTTTATAAACTCAATTTAAAACTGACATTTTTCGAATAACAAATAATTAAATATGTATTTATGCTTTATAGTCAAAGTATCCATATATTTTTGTCATTCTTTTTAATTCTTTAAATCTGTTAGAGAATTTCTAGATTACAAGAGTTTAATAATTCGGTTTAAAACATGACATATATTTTAATTTTTATAATTCTAACAATACTTTCCTACGTCTATCTAAAACTAGCAGATAGATTCAATATCATAGATAAACCTAATCACAGAAGTTCACATACTCAGATTACTATAAGAGGTGGTGGTATCATATTCTACATTGCATTGCTTATTTTTTTCATTTCTAGTGGTTTTGAATACCCATATTTATTTATAGGCACAACCATTATAGCATTGGTAAGTTTCATAGACGATTTAAGGCCACAACCACCAGCATTACGTTTGCCAGTTCAATTTATTGCTATTACTTTGGCTATTTATCAGGTAAGTTTAGACTTCCCTTTAATATCATTAATTCTATTGTTGATAGTTGGTGTAGGGTTTGTAAATGCATTCAATTTTATGGATGGTATCAATGGGATAACCGGAATGTATTCTATAGTGATTGTAGGGTTTTTACTTTTTTTTAATATTTATGAAGCTACTTTTGTAAATGTAGACTTACTGTATTATTTACTTTTTTCTCTAATTGTTTTTGGTTTTTATAATTTCAGAAAAAAGGCGCTGTTTTTTTCTGGAGATGTAGGAAGTATTTCTATAGCGGTGGTTTTGTTTTTTCTGGTTTATCAATTTTATTTTACATTAAAAGCTCCAGTGGCTATTTTGCTAGTCGCAGTTTATGGAGTAGATACCGTACTAACAATCATACGCAGAATTAAGATGAAAGAAAAAATTTCAGAGGCGCATAGACATCACCTTTATCAATTATTTGTTGATTCTAAACAGTTTTCTCATATTACTACTTCATTAATATATAGTGTAATTCAGTTGTTATGCTGCATCATAGTGTATTACAGTTTTCAATTGGGATTATGGGAGCAACTTTTAATTGTTACACTAGTTTTACTTTCAATTACTTCAAGTTATGTTTTCTTAGTTCGCTATTTTCTTAAAATGCGTGTGAAAGCATCATAGAGTATGAAAAAGCGTATTTATTTATCACCGCCAATATATGGTGATCAGACTGTCTTATCTACACCATCAAGTATAAATGTTTATGATGACATCTATAAAGATATAGATGATTTTGAGAAAATAGTCAAAGATTATTTAAATACGGATAAGCAGGTTGTCGCTCTTAATTCTGGCACATCCGCCATTCATTTGGCGTTGATACTTGCGGGTGTTCAAAAAGGAGATCTTGTATTATGCCAATCAATGACATTCGTAGCTTGCGCAAACCCTATTTTATATCAAGGTGCCACACCTGTGTTTATTGATAGTGAAGAAAACACTTGGAATATGTCTCCAAAATTTTTAAAAGAAGCATATTTTGAATGTTGCAAAAAAGGAAAGATCCCTAAAGCCATTATTGTTACTAGTTTATATGGTTTGTCTAGTAATATGGAGGCAATTCTATCTTTCGCGAAAGCTAAAAATATAAAAGTAATTGAAGACAGTGCAGAGGCATTGGGTAGCACTTATTGTAATAGAAAACTATCAACTATAGGTGATTATGGTATACTTTCTTTCAACTTAAATAAAATTGTGTCTACTGGAGGAGGCGGGGTACTTGTGGTAAATACCTTAAAAGAAAAGGAAAAGGCAATCTTTTTAGCTACCCAAGCTAAGGAGAAGTCAAATTATTACCAGCATACAACACTGGGGTATAATTATAGAATGAGTCATTTAAATGCTGCATTAGGAATAATTCAGTTTGATAAATTGAAAGATAATTTAGAGAAAAGAACACTTAATTATAATTTTTATAATTATTTATTTGAAAATATTATTGGTGTGACATTACATCAGGAACCTAATAATGATTATAACTCTAACTACTGGCTGAATGCTATACTTATAGATTCTTCAAAAACAGGAGGTATTGATAAAGAGGATTTGTATAACGCTTTCGCGAAAGCTAATATTGAGTCTAGACCATTGTGGAAACCGATGCACCTACAGCCCATTTTTAAGAATACTGAATTTTATGGGGACGGAGTGTCGAGTAAGCTTTTTGAAAATGGATTATGTCTACCGTCAGGATCAAACTTAACAAATGATGATAAAGAACGAATTCAAAAAGTTATATTTGAATTATTTAAAAGATTTTAATAAATGTTAACTAGATTAAAAGCGGCCATTGGTAGATTATTTTCAGATGAGAATAGGCTTGATATACGTAACGTCCGTTATCTACCAAGGTGGGCCGTTCTATTTATAGATACTTTGTTAGTTTTAGTATCAGCCCTTCTTACTTATTTTTTATTATTAGATCTACATATACCGCCACTTGATGTAATAACAAATGGGCAGCAGTTAAGTCTTTTAATAGGGGTAAGTTTTGTTTTCTTACTAGTCTTTAAAACCTACGCTGGCCTTATAAGACATTCCTCCTTTATGGACGCTATGAAGCTTATGTTTGCTACTATATCAACATTTAGCTCATTGATGGCGGTTAATCTATTATTAGAAGAATTCTATGAGTCAAAGGTTTTTATAAATACAGGTCTTATACTTTTTTCATTTATTTCTTTTACAGCTTTATTTAGCTTTAGACTTGCAGTCAAGCAATTATACGAGCGTTTTAAAGTTGCTCAAAAAAATGAAGAAATAATAAATGCCGTAATTATAGGAGTAGACGATGGTGCTATATCTGTAGCTGCCGCATTAGATATTGAGCATCCACAGCGTTTTATTATCAAAGGATTTATTTCAAAAAGGCAGAATAAGAGTTTAAGGATTCTTGATAAGCCTGTATTGGAACTTGATAAAAGCATTCAGCATTTAGTGCAAAAACTCAAAGCAGAGGCAATTGTATTTGCAGGTAATTCTATGACTGCTGAAGAACGATTTTCTATAGTTAAAGAGTGTTTAGAGCACGATATTAAGGTGTTCAATTCTCCTCTAGTTATAAATTGGAGCGAGACGACGACTGTTACAGATCAATTAAAAAGTCTTCAAATTGAAGATTTATTAAATAGGGATCCTATAGAATTAAATGATAATGTAAAGTCAGGTAAGATTAAAGGGAAGACTATTCTTGTTACGGGAGGAGCAGGATCAATAGGTAGTGAAATAGCAAGGCAAGTTGCATCCTATAATCCACAAAAGCTTATTGTACTAGACCAGGCAGAAACTCCTTTACATTCACTTAGCTTAGAATTGCAAAGTTCCTTTCCTGATATCGATTTTGAGTTTGTTATATGTGATGTCGCAAACAGGAATAGACTAAGAATTCTTTTTGATGCATTTAAGATAGATATTATTTATCACGCTGCAGCATATAAGCACGTACCTTTAATGGAGAACAACCCTTCTGAAGCTATACTTACTAATATATACGGCACAAAAAACCTTGCAGACATTGCAGCTAAGCATAAAGTAAGCCATTTTGTGATGGTGAGTACAGATAAGGCTGTAAACCCAACTAATGTAATGGGAGCAACAAAAAGAGCAGCAGAAATGTATGTACAGTCCAAATTTTTTGATTTACAGGATAAAGGAAAAAAGAGGTACACTAAATTTATCACAACTAGGTTTGGTAATGTATTAGGATCTAATGGTTCTGTTGTTCCATTATTTAAAAAACAAATAGAAAGTGGTGGACCTGTTACAATTACACACCCCGATATTATTCGTTACTTTATGACTATTCCAGAAGCCTGCCAACTAGTCTTAGAAGCTGGAACAATGGGTGAAGGAGGAGAAATTTTTATTTTCGATATGGGAGAGCCAGTTAGAATAATGGATCTCGCAGAAAAAATGATAAAACTCTCTGGCCATACGGTTAATGAAGATATTGAGGTTAAAATAACAGGGCTTAGGCCAGGTGAAAAATTATATGAAGAATTGTTAAGTGATGAAAGTAAGACGTTGCCAACTCATCACGAGAAAATTATGATTAGCCAAGATTCCACTAGTAATTTTGATGACATAAGTACAACGATAAATAAAATTGTTAAGGCCGCGATAAAAAATAATAATGCTATAAGTGTATCAAAATTGAAATCTTTAGTTCCTGAATTTAAAAGTAAAAATTCTGAGTACGAAATTTTAGACATTGAAGTTCACAATGATACTTCTTTAACAAAGACAGAAAAAGAATTGTCTAAAGAAGTATAGTATAGTATTTTTGCAGTCAAATTATTTAATATGTCAATCAATTTTTTGAGTAGAATTACTGCTCTTTTTCTTTTCCTCAGTTTACTTTGTACTTCGTGTATTTCAAAAAAAGAAGTTTTATATTTTCAGGATATAGAAGCTTTAAATAATCAATCGGATAACACCAATTACAATACGATTATTAGACCTGATGATTTGTTATCTATTACAGTTTCTTCTCAAGATCCAGAATCTGTTGCTATCTTTAATCCAATGGCAGGTGCATCAAATGCATTGAGAACAACAAACGAACGCCTTGGTACGTACCTAGTTGATTCTAATGGAAATATAGAATTTCCTTTTATTGGAACGCTACAAATAGCAAATAAAACTAGGGTGGAAGCTATAGCTTTACTTAAAGGTGAGATTAATAAATATGCCAAAGAGGCCGTTGTAGATATTCGTATTCTAAATTTTTCTATTTCAGTTTTAGGAGAAGTACAGCGCCCAGGAACTTTCACAATTCCTAATGAAAGGATAACAGTTCTGGAAGCATTAGGTCTTGCAGGGGATATGACCATATTTGGTGAACGTAAAACTGTGAAAATAATAAGAGAAGAAAATGGAGTAAAAAGTTATGGAGAACTTGATTTTACAAGTATTGATGTGGTTAATTCACCCTTTTATTACTTACAACAGAATGATGTGGTAATTGTATCGCCTAATAAAGCACAAGTGCAGAGTGGTGCATTTAATCGTAACTCAACTATTTTTATTTCAATTGCAGGTATTGTTATATCTGTACTTACTATTCTTACTCGATAATACAACATAATGTCAGAACTTAAAACATCTATAAAAGAGGAAGATTTTAATCTCAAAGAATTAATTGCACCTTATGTCCGTTTTTTACCTTGGTTTATTTTATCAGCATTAGTTTTTTTATCTTTAGCATTTCTTTATATACGATATAGCACCTATGTATATCAGAGTGAGGCAACTATTTTAATAAAGGACACTAATAATGGTGCTCTTTCTGAGCTCGCTGCGTTTGAAGATTTAGGACTTGGAGGAGCAGGGCTGAGTAAGTCTGATTTTGAAAATGAAATAGAAATACTAAAATCTAAACGACTCATATCAGAAGTTGTTAGGGATTTAAATTTAAACGTTAAGTATTACAGGGAAGGTAATCTTAAATCCTCAGAGGTCTTTTTAGAAACACCTTTCACAGTAACCGTGGTTTCTTTAAAAGAGTCATCTCCATACCTTCTTAAATCTCTTTATATAAAGCCAATTTCAGATAAAGAGTTTGTAATTAAAGATGCTCAAGATGCTCAAGAGAGTACTTATAATTTTGGTGATATATTAAATTTGGATTTTGGAGAACTAGTTATTAATTCAACAAATAACCATTCTAGAAGAAGTGATAAGGACGAATTTAATGAGTTTACACTTGTTAGTATATTTAGTGTTTCACAAGCAGTAATAGATTTAAAAAATAATCTTAATATTCAAGCTGCAAATAAAAATAGTAGTGTTCTCAAGATATCTTTTAATTCTTCTGCTCCAAATAAGTCTGAAGCTATACTGAATACGCTCATAGATGTGTATAATAATGATGCTATAAAGGATCGTAATCTAGTATCAGCCAATACTGCTGAATTTATCGATAGAAGATTAGAAATCATTACAAGCGAATTAGATTCTGTAGAGACAAAAAACGTAAACTTTAGAGAAAATAAAAATGTCACTGACATCGCTACCGAAGGACAATTGTTTTTACAAAGTAAGACAGAACTTGAGCGTAAACGACTAGAGGTTTCAACAAAAATTGGTCTAGCTAGTGCTATGAATGAACTTTTGAAAAATGGTTCTGACAATGAGTTGTTACCGGTAAACTTAGGTCTGTCTGGTGATGGTCTTGCCACATCAATACAAGAGTATAATAATTTGATTTTAGAAAAGGAACGTTTATTAAAAAGCTCCACATCTGCAAACCCTGTTATAATTACCTTAGATAATCAATTAAAGCAGTTACGATCGAGTATAACTTCTAGTTTAGACAATGTTAAGACTTCTTTAGAAATAGAAGATAGAGACTTAAGAAGACAAAGTGGTTCTATAGGTGGTAAAATTGCTGCTATACCAAGTCTCACTAAAGCTGCTAGAGATATAATGAGACAGCAAGAGATTAAGGAGGCCTTATATCTATATTTACTTCAAAAAAGAGAAGAAACTGCAATTTCTCTAGCAGTAACAACACCGAAAGCAAAAATTGTTGATAGAGCATATAGTTTAAGGCAGCCTATTTCTCCTAAACCGAAAATTATATACTTAGGTGCTTTGGTTTTAGGTTTATTAATTCCTTTCGGTATAGTGTATGTAAAAACACTGTTAGATACTAAAATTCATAACCGCCTTGATATAGAGAAAGCACTTCCAGAACTTGCAATTTTAGGGGAGGTACCTACTATAGATAGTAAGGAGAGTGAAACTATTACAAGCAATGATAGATCAGTGCTTGCCGAGGCGTTTAGAATTTTAAGAACAAACTTAGGTTACTTTATTAAGAGTTCATCTAATGTCAGTGGAAATACTATTTTTGTTACATCGACTATTAAGGGAGAAGGTAAAACATTTGTTGCATACAATCTTGCATTATCACTAGCTACAACAGGGAAAAAGGTTCTTTTAGTGGGTGCAGATATAAGGAATCCGCAACTTCACAGATATATAGATAAAAATATATGGACTATTGGATTATCAGAATATCTTTTTGATGATACAGTAGATGTAGATTCCATAACCTTTGAGGTGAAAAATGAAAGTGAGCAAATGGACCTTATTTTATCGGGGAGGATTCCACCAAATCCTGCTGAACTTCTTATGAATGGACGCTTTGAAACTTTAATCACTGAGGTTAAGGATCATTATGACTTTGTAGTGGTAGATACAGCTCCAACATTACTTGTAACAGATACATTACTTATAAGTCAAAATGCAGATATGACAGTGTATGTAAGTAGAGCAGATTATACAGAAACCAAATTATTAGAATATCCAAAAGAGCTTTACAGAGACGGTAAGCTTAAAAATATTGCATTTGCAATCAATGGTATTAAAATCAATAATTTCGGTTATGGTAGTAAGTATGGTTATGGTTACGGCTATGGTCAGACTAAAAAATCCTTATTAAAAAGACTAAAAGATAGATTAGGTTTATCTTAATTACTACTAGTTTATTATAAAAATAGCCTCTCAATTCTGAGAGGCTATTTTTATATTATTTCATTTCTAGTAAAATCACATATGGTCTGTAAATTTTCTCGATACTTCTTTGGAATTTTAAAGCTCTCTACTTTCTCTAAATGATCTATGCGATGGGTATCTGTACCTATATAATCATACAAGTTTTCAGAAAGTAATTTGAAGGCAATTTTTTGTACTCCCTCCCCATAATGTGGTGTAAGTGATAAGGCGTTAAGTTGTAACAAACAACCCTTTTGTTTAAATTCTTGATAAATGTCAAAGCGCTTGTGATAGTAGGCATAACGTTCAGGATGCGCCATAACAGGTATATAACCTAAAGCACCTATTTTGTAAATAATTTCAAAAAGGTTTTCAGGAGGTTGGAAAAAAGACATTTCTACAAGAACATACTTGTCATAAAGAGGGATAATATTATCCTCTTCTAGAAGTTTACTAAAATTTTCGTCTAGCATATACTCAGAAGAATAACTCAATGCAATGTTCTGTTTGTCACTTATATTTTCATATGCACTTTTAATAATCTCTGGTGTATTATCATAAATACCCGCCATAGTATGCGGTGTTGCTATAATTTTTGTACAACCTAAAGTGGCGTATTTTTTTAAAAGCTCCATACTTTGATCGGGAGTCTTTGCGCCATCATCTATCCCAGGTAAAACGTGACAATGCATTTCAGGAGTTCCAGACCAGATCTCAAGAAATGATATTTTATTATTAAATAGTCCAAACATAGTGTAAAAATACCTTAATTATTTTAGAAACTCGTACCTTCATCTTATGATAAGAATCACAGTTATAATCATTCTAATTTCTTTCCTAAATCTATCGCTTTTTGCCCAGAATAACTTGGATTTTGACGCGACTTTTAGTGCTCGTAGTTTTTTACATTCAGACAGATTACCATTCTGGTTACATACTAATACCCAAGGTTTACTTAGTGAGAATAGTGATTATGGAGTTTCCGCTTTCGCGAAAGCGCAATACAAACTCGCAGAAAAACATAAACTTAGTCTTGGAGTAGGAGGATACTTTGCTGATGGATTTGAAAATAGTATTAGAAGAAGTGATCTATTTCTAGAGTATGAGAATAGCTTAATTAGAGTGATAGTAGGTTCTAAAAGTCTACCAGAGTCAGAATTGTCAAATTCTGTTATAAATAATAACATTCTTTTTACTGGAAATGCGCGTGCGCTTCCTGGTATATTTCTTTCGAATAATAAACCTATAAAGCTTTTTAAAAATGTTTCATTTGATGCGGAGATAGCTCATTATCAATTTAACGATGATCGCTCTGTTGATAATGCACGATTACATTATAAGAAGCTTGGATTAAATTGGCGTATTCAGGATAACTCATCAATACACGTGTCATTGCGACATTATGTTCAGTGGGCTGGAACGCAAAGAGATGGTACAGAATTGCCTGATAATTTTAATGCATTTATTAGAACATTTACTGGGGCTAATGGCGGAGATATAGATAATGATAATGAAGCTATTAATGCTCTAGGAAATCACCTAGGGTCTTATGAGCTAGCATATCTCGGTACATATAAAAGCATAAACTTTAAGCTGTATCATAACACATTATTTGAAGATCGATCTGGTCGTGAACTTAATAATTTTCCAGACGGTGTGTGGGGCGTAAGTGTATTTCCCCAAGCTTCATCTTTTATAGAAAATCTAACGTACGAATATATCCAAACCATATCACAGAGTGGTAGGCCCACAGCAACCGAGGGTCTTGATCAACAGAGTGGTGGTGATAATTATTTTAGAAATGGTATATATAGGTCTGGCTGGACCTATAATGGGGTTATATTGGGATTACCTTTAATTAATCCATTTGGGAATACTACAACTCCAGCAAGTAATAGAGTTATTGCTCACCACTTGGGAATGTCTGGTACTATATATAAGGTTAATTATAAGGTCAAAGGGACTTATCAAGAAAGCTTAGGTACATATGCTAGACCTATTTATCCAAGACAGCGTTTAGTCTATACATCTGGAGAACTTACCTTACCAACAAAGGAGTTCGGCTCATTTACTCTATATGGAGCGGCAGATTTAATAAATAATTTTAAGAACACCTATGCTGTAGGCGTTGGTTATAATTTTTCATTTGATTAATAGTACTTCTATTAATCAAAATACGCTCATAAAATTAATCTTATAAGCGTATTCTACCTACCTTCTAACCACTTCAAAAAGATCTGTGCGTCTATCACGTAAATTTTTTACCGCGCCAAATTGATTGAGTTCTTT
>ENA-ORXC01000432-ORXC01000432.1-marine-metagenome-genome-assembly--contig:-NODE-432-length-30702-cov-3.299298_pt1 | contig 30702 bp, 24 predicted proteins | sample MGYA00237865_ERZ511478 | MGnify/ENA metagenome assembly ERZ511478
CAGAACTGGCGCGCGACCATTATTCCAACGCTTGCTGTACCCGTGGTATTACTAGGTACTTTTGCCGTCTTATATATTGCTGGCTTTAGTATCAACGTATTGACCATGTTTGCCATGGTATTGTCCATCGGTCTACTGGTCGATGACGCCATCGTTGTCGTCGAAAACGTTGAGCGTATCTTGGAAGAAGACCCTCATATTTCCATTAAAGACGCGACCATACAATCGATGGGCGAGATTAGTAAAATCGTTGTCGGTATCGCCTTGATTCTATCGGCCGTTTTCGTACCGATGGCCTTCTTTGGTGGCTCAACCGGTGTCATTTATCGTCAGTTCTCCATTACCTTGATTACCGCCATGGTACTGTCAGCATTAGTGGCGCTTATCTTTACCCCTGCCCTATGTGTGACCTTGCTAAAACGTAGTAAGAGCCACGAGAAAGGATCTACTGAAGAGCAAAAAGGTTTCTTCGGTTGGTTTAACCGCTCTTTTTATAAAGTCAGCCGTAAGTATGAAAATTCTGTCGGTAAAAGCTTTAAATTTAAGTGGTTATACTTAATCGGTTATGCCGCCATTATCGGCGTCATGGCCGTGGTATTCTTACGTATTCCGGGCTCGTTTTTACCCGAGGAAGACCAAGGTATTATGTTTACCTTAGTACAGCTTCCTGCTGGGGCGACGCTTGATGAAACGGAAGCGGTACTAGAAAAAGTCACCAACTATTATGAAACCCAAGAAAAAGACAACGTGGCGTCTGTGTTCTCTGTGGCAGGCTTCAGTTTCGCCGGTCAAGGTCAAAACATGGGTCTGGCTTTCGTACGTTTGACAGACTGGGCGGAGCGAAGCGGCGATGAAAATACTGCTCAAGCGGTCGCTGGTCGAGCAATGGGTTATTTCTTTACCCAGTTAAATGAAGCGCAAGTCTTTGCGATTGTACCGCCCGCTATTACCGCACTAGGTAACGCCAGTGGTTTTGATTTGATGATTCAAGATACGGGTAACGTCGGCCATGAAGGCTTACTTGAAGCACGTAATATGCTGCTCGGTATGGCTGCGCAAAACGATCAAGTAACAGGCGTGCGTCCAAACGGACAAGAAGATGCGCCGCAGTTAAAAATTAATATCAATCAAGAGCAAGCCGCTGCTTATGGGCTGTCATTGGCTAATATCAATAGCGTGATTTCTACTGCTTGGGGTTCAAGCTATATCAATGACTTCGTTGACCGTGGTCGTATTAAGCGCGTGTTTGTCCAAGGCGAGCCAAGCAGTCGTACCAATCCTGATGATATCGGCAAATGGTATGTTCGTAATGATGCCGGTGAAATGATTTCATTTGATGCGTTCTCAAGCAGTGAATGGCAATCAGGCTCACCGCGTCTGACCCGTTATAACAGCTTACCGTCAATGAATATCCAAGGTAGCGCCGCCCCTGGTCTTAGTACGGGTGAAGCGATGAGCTCAATGGAAGCGATGATGCAAAAGCTACCTGAAGGTATTGGCTACGAGTGGACAGGTATGTCACTTGAAGAGCAAAAGTCAGGTGCCCAAGCGCCGATGCTTTATGCCCTGTCGATCTTGGTGGTATTCTTATGTCTCGCCGCTCTATATGAAAGCTGGTCCATCCCCTTCTCTGTACTATTGGTCATCCCGCTTGGGGTGCTAGGTGCGGTGATATTTACCTGGCTACGCGGCTTTAATAACGATATCTACTTGCAAGTTGGTCTACTAACGGTGGTTGGTCTATCAGCCAAAAACGCTATCTTGATTATTGAGTTTGCAAAAGAACATCAAGAAGAAGGTAATACGCTAAAAGAGGCGGTCATGACAGCGGCGCGTCAACGTCTGCGTCCAATTATCATGACCTCACTTGCGTTTGGACTTGGTGTTGTGCCATTATTCATCGCCACAGGTCCGGGCTCAGGCAGTCAAAACGCCATTGGTACCAGCGTGGTAGGTGGTGTTGTCACCGCAACTATCTTAGGTATCTTCTTTATTCCAATGTTCTTTATTTGGGTACGTAGTTTATTCCCTTACAAATATGAGAATAATAAACCGAACGATAGAGATGATGGTAACGACGGCACACCTGGCCCGCAAAACCCAACACCTTCTGACCCAATGCCTTCTGATAGTTATCAGCCTGCAAGCTTTGGAGATAATATACAATGAGTGCTCAAAAAAACTTTACCTTAAACTCAGCAGCGGTAGTCTCTATAGCTACCACTGCCCAACCAGCGCTAGCAGTACTGCGTAAAAATGGCGGTCGCCTCATTGGCCTTACCGCCTTAGCGTTGAGCATGGCTGCTTGTAATACCATTCCAAAAGCGGATATGCGCCCTGTGCTTGCTGAACCAAACGTGCCTATCGAGCAAACCTATGGCGCGTTCGACAAAGAAACGGTCAGCAGCGCCAATCAGGCCAGTATCGCTGGGCAGCGCTGGCAGGAGTTTTACAGCGACGAGCGCTTAAAAGGTCTGATTGCGTTAGGTTTAGAGAACAACAAAGACTTTGAAAGTGCGCGTTTGGCTATTGAGAAAGCACGCGCGCAATATCAAATTACCGATATCAATGACTTGCCAAGTATTAATGGTGAGGCAGGGTATTCTCGTAGACGTACCTCAGGACCAACAGGTTCAAACACTGGTGATAATTATAGCGTCAATCTTGGCCTTGCCAACTATGAGTTAGACTTTTGGGGTAAAATCGCCAGCTTAAAAGAACAAGCGTTACAGAACTTTTTAGCGACTACGGCAGCGAAAGACACCACCCAAATCAGCTTGATTAGTAATATCGCTCAAAGTTATGCCAATTTAAGCTATAGCCTTGCGCAGTTAAAGCTGGCTGAAGCGACGGTCGAAAGCCGTGAGAAGTCTCTATTTATCGCTGATAAACGCTTTGAAGCAGGTATAGATCCCAAACTGCCGTCTTTGCAAGCCAGTGCGTCACTAGAAAATGCCAGACTTGCCGTTTTACAGGCGCAAAGCAGTATTTTAAGATCGCGTAACGCGCTGCAGTTTTTGGTCGGTGGACCCATTCCAACCAATCTTATTCCAGCGCCTGCGGTCAGCAATATCACAAGCCAGCAGATATTTAGCGCCGGCTTACCAAGTGAATTGCTGCGCTATCGCCCTGATGTATTAGAAGCAGAGTACAGTCTAAAAGCCGCTGGTGCCAATATTGAAGTGGCGCGCGCCTCTTACTTCCCATCTATTAGCTTAGCCAGTAGCGTAGGTGTGAGTAGTGGCAGTTTGGATGACTTATTCAAGAGTGGTTCGGTTGGCTGGTCATTTGGTCCAAGCATTAGTGTCCCTATTTTTGATGCCGGCCGCTTAGATGCCAATTATGATGTGGCGAAAATTGAGCGCGAACAGACGCTGGCAAACTACGAGCGCTCTATTCAAACCGCGTTCCGTGAAGTATCAGACGTCCTAGCGACACGCGCGACATTGGGTGACCAGTTGGCCGCGCAGTACCGTCTGCAAGATAACTTTGAACAAACGTATCAGATTGCCGATGCGCGCTTTAAAGCGGGTATTGCCAACTACCTAGACGTACTCGATGCGCAGCGTTCGCTATTCTCAACGCAGCAAGGTATCTTGGACTTAGAGTTACAAAAAATCATCAGCCAAGTTGAGCTCTACCAAGTGCTAGGTGGCGGTGCCAACCTTGATGTACCAACGGTCATTCCTGTACCGCATAAAAACTTGGTACAATTGGTCAATCTACCGGCCAATAGCAATAAAGCAAAAGCAGCCGATGCTATCGAAGCTGCCAGCTCAGCTCGCGTGGCTTCTGTACAAGAAGCGCAAGCGATTAAACAAGCGCAGCCAATAGAGAAAGCAACCTTTAACCCAACGGCTGTTGTCGATGTCAATAATGATGGCAAGACAGACGCTGCTGTCGGCGTGGTTACTGAAAAGACCACTAGCAAAGAGGCCAATGTTGAGCAAGTACCGGTCACGCAGATTAATGAGCGTTAAGTAGCTCTAAAGGTTGTGGGAAAATTTTCCTCACCTTGATAGTCGATATCTACAATCAGCCCTACCGACTTGGTAGGGCTTTTTGCTTTCGATAGTCACTATTGGTTATAGTAGTGCCAGTTATCGTACAACATTATACCAACGGCCTTTTTATTCTCTTAATGATACCAATCTTATAAAAACCAGTCTTTAAAACAGCTTGCTTAATAAAGCTTATAAATAACCATGCTTAAAATCAAATAAGGAAACCTCATGACTTATACTTTTAACCGTCAATTCCCTGAAACCCGCTTGCGTCGCTTGCGTTATAACGATAACGTGCGTTCGATGATTCGTGAAGTTGAGCTGCATCCCAAGCATTTTATCGCCCCTGTTTTTGTATTAGAAGGTGAAAACAAGCGTGAAGCAATCGCTAGCATGCCCGGCGTTGAGCGCCTATCGATTGATCTGTTGATTAATTATGCCAAAGAATTATTAGCAGAGGGTGTTACCACTATCGACATCTTCCCTGTCATTGATAATTCATTAAAAACGCCTGATGGCAAATCGGCTTATGATGAAAATGGCTTAAGCGCGCGCGCCGTCAAAGCAGTCAAAGATGCCGTACCAGAAATGGTGGTAATGACTGATGTGGCGCTAGACCCTTATACCTCTCACGGTCAAGACGGTCTGCTCGATGACTCAGGCTATGTGGTCAATGATGAAACGGTCGAAGTCTTGGTCAAGCAAGCGCTTGTACATGCCCGTGCAGGCGCTGATATCATCTCGCCAAGTGATATGATGGATGGGCGTATCAAAGCTATGCGTGATGCCTTTGAAGCTGAAGGCTTTGTCAACACCGCTATCATGGCCTACTCTGCCAAATATGCTTCTGCTTACTACGGCCCGTTCCGTGATGCCGTTGGGAGTGCCGGTAACTTAAAAGGTGGGCATAAAAAGCAATATCAGATGGACTTTGGCAACCGCGCCGAAGCGCTGCACGAAGTTGCCATGGATATCAATGAGGGGGCTGATATGGTGATGATTAAACCGGGTCAGCCGTACTTAGACCTAATTCGTGAAGTTAAAAACACCTTTGGCGTACCAACCTTTGCGTATCAAGTGTCTGGTGAATACGCCATGCATATGGCTGCTATTCAAAACGGCTGGCTGACCGATGCGGTGATTTTGGAATCCTTGATTGGTTTCCGCCGTGCGGGCGCTGATGGTATTTTGACGTATTTCGCCCTAGAAGCGGCACGCCAATTAAACAACGCTTAATATAAATTAAATCGCTTTATACAAAGAACCGCGCCAGCTTCTATAGAAGCTGGCGCGGTTCTTTACTTTTTATTGGCACTATTTAAAAACTTAATACCGCCTATAAATGTGCACGGTCATGAGGTTCGTTAAAGTCGAGCAGCGGACCGACAGGAATAATACGCGTCGGATTGATGTTGGCGTGACTGGTGTAATAATGCGCCTTGATATGCTCGATATTCACCGTCTCGGCAATACCGGGCACCTGATATAAATCACGCAGATAGCCCCAAAGGTTGGGATAATCAACAATACGGCGAATATTACATTTAAAATGCCCAACATATACCGCATCAAAGCGTACTAGCGTGGTGAATAAACGCCAATCGGCTTCAGTAATCGTATCACCAAGCAAGTAACGTTGGTCAGCCAAACGCGCCTCTAGCGTATCTAGGGCATCAAACAACGTTACTACCGCTTCTTTATAAGCAGCTTCGGTCGTGGCAAACCCTGCTTTATACACGCCGTTATTCACCGCTGAATACACGAATTCATTAATCGTATCGATTTCTGCGAGCAACGCTTTTGGTAAAAAATTAACGTCCGTCGCCCCTGCTTCATCAAAAGCAGAATTTAACATCCGAATAATCTCAGACGATTCATTACTAACGATGGTATTGGTTTTTTTATCCCATAATATTGGTACGGTCACGCGCCCAGTATAGTTGGGCTTAGCCGCTACATACACCTCATACAAATAGCTGGCATTGACAATCGGATCGGCAATCACGCCAGCGCCTTCTGCAAACGTCCAACCTTTATCGCCCATAAACGGATGCACAACAGACAGCGAAATCATATCTTCCAAGCCTTTGAGCTTGCGATAAATCGTGGTGCGGTGTGCCCAAGGACAGGCAAGCGAGACATATAAATGATAGCGATTGGCTTCGGCTTTAAAGCCACCCACGCCGGTTGGGCCTGCACTACCGTCCGCTGTTACCCAGTTTCTAAAACCAGCATCTTCGCGTACAAAGCGTCCACCGCTTGCCTCGGTGTCATACCACTTATCTTGCCATTGACCATCGACCAATAAGCCCATGTTTTGCTCCTAATTATTTTAGTTTTAAATAAATAGATACTAAAAACGACTGCTAGCAAACAATCAGCATTAAATAACTGTTATCGTTATTAGTTTTAAGAGTTATAGTAACATTTCTATGTTGCCTAGCCATTAAGCTTTGTCCGTCTTTCAAATAATATATACATTAAGAATTAGAGTTATTATGAGAATTAAGTATAGTTATTAATTATTTAAGAAAGGATTAGAAAGTTTGTGTTGGAAGCTAAACGATTTATCAACCTTGATATCCGAAGCACTAAGAACTTTTTATCTTCACTAGAGTTCTCGCATTACAAACATAAAAAAGCCCCAATCATAAAGATTGGGGCTTTCGAATCTGGTAGGCGTAACTAGATTCGAACTAGCGACCTCTACCATGTCAAGGTAGGTCAACCAAAACCCATAAATGTATCTTATATTACATCCATTTATTTATAATGCCTACAGCGATTTTTAACTTCACGAAAACGCAAAGTTATTTAAAATCATATTAGATTTATTTCGTAAATAGGCACTATAAAATTATAGTGTTTTTACCTCCACTCCCTCCTCGGTTTTTTGAGCTAATTACCTATATTTTCTCCACTTTTTCTGTCCTTTTTACTAAAAAGGCTAGGTTTAACTCATCATTTCGGCGATGACTTTCCTTGTTTATTAAGTTTAATCTCTGCATAATATAAGGAGAATAGCCCTCTAACTTCTGCAGGTTTTGGTCTTATTATGAAACACGTTACTTATATTCATGAACACCCCAATTGGACAGATTGGCAATGGTCAGATAAAAAACTGTTGCCGCTGGTAAGCCAAGTGCGATTGCTTCAAGGTCAGCTTCTCGGAAAATTGCTGACACTAGGATTTGATTTAAATGTTGAAGCTCAGTTAGACGCCGTTACTCTTGAAATCGTTAAAACATCTGAGATCGAAGGTGAAATTTTAAAAACAGATCAAGTAAGATCCTCTGTTGCTCGGCATTTAGGGGTTGATGACCATAATATGCCTGCAGCCTCACGAGAAATTGATGCAGTGGTTGAGATGATGCTAGATGCAACATTCCACTATCAAAAGCCCTTATTGTTAGAAGATTTGCTCGGTTGGCATCGAGCGCTGTTCCCAGAAGGCTATAGCGGGCTTTATCGTATTAAAGTTGGCAAGCTTCGGGATGATAGTCAAGGCGCTATGCAAGTAGTTTCAGGAGGCTATGGCCGAGAGCGAGTGCATTTTGTTGCTCCTCATGCAGACAGGATTTTTGATGAGTTGGATCTTTTTTTACAGTGGCTTAATATGCCGTCTAGCCAGCAAGATAATTTAGATTTGGTCATTAAAGCGGGTATCGCGCATTTATGGTTTGTGACGTTGCATCCTTTCGATGATGGTAATGGACGGCTGACAAGAGCAATCACGGAGCGAATGCTAGCAAAAAGTGATGGTAGCGCTCAGCGCTTTTATAGTATGTCCGCGCAAATTCTAAATCGGCGCAATGATTATTATAAGGTGTTGGAACGTACACAAAAAGGCGATCGCGATATTACTTTGTGGCTGGTTTGGTTTTTAGAAACGCTGAAAGACGCTTTACTTGCAGCTCAAGCGACCACCGATAAAATTATGGATAAAGCCAGCTTTTGGCAGATGCATCGACATCATGCGTTAAATGATAGACAGATTAAGATGCTTAATAGTTTGATGAGTGACTTTTACGGCAAGTTGACCACTAAAAAATGGGCGACTATTAATAAGTGCTCGATTGATACCGCACTTCGAGATATCAATGATTTGATAGAAAAAGGAATGTTAGAGAAGTCCGCTGCTTCAGGGCGTAGTACAAATTATGAGATTGTTTTATAAGCTTGGGCACTGATTGACAGCTAGTCCTAGTTATACCCTCCCGCAACCTTCTTGACAGCTTCAGCTTTAAATTCGGCTCTAGGAGGTAGTTTTCTTGTTTCTGGTAAGCTCCGATTAATACGCTTAGTTTACCAAGTTTACCTCTACGGTTTCTTCAGCATAGCTCAGCCCCCTTTGGTTTTTATAGTTAATCAAAACAATATACATATTACAGTAATACTAAACCAGTGAGTACACCTGAAAACCTATCATTAGCCTATACCTAAAACATAAAACCTTTAAATGATAACCTATCTATCATTAGACTTTTTTATGTTATTAAATGATAGTAATATCTTGCTATTATCAATGAACATTAATTATTAAGTCTAAATAATAGAGGTGGCGTTATGACTGTTCGTATTTATGTGAGAGCCAGCACTAAGGATCAAGATGTGGGCGGACAAAATAGTTGGGAACTGGGAGGGGTGGAAATGGAGTTTTTAAGGATTATTTAGGGAAGAGTGACAAAATAGATGGGAACTGGGTGTAGCGTCGTAAGCTAATACGAAAATTAAAAATGACAAAATAGTTTGGAACTAGATTTCACTTATCTGGTTAACTAATCTAGCTAACCTGCCGCTCAGCTTAGTACGATCCTATATCCAACTGATCATAATCCTTTCATCAGTATCCCAAATTAAATCCCCCTCCTAGACTGCCTCACCAACACTTTACAGTGATCCCGTATTTCCGGACAGGTGATTGATTTTTTTCGCTTGTACAGGTGTTAAGCCACAGTTATCTTGATGTGGACATTATGCATTGTAATAGCCCATTAACATGCGCTAAGAGCATAAATTAATATACAGTAACAAGCATTACGAGGTGCTAATGTTTGGAAAGCAGCCTCTTCCAACTACAATAATAAGTTAACTATCCTCCACCCACAAATAATTACAAATGACCCCTTTCCGCTATAACTCCGATCTCACCAGCGGCTCGCTACAAACCCGAGAGTGTCGCATTATTACTGGCTTGTTACTCCAAGAGCTTGATGAAGCTGCCTGGGATAAAGCCATGTATAAGGAAAATGTGCTTCAGAAACGCACGCAATCTACGGTAAGACGTATTTCTTCAGCGCTTAGAAAACGCCTAGAACACCTAAGCTCTGACTTTTGGGCTTTTGCGTTTTTATGTTAGGCATTGTCTGGCAACTGGAGGAAGTGTAATGACCATGAATGGTCACTGTGATTGACAGTATCTTGCTTAAACTTATCTGAACAATGGTAGAACTGGCTCATATTTATCCCCTCTATGATTGTTTATCTTTTTCACCATAAAAAGTATCAGGGGCTACTCAGGGCTACATAAAGATATTTATCTACTTTTACTGATTGATAAGTAGCATCAGTCCATCCGCAGGACTGGTGGTGCCGGCAAAATGCTGACCCAACACATGCGTATAGATTTGCGTGGTCTTAACATCGTTATGCCCTAAGAGTTCTTGCACAGTGCGAATATCACGCCCCGCTTGTAATAGATGCGTAGCAAACGAGTGACGAAATGTATGACAAGTGACACGCTTGCTAACGATGCCTGCTTTTTGTACGGCTGCCTTCAATGCCTTTCGCGCAACGGAGTCATGCAGATGATGGCGGCATAATTTGCCGTTATACGGGTGGTTGCAGAGCGTGCTGGAGGGAAAGACAAACATCCACGCCGCTTGTCGATAAGCAGAAGGGTATTTGTGATCTAAAGCAAAAGGCAGCGATGGCCCTACGCCTTGTAAGTTGTCGTCTTGCTGAATAAGCCGCGCTTGCTCAATGAGTTATTTTATTGCTGGGATTAGGCGCGTGGGCAGTAGGCTGTTTCTGCTTTTCCCACCCTTACCGTCATGCACAGTGATGCAGCCATTATCAAAATCAAAATCTTTAACCCGCAAACGCAAGCATTCATTAATGCGCAAACCTGCACCATACAGCAGCGTAAAAATAACTTGGTTGCGAGTATCCATAACCTGCAAAATGCGTTGCACTTCATTTGCAGAGATAACAGAGGGTAGCCGTCTAGGCTTGCTTGCAGGGATATAATCAATATCGCCCAACGGCTGTTGTAAAAACCTGTTGTACAAAAAAGCTAGGGCATTTAAAGCGATTTTCTGCGTGTTTATGGCTACATGTCTGCTGTTTGCTAAGCTGGATAAAAACAGCCTGACCTCTTCACTGCCCATGGTCTGAGGATGACGTTTTTTGTGAAACAGAATAAAACGCTTAATCCAGTGCAGGTAAGTTTTTTCAGTTTTCAGCGCATAACCTTTTTGTCGCATATCCGTGCGTATAGAATTTAAAAATGGACTGTTAGACATAAAACGCTCCTTGTCTTGCAACTGTCTGCCTATACAGCCTATTCTAGCTGGGATTTAAAAAAGTGCCTGTTTTTTACGCCTAGAGATGCTTGTTTACCGGTAGAGTTTTAATTTAATGCTAAATAAATTAAAATGTTATGAGTTCTTTGGGTGAGATAATGTGCATCGTGCAAGCAGGATAGACGGCATGCACGATTTGTAATAACAGAGTGTCTTGTATTTTTAAAGAAAGTCTATTTAATACAAGTGATTATATTAATTAACGGTAAGCATCAGCGGGTGACAAAACGAGCATGCTTACTAATAAAATGTTAGGCGTCATATGAAGATTTCGGTGATCCCTGAGCAGGTGGCGGAAACATTGGATGCTGAGAACCATTTCATTGTTCGTGAAGTGTTCGATGTGCACCTATCCGACCAAGGCTTTGAACTATCTACCAGAAGTGTGAGCCCCTACCGGAAGGATTACATCTCGGATGATGACTCTGATGAAGACTCTGCTTGCTATGGCGCATTCATCGACCAAGAGCTTGTCGGGAAGATTGAACTCAACTCAACATGGAACGATCTAGCCTCTATCGAACACATTGTTGTGTCGCACACGCACCGAGGCAAAGGAGTCGCGCACAGTCTCATCGAATTTGCGAAAAAGTGGGCACTAAGCAGACAGCTCCTTGGCATACGATTAGAGACACAAACGAACAATGTACCTGCCTGCAATTTGTACGCAAAATGTGGCTTTACTCTCGGCGGCATTGACCTGTTCACGTATAAAACTAGACCTCAAGTCTCGAACGAAACAGCGATGTACTGGTACTGGTTCTCGGGAGCACAGGATGACGCCTAACAATTCATTCAAGCCGACACCGCTTCGCGGCGCGGCTTAATTCAGGAGTTAAACATCATGAGGGAAGCGGTGATCGCCGAAGTATCGACTCAACTATCAGAGGTAGTTGGCGTCATCGAGCGCCATCTCGAACCGACGTTGCTGGCCGTACATTTGTACGGCTCCGCAGTGGATGGCGGCCTGAAGCCACACAGTGATATTGATTTGCTGGTTACGGTGACCGTAAGGCTTGATGAAACAACGCGGCGAGCTTTGATCAACGACCTTTTGGAAACTTCGGCTTCCCCTGGAGAGAGCGAGATTCTCCGCGCTGTAGAAGTCACCATTGTTGTGCACGACGACATCATTCCGTGGCGTTATCCAGCTAAGCGCGAACTGCAATTTGGAGAATGGCAGCGCAATGACATTCTTGCAGGTATCTTCGAGCCAGCCACGATCGACATTGATCTGGCTATCTTGCTGACAAAAGCAAGAGAACATAGCGTTGCCTTGGTAGGTCCAGCGGCGGAGGAACTCTTTGATCCGGTTCCTGAACAGGATCTATTTGAGGCGCTAAATGAAACCTTAACGCTATGGAACTCGCCGCCCGACTGGGCTGGCGATGAGCGAAATGTAGTGCTTACGTTGTCCCGCATTTGGTACAGCGCAGTAACCGGCAAAATCGCGCCGAAGGATGTCGCTGCCGACTGGGCAATGGAGCGCCTGCCGGCCCAGTATCAGCCCGTCATACTTGAAGCTAGGCAGGCTTATCTTGGACAAGAAGATCGCTTGGCCTCGCGCGCAGATCAGTTGGAAGAATTTGTTCACTACGTGAAAGGCGAGATCACCAAGGTAGTCGGCAAATAATGTCTAACAATTCGTTCAAGCCGACGCCGCTTCGCGGCGCGGCTTAACTCAAGCGTTAGAGAGCTGGGGAAGACTATGCGCGATCTGTTGAAGGTGGTTCTAAGCCTCGTACTTGCGATGGCATCGGGGCAGGCACTTGCTGACCTGCCAATTGTTTTAGTGGATGAAGCTCGTCTTCCCTATGACTACTCCCCATCCAACTACGACATTTCTCCAAGCAACTACGACAACTCCATAAGCAATTACGACAATAGTCCATCAAATTACGACAACTCTGAGAGCAACTACGATAATAGTTCATCCAATTACGACAATAGTCGCAACGGAAATCGTAGGCTTATATATAGCGCAAATGGGTCTCGCACTTTCGCCGGCTACTACGTCATTGCCAACAATGGGACAACGAACTTCTTTTCCACATCTGGCAAAAGGATGTTCTACACCCCAAAAGGGGGGCGCGGCGTCTATGGCGGCAAAGATGGGAGCTTCTGCGGGGCATTGGTCGTCATAAATGGCCAATTTTCGCTTGCCCTGACAGATAACGGCCTGAAGATCATGTATCTAAGCAACTAGCCTGCTCTCTAATAAAATGTTAGGCCTCAACATCTAGTCGCAAGCTGAGGGGAACCACTAGTGTCATACGAACCTCCAAGAGACGGTTACACAAACGGGTACATTGTTGATGTCATGTATGACAATCGCCCAAGTAAGTATCCAGCTGTGTTCAGAACGTACGTCCGAATTCCAGACTATGTCGAACTAGATAACGCGGAGGAGCTGGCCGACGCAATCATTCGAGAGGTTGAGTTAAAGGAGGCATGGCTCACAAGGGTCTTGGGGAACTCAGCCGATCCTGACGCTTCTGTGGGCAAGTGGGACCGGCGCCTAGCGCAGTGCGGTGGTATTGATGAGATGTCAAGTGGGGTGCAGGCAACATACTTCAGTCCAAACGGTCAGCTGGTCGGCTTAGTGGCATACATTGATGCCGAATGGATGGATGAATAGCTCTGACGTTACGATTCAGGTGAGACAACCAGATGGGCATTGCGTACAAGCTCAGTTGCCACCGATGTGGCTACGAGTCTGATCTTCTTTACCTAGGCCAAGGTATGGCGATGCTTCCTGAGCAAATAGTCGGAACGTGCACATGCTGCGACAATCTAACGACGATTTCTATAAATGAAAGCTACGGAGTATGCTCACTTTGTGGGGCTAAGGATCGTGTGATATTTACAAGCTATCAGCATGAGGCAAGGCCAAGAAATCCCTGCTATCTAGAGAGAAGTTTCAAATATCAATGCCCAAGATGCCATGCCTTCAGTATGGAGCCTCCGGATCTACCGGAGATGCTTTGGGACTAATGCTCCGCTTTGCCTCGGGTATCCGTTCGACCTATGTTTAAGAGGAAACGCACGTGTCTGCCGCCAAAGCTCTTGCCTATGCACTTTGTGACAAGTTGGAAAGCAAAAAAGTTGATGAAGTCGTACGAAATCTTGTTTCTAGCGGCTGGAATATTAGGGAAGTGGCCTGGGAAGCTTCGTCCTTTGATCATGAAATGCCCTACTTTGACACGGGGCGGGACTTCGATATTGGATTTCCTGACACGCTGTCATCCAAGATTGAGTTTTTGACCGCGAATGGATCAATCGTCCAAGCACGTGCTCGCCTGCACTTCAAGCAGGCTCTAATTTTTGCCAAGGCGTCCAAACATGTCGCCGCGCTCAAGAACTCATTGGATTACTACTATGGATCGTCTGTAATCCCCCCTCAAAACCACGGAGGCTATTTGTAGAAAATTCCATTAATATGAACTCAAGGTGTTCCCTACGGACGAATCAGCGATGAAGGTGGTGTACCTGGCTATCCAGGCGGCGACCAAGAAATGGACGATGCCGATCCGCAACTGGAAGCCGGCCATGAACCGTTTTATGATCGAATTTGGTGACCGTTTAAATGGCCACCTTTAACTGACCGGCAAAAGCACTTACACAAAAGGGTTTACAGGCTCTTTCAGTCATTCCTTTAATGCGTAAATTGCTCTCTAACCACTCTCTCAGCCCACCCTTCCATATCCTCTCTCGATACTTGCAGCTCCCCCAACCCCTTTGGATGATTCACCCCTCTATGCCCGTCTTGTCCATATAATTGATCAAACAAACTATTTGGCCAATTCAATGAGCTCTTCACCACTCCACGCCGTATCTTTTCAAAATCATTCCGCCATGTTTCGCTATCAACGCCACTCAACACTTTGGTAGAAAGCATTTTCACCCCATCCGATGCATCCACCTCTAGCAATACAAATTCACTGCCATTACGTTGCACCCCAACGGCTTTAATCACTCTTGGTGAGCCATCTTTACACAGATGTAATCGGCTACGCCCAACTTTTGGCAAAACCAAGGTTTCTTCAAAAAGCACCCGACATGCAAATTTAGTTTTTAGAATTGAAAGTAGCTCATCAAAAGCAGCAAATCGATTAGCAAAAATAGAGTTGTAATTGGTTGCATCCTGCTTCCCACCCACATCTGCCGCTGCTAGGACACCACCTAAGTGTGGCTCATCAGTACTAACCAAATTACTATTTTCACTTGTTGTTGCTTCTTCTTTTTCTAAAATAGTTTGGCTACTTTTTCTTGCCCTGCGAGATTTTTCAATTCGACTAGGTCTACTAAAACTTATCCATGTCGGCTCAGCCTCTATGACTCGTGTGTCTGTGTCTATATTGGCTGTTTCCTCATCGTCCAACTGTAGATGCTCATCATCAACAACTGACTCTGTTGAAACCGCTATGTGCTGCGTACTACCATCACCTGCCTCCTTTTCCTGAAAAGAGGCATGGCTAATAGCTGTTGTGCTAGGAAGCATAGCGTTGATTTCTAAACCTACTATTTCCTCAACTAAATAATCCTTATCCTCGTTAGAAGAACGTCCTTTTACATGTAATTTCCAACCCTGCATGGGCGGAGGGTCAAAGCTAAAGCACCAGCTTTCAACGCCGTTCTTAATTTCTCTATTTTGTTGATAGTGCCTAAAAATACTTTCATACGAATCCATAACATCTTGATCCGAAAACAACCAAACCAAAAGCTGCACTACGGCCGACTGCTCTAACGCCCCTTTAGGAAACGATGAACTGGGTAAGATCCTTATCTCTAAATGATCTCGCTCAACCTCATACTGAACGTCGAACTCTTGCTGTAAAGCGGTACTGCTCAAACAGCTTCGACAGAAATAGGAGTTAATTAAAAATAATGACCGAGCTAGCTCTAACTGTGGGATGTGATAACGAGTCTTGCTATATGGTGTTTCAGCTTCGTAAATAAATGAACTCTGCGCTCCATCCTTGTTGCGTACGGAAGCAAAGGACGAGAGATTAGGAAAATCGATTATTTTGGCTCGTTGAAGATCCGATGCTTCAAACTCAATCACACGATCCGCCTTATTTATTTGCTTTGTTGTACTGTTAACCACCTTAGCTCGACTTAATAAAGGCAAATGAGTAAATCGAGTCCATTTCCGTTCTTGCATTGGATTAAACCAAACAAAAATACGCCACTCCTTATGACCCGAGTTACGGAATAAATGACCAATATGTACAACCTGCACATTGTCATTAAATGTAGCTAGCCTAACCACTCACTCTTCCCCATAAACCATTTCCAAGAATCTTTGTGCTTCCTCAGTTATCCGCTCTTTAGATAACGTTGCACTTCTTAATAATCGCCAGCGCCTAAGCTCAACATCTTCCTGTTTAAGCTTAATAAAAGCTTGGCTAATCCGTCTAATTTGATAATCTTCCACACTCTCTGAGTAACGCTTTAAGCAAAGCGCTACCAAAGGCAGTTTCTGTAGATTTTTTGCAAGAGAGGTTCCGTTAGGAGTTTGCTTTAACAGCCAGCTCGATGTCGCTCTTGGGTGATCAAGGCTACTATCTAGACGCTTTATGATTCTTAATAGTTGTCGTACAGCAATTCGATCTCTTTGGTTCCAATCAACTCTAGGGGCGGGTGCCAGACGCTCTTGTTGATGCTGTTGATTCCAGTGAACTAGCCAATCCCTGTCATGTCGGTAAAGCCAAGCGTATAGCACCCCACCCTCTAAAGACTGTCTTGCCGCCTTAATTCCTTGGTATTTATGCACTAGTTGCTGCCAGTCTTTATGCTTAACAGATAAATCTTCAGAGTTAGGTTGCACAGACTGGCTAACAGGTCTTGTCGTTATAGAGTGCTCAGTAAGAGCACTTGCCTGCTGTAGCGCTTCTATAACCGTTAGTTTTGGCAATAAGGCTTGCCACACAATACTATGCTGTAAATAACTAAAGGCTTTTCTATGCTTACGGAATATACTTTTCAGCCAACACGTGTCCTTGTTCTCTGCCAACTTTAAATCCAGTTTCTCTAGTGCCTCATCACTAAAAGTCTGCCTCACTCTCTCCGCCACCAAGTCATGACGAATGTGCTTGCTTTTGGTTAGCCCTAGATCCTGCGCTAAGCGCTGATAAAACAGCGTCCACTGCTCAAGGCTTGGGGAAAGCTCTTGCGCTCGTGGAGCATCTAACAGAGGGGCTATATAAGCAGCTAGTGCTGTTAATTGAGATAGGGAGTCTTTGGGGTAGTCTGAAAGCAGCTCAGTATGACCCAAAGCCCAAAATTGATGTCGGTGATCATCTACAGCTCTATCAAAGAAGACTAAAGCACCGTGTTTTGGACAATATGGCAAAGCGGGCAAATACCAATCTCGTTGCCAAAAGGCTTCCCCATACCTATTTAGCTGAAGAGCAACGCAATCAGGGCAGTATCTAAAGCGGTTATCGCTCTTAACTCTAGAAGCAGCGACTCCTAGCATTAAATGCACCGCACCTTGCGCTTGGTACTCCATTAACCGAATAGCTTCGTCTCGGCGCTCCTTGCCTACAAACGGAGCATATAAAGGGAATAAGGTATGCTCATAAATAAGCTGCTGAACAGCGTAACGTCCTGTTTGATGTAGATGTCTTGCTATCACACCTAAATGCGAGGGCAGACCTAAGGTAGCGACCACCTTGCGGTTGCCATACACCTCATCCAACAGCTGCTTAGGACTAACAATCCCTTGATAAACGCCTGCCCGTGCAATAGTGCTATAAATCAGCTCATTCGAGTACGGAACAGGAAAGTTTCTCATGGCTAACCTGCTTGTTTAAATAAGCTCGCCATATCCACTATTACCCCTTTCCCTTTTAACCGTTCATGCATGGTTTTTTCAGGTTGGCGTTGTGAATAGATATAACGTAAATCCGTATCAGGCAAGCTATCCCAGTCGCTGGGCTTGACTACCTTTATAGCCGAAACCTTTTTACTCTTGGAGGGCTTTTCTAGTTCTGACACTACCGTTTCGCCTTCCATCAACCACTGCAAAACAAGAGGCAGTAACTTTTGTCTTGTCATCGTTGGATTCTGGCTAAACGCTTTTTTAATAGTGGGAATTAACAGGCTTGAATCGTAATCCTCTTTCAGCATCAGATATAAATGACGCTGATCTTCGGTATCTAACTCTTGAAGGGCTTTTTCTTCTGGTGTTTGTTCTTGTATCGCTGCGATATCTAGCTGAAGTTGGATTAACCGTTTATCAATCTCGGGAACGACTAGATCAGAATAACGAGCAATGCGTTCTGGGATACCCGAGCGTAATGCCTCTAGCATGGGGTGCACAGGCTTTAACTCATCTTGATACACTTGCCGCAATAAACCAGCGGTAATACGCTCATTGCCTAAAGCTAGCGCACGGAGCTGAGCGAGTACAAAAAGTTTTACTACAATGTCCATCACTCCTTGGCTTAGCTCATACCACACATCACGGACCTCATCCGATAACAGCGCATCTTTGCGTTGTAAAAGCTGTAATTGCCAAAGATTATCCGTAAAAGCGATCCACTCTTGATTGGGCTTTCCACGTTGCGTTTGTTGTATAGGATCCCAGAATATAGCTCCAAACCCTGCCCCTCTACGTGCAGACCGCAAATCAGCCTCAAAAATCTCTCGTGCTTTAGGGGTACCAATCAACATCACTGGTACGCCAATAATATTCACCATCGTCACAAAAAAGTTCAGCATCTCTTGAGATCCACCCGAACGAGAGCGGCTTAAATGCTGAATTTCATCAATAACCAACAACCCTAAAGCATGTGCATTGGCTATTTGCGACATCAAAGCCAACATGGTTTCTATACCATGACGTTTTAAGCCATAACGACGCTCATAGTTCGAGCCCAAGGCTCGATCCAACGCTCTGAAAAAATTCAAGCAGATTTCTTTTAGCGAACCATTATGCGAGCAGTCTATTTTCAAATACACCACCTGCTCTACATTGAGTTCACGATGGTAAATCACCTGAGGATACGTGGCTAGAATACGATGAAGAGAGGTCGTCTTCCCACTACCAGAACAACCAATTAACAATAAGCTTTGTGCCGTAGATCGTGCCTCCTCAAAGCGAAATGTCTCCAACTCTCCCGTTTGAACACGCTCATAACCATTTTGTAAATGCTTTTGTAAATCTCCTGTTTTAGGATTTCTGCCTACGTAGCCACCTCGAATCATGACCGAAATACGCTCACTTAGTAGCAAATGCGTACCTAATGGCTGAAAATAGTCATCTGGAATACGACAAATGGTATGAGCTCTGATAACACGGGACTTTTGCAAGTCAGAGGAAGTAAGCTGTAAAGAGGATTTCAGTGATGCAGCACTATTCACTGACTCTTGTAATGGTGGTAAGGCCTCGATAAAAGGATTATCACGATAAGCCTCTACCCCCGTATCACGATAAACTGCTTGAATCCGGGTAGCACTCATGACTCATCCTTTTCTGGTGGATCCTGAAATAATTCAGGCACGTATGTGGGTAGGCTGTAATCTTCTTGATCATCCGCTTCCACTGCGTTGAAAGGAATAACTTTAGCCTCATCACCTGAAGAGCTTGGCTTCAAATGCTCCGCACGTTTTTTACGCTCCGAGGTCACGGCTTCTTTTTTATTAGTTTTAATCTGCTTAATGCGTGTTGATTTGGGCTCAGTAGTACTGGGCGTTAACTTATTCGCTTTCTGAATGGTTTGCTGAATAAACGCCTCAAGCTCCCTGCGTTTAGTTAACTCATCCTGCTTCGCATTGGCTTTATTGTGTTTTTCTTGTGCTTGTATATCCCAAACCTCCCAAAATGAGAGACCTTTAAACTGCCGACTACGTTCCGTCAGATTACAGCGCCAAAATACACGGCTGCCAACTTGCGGAAACAAATAAATCGTATCAACCAGCACTGGGTCATAAGCCGCTTCTAAATGTTGAGGTCTAGCTATATCAGTGCTCCGCTGCAACCAACCCTCACGCAGAATCTCTGACCCCGAGTAATACAAACCCCACAAATTAACGCCAAATGAAGAAATAGAGACCTTTCGGCGAGGCAGTAACGCTACTCGCAACTGCTCTTGCTCCACAGCCCTTAAACTACCTGTACGATGCTGCATACCCCATTGCCATAGCTGGACAGGAATAGACGGTAAATCTGTAGGAAAATCAGCATCTCGATCGTATTTATCCATCACCAGATGGTTATTTCTGAATAAGATCGTACGCAAAATAATTTGTGTGAACTCAAATACCGACAGAGATGCATCTAACCTATAGTCTGTTTCACCATGGCTTTTGATCCGACTGCCCTCTACAATGCCAGGTGCAAAGGACTTAAACTCGGCTTGTAGTGTTCTAAAAGTGCTTTCCACTATGCCTTTAGCATCGCCACGTCTAGGTGGAGCACTTTCCACTCGCACATTAAAACTAGAAACTAAGGCTTCGACCTGATGACTCATTAATTCGCCACGGTCCGCTAGCAACACATCTGGCAAACCTACACACGGCCAGTCTGAGCTACTAATCTCAATATCATGCTGGGCACAAATGGCCGTTTTGTCAGAGCAAGCATTTACAAAAGCCTGCATCGCCACCACATAAGACGGATTTTCAAAGCCGATATAAAAGCCCGTGATCATCCGACTAAACACATCAATCACAATGTAAAGCGTTGGTCTTCCTATGATTTTTTGGCGATCATGATGATCCACTAAATAAATATCAGCAATCGTGGCATCAATCTCATAACGACTCCCAGGGCCTAACGCCTGAGAAGTGGCTGTACTACTTAAGGGTCGTACGTCTTTTTTATATACCCCTGCTTTAACTCTAGACTTTAAGCGCTGAGCTTTAGGGTATTCTCGATCATAAAAATAACGAAACTGACGTAGTGTTGGGTAATCCTCTTGGGGAATGCGAGGAAAATACTGAGCAAACAAGTCCACAAATCGTCTATAGGCAACGGTGGTCTTTGTACCTTTTTGATTTAACAGGTGCTTTTCTATGGTCAACCTAAAAAGGCGTTCAATCTCGGGCGTTACCTTGGTTCCTTCACCCTTACCATATTCTCTGGCTCGGCCAATCTTTGCTGTTCCTGTCGCTGAACGTCTTTCCCCTGGTGCACCGCTGTTTTTGTAGTCAGGAATTAATGCATTAGGCGTTTGACCACGCTGCCAGTAACGGCGTAACAACTTATAAACTGTAGCCTTAGTAACCTTATGTTCTTGGACCACATGCTCAACGAGTTCGCTTCTGACTTTAGGGTCGAAACGATCCTTACTATTAATAATAGGAAGAATTTTTCGATAATCCTCCTCGCGCTTCTGGAAGCTGACAGAATCTACAGACGGCTCTTCTAAATCAAGATGTACATAAGGGTCATCAGTTCTAACTAAGCGGCCTTCATCTAAATACTGCATTAGCAACAACTCAGCCCTAGCTTGTGGAACTCCTTTATCAGCGCTTATTTGCATCCAGACAACTTGGCCATCCTCTATAGCCAAAATGCGATACGGATCATTATCAAATAGCACAACCTCATTAATTTGCCACATAGCGCAACTCCTCCATATTCACTACTTGGCTAATACAGAGATCTGCACACTTATTTGCCCTGAAAGACTTATAAATATTGAACTTAATAAAACCATTTGCGGTTAAGGCTCGTATCTCACTCAATGTTTTGCCTAACTCCAAATCATAAGCAATATCAACCTGCTTACAGACATTGATAATGTTTTCATCTCCTTTTTCTTGCAGGATATGGGCCAATGGGGATAGTTGTGCTAAAAGCTCCGCAGAAACTTCTTCTGTTTTCACTGAATAAAGCCATTCAATATTTTCTTTTACTACGGGATTTATTTCTTTATCAGTAAAAATGAACCAAGGAATTTGCTTTTGCTGCCAATAGCGACGCTCTAGTTCTAGTTTTTCTAAGGTACGCTCGTCTTGTAAGGCTGCTGCAGGTTTGACTTGAATAGCAAACTGCTCAAAAGGACCATCTTTGCAGTCCACTAAAAAATCAGTAGACATAACCTGATCTACACCACGAATAACAGGATGCTTAATACCACTATCTATTGCAATCTGCCTGGTATCACTAGGTAATAAGGGGAACTGCTCGCGTATATCTAGCACGCTGCTCTCCCACTCAAGACTGAGAAAAACAGCAAGCTCTAAGTCAGATAGCAAATGATGGACTCGTCCCGTCTTATGAGAATAAATACGGTGGGAACGACCTGAAGAAGGAACTTCTTGTACTGTTAGCCATGGAATATAGTCTTTACCATGCCCTTGGCCACGCCCCTCTTTAATACGACGGGCAATTTGCACTTCAGAAAATGAAGAGTTTGCTTTAGCCATAACAAAAGTCCAGTATGCTTTTTCACAGCATAACTGGACTGATTTCAGTTTACAACTATTCTGTCTAGTTTAAGACTTTATTGTCATAGTTTAGATCTATTTTGTTCAGTTTAAGACTTTATTGTCCGCCCACACAAGACGCGACCAGAGCATTGTCTGACTTGATTAGCTTTAGCCAAAGCTATGATGATAACCATGTTGAGTACGTAGAGCATTTCAGTGGTACAAAGTTAGATAGACCAGCACTCACTAAGTTACTCAATGATGCTGAGCAAGGCGATATATTGCTTGTTGAGAGTGTAGATAGATTGAGTAGATTGTCTCAGGATGATTTTGCTATCTTAAAGCAGCGCATCAAAGATAAAGGTTTGCGATTGGTAGTGGCTGATCTACCAACTACACATACGGTTAGCGAGGGTATGACAGGCGACATCCTTAGGGTAATTAACAATATGCTGATCGACTTATTAGCAACGATGGCAAAGCTTGATAACGATAAGCGTAGAGAACGTATCAAGCAGGGATTAGCAAACAGTGGATATAAACCTACTGGTAAGAAAGCAAATCTAGCAAAACACAATCGTATTAGAGAATTAGACAGTCAAAATAATATGACAAAAGAGGAAATCGCTAAGGCGGTTGGTGTTGGGGTAGCTACGGTTTATCGTGTCTTAAAACAGGGTTAATAGCTGAAGTATTTTAAACATTAATTTACGTTTCTATAGACGCGATGCTATCAAATATATAATCATTAAGTTGATAGATTTTAATCATGTATCTTGATTCAAAAAAACCCTGTATTTGAGTATTTGAGTATTTGAGTATTTGAGTATCACTTTGCCTTTTTAGCTATGATAGTAATCAGCTGTATCAACTTTGTACGTACTAGCGTTGCAACTGATTTATTTTATATATCGAATGCAGCGACTTTATGCCCATGCTTTGAGCAAATGCTATAAGCTCATTTTTAGCACATATAAGTGGTTCCATTATAGCAGTCTGTTTTGAGTGGTCTGTTAATAGGGTTTTGGGGCTTTTAAGTCGGTTCCGCTAGGGTATACCCTAGGATAATAGGAAATCCATCGCGGATGACAAAACCTGTTTAGCTTTTAAACAATACGGGTTTGTCGATAGTATGTAAGATAAGTTCGAAAAGTGACTAGAGTGTTAGATTATTCATACTGGGTCTGAATTAAAATTTTATTGTGATTAATTTCTGCTCAATGTTATTCATTTGTCGCCATGATGAGTGATGGCGGCTTGTGATTTAGTTAGGAAAAATAATCTTGAGTAATAAGGTACGTTTGTAGCATTTGCAGCAGGGCTTGTTCTAGGCTTCTTTACTTACACTTTCCTGTAAATTCTTTTTTAGTAAATGATCGAATATAAACGGGCCAAAAGGTAAGAGTGAGCCGAGTACGCCCGCAGGTATTGCCCAAAGAGGCATTTTCATTTTGATAGCTGAGCCTATAAGTATTATGATATAGGTAATAAACAATATACCGTGTGCCATACCGATGTATTTCACACCTTCTGGAATGTCCAGCATATATTTTAGTGGCATGGCGATACAGAGCAATAATAAGAAAGAGGTGCCTTCTAGGTAGCCTATAATGGTAAGGCTTTTTAATGCGGCACTTTGTTTTTTTCTAAGATTATGTATTTGTTTGATAGTTAGCTGAGCATGTGACACTATATTATCCTTTTGTTATTTCAATAAATAATTTAGGCGGTATTCAATGTCTTTATAATAATGGCCCTGTCCAGAGCTTTGAAGTACTGGTTTTTGTCATCTACCACTTAGCACGTCACGCCTTCGTCTAGCCACTTCAAAATCATCCTGCGTTCACTCGCATACAATTATGCATTGGGTTTTGGGATATAGAATGAGAGAGTATTTGTATTAATCATATATCACCTTCCAGTTCGCATTTTTATAAACACACTTGAGTATAAAAAGTATCTTTCCGTATAGAGCAGCTATGACGCTAGTTCTTTTTATTTGTACTGATCAATATTCACTTGTTTATTCATTACGCTTACTTTCCAAAAATATCATATCAATTATAATCAACGCTACACCGACACAGACACCTATATCTGCAACATTGAAAATAGGATAATTCCAGACATCAGCATAATGCACATGGATAAAGTCAACCACTTTGCCAATTCTTAAACGATCGATTAAGTTGCCAATCGCACCGCCAAGCACTAAGGCCAACCCCATAGACAATAGCTTGGCTGTACGTGGCGCTTTGATTAAATAAATCGTTAAAAAGATAGCCATTACAAAAGCTAAGCCTGAGAAAAACCATTTCTGCCAACCGCCAGCGTCGGCTAAAAAGCTAAATGCTGCCCCATAGTTATAAGCGAGTGTCCAGTTGAGAAATGGTTCAATGACCGGTACGGGGTCATTGAACGCTAATTTGGTTTGGGCCAACCACTTAGTCCATTGATCAAGTATTAACACCATTATCGCCAACAAATACCAGATAAAAGCGCGACTGCCATTGGCAACCATTTTTGGCATTTTGTCCAACTTATCTTTAGGTGTTATTGAGTTGCCTGAAGTCACGTACATAGCTTTAGGCGTATGATTTATGGTTTTAGAGTCAATCGATTGATGAGTACTACTCACAGCTATAGGTACCTTCTTGTCAGCAATATTAGTACTAGCCGATTCAACGCTATTCAATTTAGTACTATCTAATCTGTCGGTAGATTCAGTCATAGTTGTTTTCTTTATCTGTGTTTATACAATGAACAATGTTAAACGTATATGTTTTTGGTATACGACTATTAATCGCGCCACTTTTATAAACGGCTCCACTTACCGCTCTGGTGTTATGAAACTTACGGTAATAATTTTTTATTAGGGAATCTGTTGATTGATTTCAACATTAACCTGAGTCTGTTCAGCGCTAATCACTATAGGATTACCCGATAAGTCGCCTGACTCTGCTATGGCATTACCGCTATGACTAATACGAGCAACGACTGCTAACTGAGTTTTGTCACTACGAGCTGAATTTAACGTACGATCTGGCATCATCGCATCAAGATTGCTTAAGCGGATACTAGCCTCACCTTGCTTGATAATACTAATGGGTAAACGTTTGGCGGCAAACGGTGGACCTCCTTTAACGTCACGTATCGCAACAAACAACACATCATCAGCTTTCACTAACGGTAATAAATTAGCGTTAATTTTCACTGTCACGTCAATACCTTCTAGCGCTTGCTTTTCTTGCGTGCTAACGTAGTTGCTTAACTCATCTAAGCTTGCTAAAGCTTTAGTATGATCACCTGGTTTGGCCACAATGCTGCCTTGTAAGCGTTTAATCCAACCTTGCGCTTGGGCAAAGTTACTACTACGAGTCTCACCCATTGCCATGAGCATTTGAGCCCGTTCATGCTGCGGATTCTTAGCTAATATAGCTTGTAATACACGGCGAATATTGGCGTCTAACTGACCTTCATTAACAAAAAAACTAGTCTGAGCATAAGTGGTGGCGATTTCTTCATTTTCAGGAGCTAAACGATAGGCACGAGATAAGGCTTCCAGCGCAGAATCAGTTGCCTCCATAGATAAGAAAAGCTCGGATAGGCGCATCCAGCGATTAGGATCATCAGCATTACGATGAACATTGGTTTGCATGGCGCTAATCAGTTGACGACCATCTTCAAACGCCCATGATGGCGGCTTGTCAATTTTAGCTGTCAATAGGTCGTCAGCCACTTGTCCTACTTTGTCCTCAGCTGTCCACAAATCAAACACGGGCGTACGATTGCCTATTAGTAAATACGCCATTGCAGCCAATATTGGGATCCAAGCTGCGACAATTAAACGGCTTTTGACATCAGGGGTGACCATAGGTGTTATCTGACGCTGCGCATCTAATAGCTGACGCTCAAGCTCCAGCTTTTGATTTTGATAATGGCTATTATTAATAGTACCGCTGTCTTTATCTGTTTGTAGCTCAGCTAAACGTTCGCGAAATACTGCAACATTAATATCTAGCAGTTGATTGTCTATTGGTTTGGACTGCAAACGCGGTGCTCGTAGCCATGGCATAATAGCAATCAGCGCAAATATAAGGGCAATCAGCAAGCTTAGAGTTACAAATAAGCCAAAAGTAGAAAATAGAGTCATTTTTTGTCCTCTATGCTAGTAATATCGTGGTCGACATTCTCAGCTTGCGATAATAGACGATCAAGCTCAGCCTTTTCCGCAGAGGTCAAGGCAGCAGTACTGTTCACTGTAACGCCGTTTTGGCCACGGGCGACAACTTGGCGGCGTTTACTTTGCCAAAACCAACCAACAATTAAGACGAGCAATAATAATGGTGGAAAAAACCATAGGATCCATGTCGATGGTCGCATAGGCGGCTTGTAGCTAATAAAGTCACCGTAGCGCTCTTGCATATAGGCGCGTATTTCAGCATCACTACGTCTATCTTTAATTAAATCATAGACTTTTTGCTTTAGATCCTGTGCAATCGGTGCATCAGAGGCTGCAAGGTTTTGATTTTGGCATTTTGGGCAGCGAAACTCTTCTATTAATCCACGATACTGAGCTTCTTGCTGTGGTGAATCAAAATCGTATACGTCAATAGCTGCGTTTGCCGTCATGTTAAGCAAACACGCTAGTATTAAGCTTGCTAGTTTTAAAATTATATTGAGTTTTATTTGAGGAGCTCTTATTCGAGTAACGTTCATTTGCACATCTCCTCAACCTGAATGAGATCAGGACTATCGTTGTTCTTATTAGCCTCATTAAGTACGGTCAGGCACGGCTTAACACGCTGTTGCCAATTGGCTTCATTAATCTCACCAACAATATGCTGACGAATGATGCCATCTCCATCCACAACAAAGGTTTCGGGCGCACCAGTTATGCCTAAGTCTAGAGCAAACTGACCCAATGAATCCTGAATAGACATAGAAAATGGATCACCGCCTCGGTTTAAGTAACTGAGCGCATTACCAATCTCATCCTTATAATTCACACCAACGATATCAACGCCGCGCTCTTCTAGTTGCATTAAAAACGGATGCTCAATAATGCAAGTTGGGCACCACGAGCCCCAAACATTAAGTAAAAACGGCTTATCTGGCAAATTATTATTGGTGATAGTACGGGTAGTATCTGCTAATAACGGCAGCTCAAAGGCAGGAACCGGACGCTCAAGAGCGGTATTGGTCACAATGTCTGTTGGTTTACCTAAGCGCATGTACAATATAACTACCAAACCAAAAAAGAGGATAAGCGGAATTAAGAACCATAGCTTCATCTGCTTTTTTTTCATTGCCTTTGGGTTACGCTGCTTACTGTTTTGGCTATCTTTTTGCTCAGGAGTGTTATTCGACATAGTCATTTACTTCTCCTTTAGTGTCGACATCGTCGATACTGAGATTGCCTGCTCAATAGCTACCTCATTGACTCCATAAGTAGCCAAACTACCAGTAACTAGCAACGGAGCTTTAATTTTTTTGATGCGGTATCGTTTATCAAGCATACTAATTAATCCACCTAGAGCCATGATAATTGCCCCTAACCAAATCCAGCGAATTAATGGTTTTACATAAATCCTTAATGCCCATTGGTTACTACCATCGGCAATAGGTTCGCCCAGTGCGACATAAACATCGCGCATAAGACTGGGGTCAATAGCAGCTTCAGTTGTTGGCATCGTGCTGATAATATAAGTACGCTTTTCTGGAGTCAGTTTCGCCACTTCACGACCGTCTTTGGATACCACCACTTGCGCTTGCGTTGCATCAAAGTTACTACCCTTTATTTCAAAAAATTCAGTTACTTCAAAATCGTAACCTTGAACATTGACTGTATCGCCAATACCCATTGCTACGTCACGCTCAATACTCAGGCTACTAGTAAAGGCTATGCCAATGACAGCAACCAATACGCCAATATGAGCAGTCTGTTGACCCCAATAGCTCAGACGCAACTGCCGCAAACCGTTAAAGAAATTAGGCGCATTCTTAGTTTTATCTTTAAAATCAACTGCCATCCATAGCAGTGCCCAAAAGCTAACGGCTAAAGTCACGCCAATATTAAGCATAGACGATGGATTAACAAAGTAAGTAATAATGGCGGCTAATACTAAGCTACTAACGGCGATGACCATGCCTATACCCAGTAGTGGACGGGTGTCTTTTTTCCAGCGAATATTTGAGCCCATACCCATAGCTATTAATAACAGCCACGTTAAAGGTACAAATAATGCATTAAAATAAGGAGGGCCAACGGACACTTGTCCTAAACCAAAAGCATCAGCGATAATAGGGTAAAGGGTGCCGAGCAGCACCACTAAGGTTGCAATCAAAATGATGGCGTTGTTGATCACTAAAAAGGACTCACGTGAAATCAGCTGATATTGACTTTCAACGGTTAAACGCCAACCTCGAACGGCAAACATTAATAGACCACTACCGATGATAATGCCAAGAATAGCTAAGATAACCAAACCACGCGTCGGATCAGCGGCAAACGAATGCACTGAGGTAAGGACTCCAGAGCGTACCAGGAACGTGCCAAGCAAGCTTAAGGCAAAGGCGAAAATAGCCAGCATGATGGTCCATGCTTTAAACACCCCGCGCTTTTCAGTGACTGCTAATGAATGCAGCAATGCTAAGCCGACAAGCCAAGGCATAAACGAGGCGTTCTCTACCGGATCCCAAAACCACCAACCGCCCCAGCCAAGCTCGTAGTAGGCCCACCACGAGCCCAGTGCAATACCAATGGTCAAAAATCCCCAAGCCGCCAGCGCCCATGGACGTGACCAGCGTGTCCAAGCAGCATCTAAACGCCCTTCCCACAATGCCGCCATACAAAATGCAAAAGGCACTACCATACCCACATAGCCCATATATAACATGGGCGGATGAATAATCAGACCGAAATCTTGTAGGACAGGATTTAAATCAGCGCCATCGACCGCTAGATTGGGTAAGGTACGCTCAAACGGTGACGAGGTAAATATCAGCATTGTTAGCATCATTAACTGTACACCGGCCAAAATAACTAATACCCGCGCACGCATTGATAACGGCAAGCCGCGACTAAAGTATGATACCAGTGCACACCATGTGGCCATGATGGTCATCCATAGCAGCAAAGAGCCCTCGTGTCCGCCCCATGTCGCCGATAACTTATAGTACCAAGGCAACAGCGTATTAGAATGCTGCGCGACGTAACTGAGGCTAAAATCATTATAATAAAAACCTGCTATCAAAGCGCCAAATGACGTTATCATGGCGGCAAACTGTGCCCAAGCTAGGCTAGGGGCTAGTCGTTGCCAAGCAACTTGGTTACGAATAACACCAATAGTTGGCAGAATTACCTGCAATAACGCCAGTACAAAAGCGGTAAGCAAGGCAAAATAGCCCAATTCTGTAATCAACATACGGTCTAACCTTATTTACTCTAATGCGGTTGCAGTTTACTGTGGCGGTGGAATTTTTATTATTAGAACCCACCCCGAAATCTGCTGCTATCTCTAGTTTTTAATTGATTTCGAAGGGTTTTATTTAACTACTTTAGGCGGATTTACCAGTGGAGGCGCGCCTTTAAAGCGCAGTAAACGTAACGCATTAAGAGTAACGATCACTGTTGCTCCAGCATCAGCTAGAACCGCAATCCATAGTCCAGTAATGCCGAATATGGTCGTGATCAGAAAGATGCCTTTGAGACCTAAAGCGAAAATGACGTTCTGATGAATGTTGCGCATGGTGGCACGTGAAAGTGCGATGAGATGAGCCATGTCCGTAACACGACTTTTTAATAATGCGATATCGGCCGTCTCAATGGCCACATCGGTACCACCACCCATCGCGATGCCAACATCGGCAGTTGCTAGCGCTGGCGCATCGTTAATACCATCACCAACCATCGCTATTTTGCGGTTGTTCTTCATCTCGTTAAGCAGGCGCAGTTTGTCCTCAGGCAACAGCTCAGCTTCCCATTCCACGTCTAAATTACTGGCAAGTGCTTGAGCGGTTAAGCGGTTGTCGCCTGTTAGCATGACGGAGCGCACACCCATCGCTTTGAGCTGAGCCACACCTTCATGAGCGTCGTCTCGTAATTCGTCTCTTAGCGCGATTAATCCAAGCACTTCACGGTTTTGCTCATCGAAAAGAACAGAGACGGTCTTACCCTCATTTTGCAGCGCCTCAATTTGCGCCTGTTGTGTGGATGAAATCAATGCCTCATCGGCTGCGTAAACAGGCGAACCGATAGCTAGCGCGCGCTCCGCGACAGTTGCGTGTACCGCTTTACCGGCAGTTGCAGAAGCATTGAAGGCCACAGGTATGAACACTTTAGCAGCTTCAGCATGACTAACAATGGCTTCAGCAAGCGGGTGACTAGAACCAGTCTCCACACTGGCAAAAAGTGCCAATATCTCATCTTGACCTTGAGAATTCTGACCTTGAATACTTGAGTCCTCTTGTGTAAAGGCAACAACATCGGTCACGCGTGGTTTGCCTTCAGTTAAAGTGCCTGTCTTGTCAAAAGCGACCGTCTTCACTTGGCCGATAGTTTCTAAAGCACTACCGCCTTTGATCAGCAAGCCACGGCGCGCACCAACAGCAAGACCAGAGGCGATGGCAGCGGGTGTTGATAGTACAAGAGCACAGGGACAGGCAATCAGCAACAGTGCTAGACCGCGATACAACCAAGTCGACCAATCTCCACCCATGGCTAACGG
>ENA-ORXC01000434-ORXC01000434.1-marine-metagenome-genome-assembly--contig:-NODE-434-length-30656-cov-7.532915_pt1 | contig 30656 bp, 28 predicted proteins | sample MGYA00237865_ERZ511478 | MGnify/ENA metagenome assembly ERZ511478
GGGAACAGTACTAGTTGAAGACCTTAGAAATTCTCACAGATTTATCTGTGTAGTATTTCTGGCTGAAACTGTACCCTCGGAATGCGAAGCCATACAATACGAAGTATTGGGTATAAAGAAAGCACTAAGATGATTAAAATAAATCATCTTAGTGCTTTTATTTTGAGATTTATGTCCTGGCGTGTTTTTCGTATTATTTTTGTTGATGTTTTAATGATGCTTCAACAAAAGCTTTAAATATTGGTTGAGGTCTGTTAGGTCTTGATAAGAATTCTGGATGGAATTGACAAGCAATAAAGAAATCTTTTTCAGGAATTTCTACCATTTCGATTAATCTACCATCTGGACTAGTACCTGAGAATACCATGCCATTGGCTTCTAATTGTTCTCTATAATTATTATTAAATTCGTATCTATGACGATGTCTTTCTTCAATATTATTTTCATTGTAAATAGAATGTGCTAACGTACCATCTTTAATTGCACATGGATATAAACCTAATCTTAATGTGCCACCTAAATCTTCAATATCTTTTTGTTCTGGTAATAAATCGATGATTGGATGTGGTGTACTTGGATCTAACTCTGCTGAATGTGCACCTTCTAAACCTAATACATTACGTGCAAATTCTACTGTAGCTAACTGCATACCTAAACAAATACCAAAATAAGGAACATTGTTTTCACGTGCATATTTAATAGCTGAAATTTTACCTTCACTTGCACGGAAACCAAATCCACCTGGTACTAAGATACCGTCTACATCTGATAAATAACTCTCAACATTATCATCTGTTACAAGACTTGAATCAATCCATTTAACAACGACATCTTTTTTGAAAGGATAGCCTGCATGTTTAAGTGATTCAACGACTGATAAATAAGCATCTTGCAAGCTTACGTATTTACCTACTAAACCGATAGTAATTTTACCATCTAAGCTATTTACAGTATCAAGTAAATGCTGCCATTCATCTAATTGAGTTTCATATTTAGCATTTAATTGTAAACGTTTGATGACAATGTCATCCATATCTTGTTTACTCAATTGTAACGGGATTTCATAAAGTGAGTCTGCATCACGACACTCAATAACGCTTTCTTTATTAATATCACAGAATAATGCAATTTTATCTTTTAAATCTTGAGTCATTTCATATTCTGAACGAACTACAATTAAGTCTGGTTGAATACCTAAACCACGCAATTCTTTAACACTATGTTGTGTTGGTTTTGTTTTCATTTCACCGGCAGCTTTAATATATGGTAATAATGTACAATGTACATACATAACATTTTCTCTACCTAAGTCGCTTCTAATTTGACGAATTGCTTCTAAAAATGGAAGAGACTCAATATCACCTGTTGTACCACCAATTTCAGTGATAACTACATCTGCATTTGTACTTTCTCCAGCTAATAATAAACGTTCTTTAATTTCATTTGTAATGTGTGGAATAACTTGCACTGTTCCACCTAAATAATCACCGCGACGTTCTTTTTTCAGCACGTGAGAATATACTTTACCAGCAGTTACGTTTGAATATTTATTTAAATTAATATCAATAAAACGTTCATAGTGACCTAAGTCTAAATCTGTTTCAGCACCGTCATCTGTAACGAATACTTCACCATGTTGATATGGACTCATAGTACCTGGATCAACGTTTAAGTATGGATCAAATTTTTGAATCGTAACTTCAAGACCTCTATCTTTTAATAATCTACCTAATGATGCAGCAGTAATTCCTTTACCTAAAGACGAAACTACGCCACCTGTTACAAATATAAACTTTGTCATAATTTGACCTCCTGAATTTTTAATAAAGCATTTAAATTAAGTATGTATTTAGTTTATGAGGAACGATGTGTACGTGCGATTTACTTTGATTCGTTTTATATCATAGTCTATTTAATCATTCGTTTTAAATAATACTTATTCTACAATATTAATTACCTCATTGGAATCTTGTTTAATTAAAAATAAAAAAAGCTCCCTCTCACATATCAGTAAGGGGAGCGTATTACATTTATACACGTGTCCTATTTAAAGGAGCCCAAATAAAATTCTATCATTTTTAGGATAAAAGTCAATTAGAAATTTAACTTTGATATTCTTCGTCATCTTCCTCATCGTCGAAGTCATCTTCGTCTTCATCTTCTTCGTCAATGACAATATCATTTTCATTAATATCATCTTCAACTTGTTCATCTTCAGGATCATTTAATGTTTCTTGATCATCTGTGACTGCTGGAATATCATCATCGTCATCCGCTTCATCTTCACCTAATAATTTAAGGTTTTTATCTTCTTCGTCATCATCATCAAGAATATCAAATTTTTGAATCGTTGGCGCGATTTTTTCTTCAATATCATCTACTGAGTACCAATCACGAATACCCCATTGGTTTTCACCAACATTTAAAAATCGACCATCTGTATTTAAATCAGTATAGAATTGTACTACACGATTCTCGATTTCATCGTATTCATAATTACCTAATTCTCTAAATTTATCGATAATATCGTATAAATTCATTGTGTCGCCTTTTTCATTTAAAAGCGTATAAGCCATATCAATAAATGATTTCTCATCTACCATTTCTTTTGTGTAATCTTTAATTTTCATTATAAAATACTTCCTTTCAAAGGATTTTTATCTTAAATAAGTTGGTCAAATTTCATTAATTAATAGTAACAAAAATAAATTATAAATGACAATCGGTGTTTACGCAATCTCTGTTAATAATTTATATACTTTTCAAATAAAATATAATCTTCTGCTTGTTCTACTTCTACAAAATTACTATTAATACATAATGGACTTAATTCGTTATTTTCTCCATATAGTGTAATGGATAATACTTTAATATTATCAAAATGTTTACGTATATAGGTTGGTAATTGTCTTAACGCGCTTTCAGCAATACCTTCATTCCGATGTGTTTTATTTACTTCAATGCCTGAAATACGCATACGGTCTTCAACTTGTTCAATACCTATGAAACCAACTTTTTCATCATCTTTAAGTAAGTTGATTAAATGAATATTCGCCTCTTCTGAAGACTCATTTTCTTCTAGTTTCAAAGAGGATACATGTTTAGAATCCAAGTCCAAATAATATAATCGTTCTTTTCCAATTGGCCCTTCCTCTTTAGTAGCTGCATGCATAAAACCTGCACGTTCATATACATTCCAAGCAGATTGATTTTCAGCATCGACCACTAAATATAAGTGGTTAAAATCTGGGAATAGTGTTTGGACATACTGAGGTAGATACATCATCATTTTAGTACCGTATCCATGCCCTTGATATCGCTCATTTACTGATAATGATCGTACATAGACGACATTTTCTGGCGTATCATAGCCTTCATGTTGATAATATTGATGTAAAACAAAGAAACCGACAACTTCCCCTTCGCTATTTTTAGCTATATTAGCAACTCGGTCTTCATCATTAAGTGCCTCTTCTAATACTGATTTAGGCAAGGAAGAATATATTTGTTGTCTTTCACTCAATTCAAAATTTAATATATCTTCACGGTATCGCTCTTCAAAAACTTGAATTGTAATATCTTCAAATTGCTTTTTTGTAGTCATAAGTCAATCCCCTATTCATTTAATACTCACTTATTATATATTACTTTACCCTATTGTAATACTATTTCTCATATTAATCGAAATTACTTACACTTAAATTATCATTTTAAATATAACTGTCTTAATTAAACAATTCATTTAATAGGTCTAACTTCAACTTAATAAATAATGCAATACGTTTGATAAATTTGTATTTTAAGTTGAATATGAAATAAACTCTTGTATTTCGTTTAATTTATTATACTATTATGGGTGATGCATTTTTGATTTGAGGTGGGAGTAATATGAAAATAGGAATCGATGCTGGTGGAACGTTAATCAAAATCGTTCAAGAATCTGAACACCAACGTGAATATCACACTGAATTAACTGTCAATATTGATAAAGTAATAAAATGGTTAAATGAAATCGATTTTGAAAGTTTAAGCTTAACTGGAGGTCAAGCAAGTATTATTGCAGAACACATCTCCAAACCAACACAAATATATGTTGAGTTTGATGCTGCTTCAAAAGGGCTTGGAATTCTACTAAATGAACAAGGACATGACATCAATCAATATATTTTTGCTAATGTTGGAACAGGTACGTCTCTTCATTATTATGACGGTGAGCAACAACAACGCGTAGGCGGTATCGGTACTGGTGGCGGAATGATACAAGGTTTAGGTTATTTATTAAGTCAGATAACAGATTATAAACAATTAACAGATTTAGCTCAAAATGGTGACAGGGATTCAATAGACTTGAAAGTAAAACATATCTATAAAGATTGTGAACCACCTATTCCTGGCGACTTAACTGCAGCTAATTTTGGAAATGTCTTACATCATGTGAACGAAGATTTTTCAATTGAAAATAAACTCGCTTCTGTAGTTGGTGTTGTTGGCGAAGTGATTACCACAATGGCAATTACTGTTGCTCGAGAACATCAAACAGAAAATGTAGTTTACATAGGATCTTCATTTAATAACAACCCATTATTACGTAAAGTCATAGAAGATTATACTGTATTGAGAGGATTTAAACCTTATTATATTGAGCATGGTGCGTTCTCTGGAGCTATAGGTGCTTTACATTTAACATTAGATCATTAACTCATAAAAGGAGTGAATTGAAACTTATTTATTTCAATTCACTCCTTTTTATCTTAGCAAATATACTATTCAATTAGGTTGTCATTTCATTTGATAGTTTTTGTGCGGATACCACTGTACCAATCACACCAGGTTTTAAATCTATGCCTACCGCTTTGTCATCATCGCGTAATTTATCAAGCCAGTCGTCAAATACACTTGTCTCAATCTCAATTAAATCGCATTCTTCAAAATCTTCTTCTTTTACTTTTTGCGCTCTTTTCTTCAAGCTCCATACAGGCATAATTTGAGGTTTATTTTCTCTATCATCTTCAATTAAGATAAAATTCTTTTCACTTTTATTTGTCAGACCATAAACATGGTCATATTTAGCAACATCTTTAACAAATTCTTTAATTCTAATTTTATCAAGTTCAGACATTAACTCTCTCGAAATTTCATAAATATTGACTAGTTTTCCACTCTGTTCATTAGTTATATCTATGAGTACTTTATCTGTTTCATCAAATAATTCATCTAAATCATATGCGACAAAACGGTCTAAATCTATTTTCACTATCTTATCATAACTAATGTCATTATCATTTAAATATTGTTTGGCCGTTTCATCATCAGTCCAAACAGTTACATATAATTGTTCATTTTTCGTTAAACGTATTATTTTTTTATTTTTAGAAGCAAAATATAAATGTTCATTAATTAGCATTTCTTTGAAAAATGGTTCTTCTTTGTAAGACATTTTACACCCTCGATTCATATATTATATTTTATCACTTAATAAAAATATTAAATGACTCATTTTCGTTAGTCAACAGAGCGATGATGCTATACCGTACTTATTCATTGATTAGATTAATCATTTATACTAATTAATGATATTATTAGTGTTTCTTTTTTATAAAATACCCTTGAAAATTAAGCTATTGTACATAAAATTCAAGGGTCGCTATTTTATTTAACTTTTAAATCATTTAAAAATGCTTCTTCCATTTGTTGAATATATGCTTTATCTTTACCATGCCATATACATCCAAATCTTGAATTGACTTTATTGACGCCGTACCAGTCACCGTCGTAATAAGATAATGGATATAATACTCCTTTTTTCACGTATTTAAGAATGGTGTTAAAGAAATGGTCATTATTACCATCAGAAAAGTAACTATAAAATTTATGGTATCCATTAGTTAATTCATCAGCTAGTAATAACATACTAGTAGAACCATTTTGTCTAAAGTTTAAATCTATTGCGTAAACATCATTATGTTCATCTAATAACAAGTCAAACCCTGCCACACCGAAGAAGCCTAAACTTACTCCTATTGACATAATCTCTCTACCAGCATCAATGACGTGTTGTGGTACATCTTCAACGTTTTCATTACCATTATAAAAGCCATATTCATTGGTTAATTGTCTAGCTGTTCCTAAATATTGAATCCCTATATCTTCTGAATAAGCAAATTGAACACAGTAATTTTGAACAGCTTCAATTTTTTGTTCAATGATTAATTGTTCTGTAGCTTCAGTTGCATCTTTAATACGTTTTTTAGCCTTAGCTAAATCTTGATTATTATAACAGATCATCACTCCGTATCCACCAGCAGTTGGTAAATCGTCTCCCGGTTTAATAACAAATGGATAATTCCAATGTTCTATAGCTTCATCGAATTGCTCTATAGGTATAATTTCTCTTTGAGGAAGATATTTACCATTCGTCCATTCTGGTATTCTTGCTTTATTATTCAAAGCTACAAATACATCTTTGTTTAAAGCGTAGTATGATTTTTCAAGTACATCTTCGTCATGTATATATTGAAAATATATCTTTTTTCTTTCTTCATGTGCTAATTTTTTAATTAATGATTCATATGTTTGTTGATCACTAAACTTATAAATACTTGGTGGAATACGTTTTCCTACCTCTTCAAATAATTTCTCTAGCTTATCAGTTACACTTGCTTCATGCACTATAACGGGAAACTGATTCGCAATAAGTAATTCTCGCCCTGTTAAAAAATTAGACTGATGTTCATCTGGTTTAAGCCATGGGTTAGAAATGTATGAAGGTCTAGAAGTATATACTACATTATCCTGGTATAAATCACTTAAAGTTAATTTTGGACTATATACATTTTCACTCATTATTTCACATGTCCCTTCATATGATGATGTTCTTCAACAATTTCATTGAATAACGACGTATCATTTATTAATTCTAAACCCATTAATGCCATAATTTTTGCCCCTTTAATTAATGCTTGATCCCCTTGTAAACTTGCTGCCGCTTCTCTAAAACGATGCGTATGACCTACAAGATTTCTAGAACCAATTTTAATATGGGGATGTATTGTTGGAACTACATGGCTGACATTACCAGTATCTGTAGAACCATAACCAAAATCATCATCAATGACCGCTTCTCCCATTTCAGTTGCGTATTTCTCAAATAAATCATCTAATTTAGGAGATTTAATAAGTTCATTCACTCCATTTTGAATAGGACCAAATTCATAGTCGCAACCCGTTTGAATAGCAGCTCCACGTGCAATTTGTTTAACCTTTTCAGTTAATACGTCTAGCTCTTTTCTTGAAGTGGCTCTTGTATAAAATCGTGCATGTGTAAAGTCAGGGATGATATTGGCAGCTTTACCGCCATCTAAAATCACACCATGAACACGCTGACTTTTTTTAATATGTTGTCTAAGTTGCGCTACACCATTGAAATAAGAAATCATTGCATCTAATGCATTAAGTGCTTCATCTGCATTTTCAGATGCATGCGCGCTTTTTCCGTAAAATTTCACATCTAATACATCTACTGCAAGTGTATTAATCGTTCTATAAGTTTCGTTGCCAGGATGTACCATTAAAGCAATATCAATATCATCTATAATGCCTGCTTTAACGTAAGAGGCTTTGGCACTACCATTCTCCCCACCTTCTTCTGCTGGGCAACCTAAAACAACTACAGAACCACCTATATGATCAATAACTTGTTTTAAAGCAATACCACCTAATGTACTTGCAGTTCCTATAATATTGTGACCGCAAGCATGTCCTAAACCGGGTAATGCATCATATTCTGCTAAGAAACCAATCACTGGGCCCTCTTTATCAGATTCATATGTTGCTATAAAACCTGTAGCATGTCCTGCAATATCAGTTTCGATTTCAAAACCATTTGCTTTTAATGTATCAATCAATGTTCTAGATGCAAAAATTTCTTCATTTCCTAGTTCTGGTCTTTCATGTATTCGATGACTCATTTCTACATATTCGTATTTATTATTTTCAATATAATCTAATATATTTTGCTTTTCGCTCATATTACCTAACTCCCATTCTACTAATCCACTATCTTTCTAAAGATACCCATAAACTTTATCGTTCAATTAATTATTACTCATTTTATCGGATTTACTTTTAAATGTCATTACATTTATTAATGTTTACACAATTTTCTTACAATTCAAACTTGTAATTTAACCATTAATCATTCTTACCTTAAAATTGTAAAAACAAAATAGTATTGTTACAATTTAGTTATTCATTAAATGAGTTTGTACGTATATTCAAGGAGGGTAATATAATGGCAAAAATGAACGTAGAAAGTTTCAATTTAGATCACACTAAAGTGGTAGCACCATTTATTAGATTAGCAGGTACTATGGAAGGCTTAAATGGCGATAAAATTAATAAATATGATATTCGCTTCAAACAACCAAATAAAGATCATATGGAAATGCCTGGATTACATTCTTTAGAACATTTAATGGCTGAAAATATTAGAAATCATACAGATAAAGTTGTTGATTTAAGTCCAATGGGTTGTCAAACTGGTTTCTATGTATCATTCATTAATCACGATGATTATGATGATGTATTAAACATAGTTGAAAAAACATTAAACGATGTTTTAAATGCAACTGAAGTTCCTGCATGTAATGAAGTTCAATGTGGTTGGGCTGCAAGCCATTCACTTGAAGGTGCAAAAGAAATTGCACAAGCATTCTTAGATAAACGTGACCAATGGCATGATGTATTTGGAGAAGGTAAATAATAAACTTAATCATAAAGAAAAGACGTTATCCTAAAATGGATAACGTCTTTTTTTACATATTGCTATTATTATAATTTTTTAACTAACCCCATAATAACGAATTGTAGAGGTAGTCTTAACCATAAAGCCCATGCTGGTACTTGTTTATCTCCTAGTGGTAATTTCTTTCTAGCCATATAAACATTAGCTGGTAAAACTGCTAATAGGAATAAATTAATACCTTTTTTCAACCAACTTGCTGGGCGTTTAATTAATAAAGCTACACCAAAGAATATTTCAAATACACCAGTGACAAGAACCGCTGTCTTTTGTAATGGTAAATAATCAGGAACAATCGTTCTAAAATTTCTTTCATGTGTAAAATGTAGTACACCTGCTGATCCAAATACTAAACCTAAAGTCCATCTTAATAATTTCATTCGTGTTCCACTCCCATTTCTTTTAAATAACTTTTTCCATATTCGGGTAATTCTACGTTGAAATTATCTGCAATTGTAGCCCCAATTGAGCTAAATGTTGTATCACCTGGTAATTCATGATAGTCCTTAATTTTTGGACTAAACATTAATACTGGTATATATTCTCTCGTATGGTCTGTGCCGTCTGCTGTTGGGTCATTACCATGATCTGCTGTTATAATAACTAAATCATCTTCATTTAAATTTTCGATGAGTTCAGGTAATCTTTCGTCGAAGTCTTTAATCGCTTGAGCATAACCTGGTTTATCGCGTCGATGTCCATAAAGCGCATCAAAGTCAACTAAATTTAAAAAGCTTATACCATTGAAATCTTTTTTAACTACATTTATTAATTGATCCATACCGTCCATATTACTTTTAGTACGAATAGCTTCTGTAACGCCTTCACCATCATAAATATCATTAATTTTACCGATAGCGATAACATCGTAATTGTTTTCTTTCAATGAATTCATAACAGTTTTACCAAATGGTTTTAATGCATAGTCATGTCGATTAGAGGTACGTGTAAAGTTACCTGGTTCACCAACATATGGACGTGCTATAATTCTACCGATTAAATATTTAGGATCTTTTGTTAATTCTCTAACCTTTTCACAAATATCGTATAGTTCTTCAAGTAGGATAATATCTTCATGTGCAGCAATTTGAAGTACTGGGTCTGCACTAGTATAGACGATTAAATCGCCAGTTTTCATTTGGTGTTCTCCCCACTCATCAATGATTTGTGTACCTGAAGCGGGTCTATTGGCAACAACCTTACGACCAGTCATTCTTTCTATTTCTTCAACTAATTCATATGGAAATCCATTAGGATATACTTTAAATGGTTGCATAATATTTAATCCCATAATTTCCCAATGACCAGTCATTGTATCTTTTCCAACTGATGCTTCACTTAACTTTGTGTAAAAAGCTTGTGGTTGGTCAACTTTAGAGACAACTGGTAAAGAATCAATATTGCCAAGACCTAATTTTTCTAAGTTAGGTAATGACTGATTAAATCCTTCAAGTGTATGTTTTAAAGTGTGTGAGCCTTCATCATTAAATGCTGCAGCGTCAGGTCCTTCTCCTATACCTACCGAGTCCATTACAATAAGATGAACCCTTTTAAATGGTGTAGTCATTATTTACATCTCCTACTCCGTAATTATTTTGTGAATTAATGTTGGTGTATGACTTTCACTATCAATTCTAATACTTTCATTCAATTTATCAAATATATCATCAATATTTTCTTTATTACTATGAATCGTCAATATAGATTCACCGGCTTTGACTTTGTCGCCAACTTTTTTATTTAATACTATGCCAACACTTAAATCAATCACATCTTCTTTAGTCTGTCTACCGGCACCTAACATCATTGATGCAACACCTATCTCATTTGCAATCATTTCTGTTATATAGCCATCTTGTTTTGCAGCGTAATCAATTTTAAATTTTGCATTAGCAAGATTTTCTGGATGATCGACAATAGAAGCATCGCCACCCTGATTACTAATAAATGATTTAAATTTTTCCAATGCTTTACCGGATTCAATAGATTGTGTTAGATATTCACGTGCTTCATCAAGTGTTGATGCTTGTTTAGCAAGTACTACCATTTGTGATCCTAGAGTAAGTACTAATTCCGTTAAGTCATCTGGACCTTGACCTTTTAATGTTTCAATAGCTTCTTTTAATTCTAAACCATTACCAATAGCATTACCCAGTGGCTGGCTCATGTCTGAAATAATTGCCATCGTATTTCTACCTACATTATTTCCAATTCGTACCATAGCATGGGCTAAAGCTTCTGCATCTTCAATCGTTTTCATAAATGCGCCGCTACCAGTTTTAACATCTAAAACAATTGCATCGGCACCAGCCGCAATTTTCTTACTCATTATAGAAGATGCTATTAAAGGAATAGAGTTGACTGTTCCTGTAACATCTCTTAATGCATATAATTTTTTATCTGCAGGAGTCAAATTACCAGATTGTCCCATAACGGCTACTTGGTTTTCATTAACAAGTTTAACAAATTCATCTTCTGATAATTCAACATGGAAACCTTTTGCTGATTCAAGTTTATCAATTGTACCACCAGTATGTCCTAATCCTCGTCCACTCATTTTCGCGACTGGTACACCTACTGAAGCCACTAAAGGAGCTAATACTAGTGTAGTAGTATCACCAACACCACCTGTTGAATGCTTATCTACTTTAATTCCATCAATATTTGATAAATCAATGACATCGCCTGAATTTACCATCGCCATAGTTAAATTTGCACGTTCTTCTTCAGTCATATCTTGGAAGAAAATAGCCATTGCCAAACTAGATGCTTGACAATCAGGAATATCGCCATTCGTATAACCTTTAATGAAAAAGTCTATTTCTTCTTTTGTTAATGCATACCCGTCACGTTTCTTTTCAATTATATCTATCATTCTCATAAACAAAGCCTCCTTTTAGATGGTTGTTTCTTGATTTAATATGATTTACTTTGCTGAAATGATTTAATAGTTTGAATCAGACTCTAAGCCTTGGATAATTTGTACACCAGCACTAGCTCCAATACGTGTAGCACCAGCTTCTAGCATATTATTAAAATCTTCTAAATTTCGAACACCACCAGATGCTTTTACTTCTAATGCTTCTCCTACAGTATCTTTCATTAATTTAACATCAGAAGCTGTAGCGCCTCCACCAGCAAAACCAGTAGATGTTTTTACAAAGTCTGCACCAGCTTCTTTTGCAATTTTGCAAGCTGTTACTTTTTCTTCATCAGTTAATAATACTGTTTCAATTATGACTTTTACTGTTTTACCATTTGATGCTTTTACAACACTTTCAATATCATCCTTTACTTCATCTAATCGACCATCTTTTAATGCACCAATATTAATAACCATGTCTATTTCAGAAGCACCATTTTCAATGGCATTTTTAGTTTCAAACGCTTTTACTTCTTTAGTTGATGCACCAAGTGGAAAGCCAATTACCGTACAAACGAGTACGTCAGTTCCTTTTAATTGTTCAGCTGAATACTTAACATGTGTTGGATTTACACAAATCGATTTGAAGCCATATTCTTTTGCTTCATTAATAATTTTATCAATTTGTTCACGTGTTGATTCAGGCTTTAATTGTGTGTGATCTATAAATTTTGCATAATTCATTAAAAGGTCCTCCTCACTTATTTACATTGAATACAAACTCTATATTTTTCTATGTTAAGCGAATGTATTCAATAAACATACCCTTCATATATATAGTACAAAAATTAGCAAAAAAATTAAACAAATGTTATCTTAAATATGATTAAGTAATTAAGGAGAAGATGACAAATGACAAATGGTACACCTCATATTCAACCAAATGGAGTAAAAATCGCTAAAACTGTATTAATGCCCGGAGATCCTCTTCGTGCAAAATATATTGCAGATAACTTTTTAGAAAATGTTGAACAATTTAATGAAGTACGTAATATGTTTGGATACACAGGAACTTATAAAGGAAAAGAAATTTCAGTAATGGGTTCTGGTATGGGTATTCCTAGCATTGGAATTTATTCTTATGAATTATTCAATTTCTTTGATGTTGAAACAATCATTCGTGTAGGTTCATGTGGTGCCTTGCAAGAAAACGTTAATTTATATGATGTCATCATTGCACAAGCCGCTTCAACTAACTCAAATTATGTAGATCAGTATCACATTCCAGGTCATTTTGCGCCGATTGCTGACTTTGATTTAGTTACTAAAGCCAAACAAGCAGCTGACAAAATTGGTGCTGTATCACATGTTGGTAACGTATTATCATCAGACACATTCTATAATGCAGATGATAAATTTAATGATGCATGGAAGAAAATGGGCATTTTAGGTATTGAAATGGAATCAGCAGGTTTATATTTAAATGCTATTCATGCTGGCAAAAAAGCATTAGGCGTATTTACTGTTAGTGACCACATTTTAAGAGATGAAGCTACAACAGCTGAAGAACGTCAAACTTCATTTACTCAAATGATGGAAATAGCACTTGAAATTGCCGAATAATTAAAACATAAAAAAATAGAGATTAAGTGATGTCTTTCATAGATAACACTTAATCTCTTTTTATAACCTCAAGAATATTACTATTATTAGTTTAATATTAAAAAGCATGGTTCATCGTCAAACCATGCTTTTCTTAATCGTCATTATTTACCAAGGTAAGATTGTAACATCCAATTATGTTTATCTACTGACGTTTGCATACCGATAAACATATCTTCAGAAACATCGTCACCAGCTTCACCAGCAACTTTTATAGCTTTTTCTAATTGATTAGAAATGTTTGTGAAGTCTTTAGATAATTCTTCTACCATTTGTTCAGCAGCATAACCTTTTCCTGCTTCATCAATAATTGACATATCTAAACTTTCTTTCATAGTACCAACAGGGTTACCGCCTACTGCTAAAATACGTTCTGCTAAATCGTCAACATATTGTGCTGCTTCATTATATAGTTCTTCAAATTTAACATGTAATGAGAAGAAGTTAGGTCCTTTTACATACCAATGGAAATTGTGAAGTTTAGTATACGCTACAGTCCAGTTTGCAACTTGTTGATTTAATTCTTTTACTACTTCTTGATTATTTGCCATATTAATATACGCTCCTTTGAGTTATCGTTTTATTGATTATACATACATTATATTAGAATTATTATAATCTGTAAAGGAATATGACACTTTAATTTATAATAATTCTAATCTAATTCAAAAACCTTTCACATTTATATTACCCCAATAAAACATATTTAAAAACTGAAAATACATTTATTTTTAATTTAACTAATATTTTCATTCTCAATTAGTTGTTTATAATTGAGAATGAACTAATTTAATCTTTTGATTATTATCTAAAAAGAATGATGCCTCATAATCATTTGGTTTATGCCAATGTGTCTTCCACATTTTATCTCTATTATTTGCAAATAATTGATAACCGAAATTCCTAATTGGTTTAGGAATAATACGCAATAGTACGCCTAACAATTTATACTGATTTGGTAAAGATGTAATTAATGATGCTATTGCTGTTGATTGATATTCCAAATGATCACCATCTAGAACTATCACACTATTTCTATTTTTTGCTTCTGGATGTTTATCAAATAATTTTTGACCATAGTCACCTTCTAAAGTAGCAAATTCGTATTTATGTGATAATCCATTTTGGATTAGCCATATTGCATAGTTATAACAATATACACAATTGCCATCATAATAAATAATTGCCATATTAAACACCACTCCTTACTTTCTCATTATTCATTTTTCCTATTTGAAAATTTATAAACCAAATTAAGCCTTTCATATACAAAAAATAAGTTGATTTTATGAAAATCTACTAATTACCGTTACATAACTTGAATGGCAATAGTTGAACGACTCCATAAAATCAACTTATTATTAATCTTGGTTAACCTTCACAATTCTAGTATATTTTAAGAATTGTTGTGTATACTTCTCTTGTATTTCTTCTAAAGTGTCGTATGTGACACCTATAATATGCCAATTCGGGTTAAAATGATAAAATGAGTCTTTGTCTTTAGACCATTTAATCATATTACCTTCTTTATTATATCTAGGCAATGTTACTTCATAACCTTCTAGTACGTTAATATATGTTTGGAATATATCTGGATCGATTCTATTAAAGTTATCAATAACAAGGTAACTTTTATCTTTTTTAGGCATATTTTGAGTGATAAAACCTTCACGATAGTATAGAGCGCCACTTTCATTAGGTAAATACTTACCGTATAGCATATCTTCACTAAAATCCGGATGGCCTGTTGTAATGATAGGATTAGCATTTGTTTTTTGTAATAAATCATTAGCGGCTTTTAAGCCTTCTTCTTTTTTATCAACTACTAATAAAATAAATGGTTTAAGTGTATTTTCTTGTTGGTTTTCTTCTAATAAATGAGATTTTTCTACAGTTTCAAATGGATTTTTAATACCATTATTATCGCTCATTTCTAAAATAGCGTCATATTGTACTTGTGACATACTTGCAATAGCTTGTTTTGCATTTTCTTGAAGAAAATATAAGTTTTTAAGTTTAGGGTGTTTATTTAAATAACTCAATGAAATTGGCGTAATATGTTTACCAAACATGATTTCAATTGCCGTACTATTAGTTCTACCAGGAATTGGTGGCTTTTCATGTATGTGTCTAGAAACCTCACCAATACCTATAACAGATTGGTTTTGGTATTTATTGTAAATAATTACATTATCTCCAACTTCTAATTGTGTGTAAAAATGATATCCATTTCTTTTAATGCCATTATATGTGTGAGTAAAAATAGTATAATTTTTACCAGGTTCAAAATCTTCAGTTTCAGACATAAAGAAATAACGCGGTATTTTTGTTTCGCCTTTTCCAAGTTGAATGATTAAATCAAATTCTTCTTTTCTAATTTGATTAAATAACGTTTCTTTCATATTACTCATACGAAAATCTAACGCTTCGCTTCGTTTTAAATAATCAGTTGTTAAAGGTTTTAGTACTTCATTAAAACGAAATTCAACTCTAATTTTATTTTGGGCGCCAGCTTGGACACTAATGATTTCACCAAAACCAAGTAGTCCTGTATCAGTTTGAACTTGATAAAAAATGACTTGGTCTCCAGCTTTAGCTTTTTTAAATGCTCTATATCCTTGAGTTGGATTAAATTGCGCACCTGATTCAAATAATGTCGTTTGACCTACTAAAGGTTCATTATGATTCCACCTATTATAACCACAATTTAACCAAAAGTAATTAATTTCTTCTGTCATCACGAATCTCCTCACCTTATTATATGTAAAATAAGTTTTTGTAATTACCTTATTATATCTAACAAAACGTCGCTACTACAACTATTTTCATATATTTTATTAAAAAACAGACCAATGACACTTATCATTAGTCTGCACATGTATATATTCTCATTAAAAATTATTATGCTATTTAATGTGTAGGTAGGAATGAGCCTAAAAGTGGTAACAAATTAATCATTATGCCGCCTATTGATAGCATAAAACTACTTTCTTTGTCTCGAATAGTAAGAATAGCACTAATAACTCCCACAATAGCAACTATTCTCGGTATTATAAATGATGGATAATGTGGCATATTAAAAAACACACCTGCACCTGAAATGACACCACATAATAAAGAAATATATAAAAATTGTTTCATAATTATGAACATCCTTTGTATTAAATATATAAGTTTATATATAACTAATAATTAAAGAAAAATCTCCTTCAAATATATTATCGAGATCTTCTGAAGTTAATACAAAATGACTTCCTTTTTGTATATTAAATACTTCACCATCTGTAATAAGTTTACCTTCGCCTTCAATTACTGAAACTAAGCAAAATTCACGTGGTTTCATATAATTTAATGTGCCAGAAATTTCCCATTTTACTATAGTAAAGAAATCATTAGATACAATATGCGTACATTGGTGACTTTCTATAATTTCTTTTTCTGGAATAATATTAGGTAAATCACTATTAAATTTCATCACATCTAAAGCTTTTTGTATATTTAACTCTCTAGACTCGCCTGTATGCTTGGCTCTTTTATAATCATAAATACGATAGGATATATCGGATGATTGCATCACTTCATATGCGATAATTCCTGATCCTATACTATGAAGTGTTCCAGCTGGTACAAAATAAAATTCGCCAGGCTTAACTGTTACTTTCTTTAAATCATTTTCAAATGTTCCTTGTTCTAGTTGTTGTTGAAAAACTTCTCTAGATTCTGCAGTCGTCCCTAAAACAATTTCAGAGCCTTCTTCCGCATCAATAATGTACCAACACTCTGATTTACCATATTGGCCATTTTCATGTTCATAAGCATATGAATCATCTGGATGTACGTGAATAGATAAAGGCGATTCAGCATCTACTATCTTTGCGAGCAATGGAAAATCTTTACTTGGAAATTCACCGAATAATTCTCGATGCTCTGCCCATACTTTATCTAATGTTTGGCCTGCATAAAGACCATTGGTAATTTCATTGGTACCATTGGGATGTGCTGAAATACCCCAGCATTCTCCAATATGTTTGCTAGGAAGATTGTACCCAAATGATTCTAATTTATTACCACCCCATAATTTTTCATGAAAAATAGGTTTTAAAAACAGCGGCATTACTACACCTCCATTACTCTCGTTGTATATGTTAATCAATTGTTAGTGATATAAAAATCTCCTAACATAGTTTCTAATAATATGTATATGTTACTTTAGTTTGAAATGTTATAAACTCATTTCAACTCACTACATGTGATTGTATCATAATTCATAATTCAATGGTTATGTTGATTTTGATAAATATTTACAAGACAATATTATCTTTATATTTTAATTAACGATTCTATTATAAAATAAATGGTTCTCGTTATTATAACAATATATTGCAATGATGATAAGTTATAAAATTCCTCATTTTAATCATAAAAATATTCCATATTTATTATAAATAAAAAAACTTAGGGGACGATTGAAATATATCCCCTAAGTCATTTTATAATTTGAACTTATAATTAATTATTCATATGCTTTTAGAGCATCTTCAATTGTTGATTCTCCAGATAAAATTTGGAATTCTTGATTACTGAATTTATCTGAAGTTACAACATATTTTAGAACTCGTGCAACATCTTCACGTGGAATTGTGCTATAACTATCGAAATATAAATCCGCTTTAATTTTTCCAGTACCTGCATCATCTTTGAGGCCACCTGGATGTACAATTGTATAATTTAAATCTGAATGTCTTAAATAATCATCAGCATAATGTTTTGCAATCGTATATGGTTTTAAATCCCCACTTGCGTCAAACGCTTCTCTTCTTGAATCATAAGTTGAGACCATAACATAATGTTTGATACCTGCTTTTTCACTTGCTTTGATTGTTTTAACAGCACCATCTAAATCTACATAAAAAGTTTTGTCTGCACCTGTACTTCCACCTGAACCAACAGAGAAAATCACTTTATCAAATGATTGGAATTTGTTTGTTAAGTCTTCGATACTATCATTTTCAACATCAATATTTAGAGCTTTAATGTCATTATTTTCTAATTCTGACACTTGCTCATCTTTTCTAACACCGGCAGTAAAGTCAACATTATCTTCTTTTAATTGATCTACTAATTTAGAACCTACGCCACCGTTAGCACCAATTACTAATATACTCATTCCAACGTCCTCCTTTTTATTTCTTGTAATAACTCATTTACCACTTAAATATCCAATTAAACTTCCATTATATTATTGACCTTAATTTCAAACCATTGTATATTAATATATGAACAAGTATTCATATATTAAGAGGTGTTCGTATGACTGAAAGTAAACTTGAAACATCCCATCATCAAACATTAGAAAGAGTTACTGATATTTTCAAAGCTTTAAGTGATATAAATCGTATTAGAATCATGGAATTGTTAGCAACTGGTGAATCTAGTGTAGGGCATATTTCACACACATTAGACCTATCACAATCTAATGTTTCTCATCAACTTAAATTATTAAAATCAGTCAACCTAGTTAAATCTAAACGACAAGGTCAAAGTATGATTTATTCTTTAGATGATCAACATGTCTCTACCCTATTAAAGCAAGCTATTCATCATGCGAGTCATCCAATAGAAGGTGAAAAATAATATGACAACACAACATCATCATGATCATTCTCATGGTCATGTACACACAAATAATAAAAAAGTTCTATTTATCTCGTTTCTTATTATCGGACTATTTATGTTAGTAGAAATCATTGGTGGTTTTTTAGCTAATAGTCTTGCATTACTGTCCGATGGTTTTCATATGTTTAGTGACTCTTTATCACTTTTTGTAGCGTTAATCGCATTTATCTATGCAGAAAAACATGCAACTACATCTAAGACTTATGGCTATAAACGTTTTGAAGTATTAGCAGCACTTTTTAATGGCGTGACGTTGTTTGTCATTAGTATTTTAATAGTAATAGAAGCAATCAAACGATTTTTCGCACCACCTGAAGTACAATCGAAAGAAATGTTTATTATTAGTTTAATTGGTTTAATCGTTAATGTTGCAGTTGCAATTTTAATGTTTAAAAGCGGTGACACGTCACATAACCTTAATATGAGAGGCGCTTTTTTACATGTACTTGGTGACTTATTTGGCTCTATCGGTGCGATTGTAGCAGCCATTTTGATTTGGACATTAGGTTGGACTATCGCTGACCCTATCGCTAGTATTTTAGTGTCCGTCATTATTTTAAAAAGTGCATATGGTATAGCTAAATCTTCAATCAACATTTTAATGGAAGGAACACCTAGCGATGTTGATTTAGATGCAATTATACAGTCGCTAACAAATCATAGCGTTATCCAAAGTGTGCATGATTATCATGTTTGGACTATTTCTAATGATTTAAATGCCTTAAGTTGTCATGCAGTTGTTGCTGATACGTTAACTATCAAAGAAGGAGAACAACTACTTAAGCAAATTGAACATGACTTATTGCATTTAAACATCCAACATATGACGATTCAACTTGAAACAGCAAATCATGATCACGATGACGCGACATTATGTTCAGGCATTCATGGTCAAGAACATCATCATTAAATAAAAAAAGTTGCCTCTCCATGCTTCAAATTAACTTGTGGAGAGGCAACTTCTATTTTATATAAATTTATCAAATATAAAATCTCTAGCAGGTACTTGTTTAGCTTCAAATCCCTCTAAAAATTCTTCATTATCAAATGCAACTTTAACTCTTTCAATTGAAATATCAGTTTCTGTAATAGTAACAATACCATAAACAGCATTTGAACCGTTATTTAATCCAACAGAACCTGGATTAAAATACATTTTATTTTTATCGTCAAACATATGCAATCTGTGATTATGACCAAAAATAATTAAATCTGCATCTTTATCTGCAAATAATTGTGTCATTTCTTGTTCATCATCTTTGACTATAGGACTAAAAGGTACTTCATCTATAGGAGAAGATAATTTATCATTTTCAATCTCATAGTGTATAAATAACACTTTTTTACCGCAAATTTCTTTTTCGATAAATCTAGGTAATTGATTTAATTCTTCATAATATTCTTCATCTAAATGGCTAGCAATCCATTGATGATGTTCGTAAAACTTATCTTTTAAATCTTCCGGATAAGGAGTGCCGTTTACAACCGACATAATAGCTTCATCATGATTACCTGCAATCATTTCCATATCATCGCGATCGAAAATATGGTCTAATACTTTGTTTGTTTCATGTCCGATTCCGATATTATCTCCAAGATTATAAATTTTTTCAATATCTTCTCTACTATCAATATCATCTAATACAGTTTCTAATGCATCAAAGTTACCATGTACATCAGTTATAATTGCAAATTTCATGATGATATCTCCTTTCATATTAAATTCATTAGAACATTTTAACACTTAATACCCTATTATGTTAGATATTAATTTGAAAAAGTCCAAATTTTTGATATTGTATTTATATTAACGAAAAGGAGTGCTTAAAATTTGTTTAAATATTATAACTTAGCATTTAAGAATGCTAAACCCCAGAATCTTAAAGCAATATTATTTACATTAATAAGCTTTATCGTCATTTTCTTAGTCGGTAGAGTTGCAATGGCTATGATTGGCCAACAAATGATGCAATTACAAATGATGATGCAATTCGGTCAACCAGCAGGACCATTACTTATTCCAATTATTGGTGTAGCTGTATTAGTCATCATATTATTTATATTTTTAGGTTATCAGTTATTAGCTGGTGCTATAAATGTTATTTCTAGAGCTATCAGAAAAGATAAAGTTAAATTCTCTGATTTATTTATCGCCTTTAAAAAAGGTCACTATGCTAAAAGTTTATTACTAGCATTAATTACAATATTAATGATTGTTATCATGTCAGTCATTTTATATTTTGTAAATAAATTATTAAACTTGGCACTTTCACCATTAGTTAGTGCTTTACAAGGTCCTTTAAGTAAAATGGATAATCCAATGCCAGCATATTTAACATTCCAAATTGCTGTAACATTAATCGTTGGATTTATCACATCTATCTTTTATTGGTTCTTCTTTGTTTTAATCATTAATTACACTGCAGCATATACTGAAAATCCAAAACAATCTGCTATGACAAGTGTTAAAGATGGATTTAAAGCAATTAAGAATGGTCATAAAACATGGTTGAAATTCTTTATTGGTATTTTATTAATTAATTTACTAATAACAATTATTACTCGTGTACTAGTAACGTTAGTACAAATGGCAACTGGTAGTATGTCACAAACTGTTGCTCAAATCTTATTAGTAACACTTCAAATCATTGTTATTTTAGTAACACTATTTATCTACTATGCTTTACTTATGGGTATCGTTCAATACTTTATTCGCCGTGGCGAAAAAGTTACAACTAACTCTAAAAAGAATAAAGCTAATAAAGCAGTTGCAAATAAAGACACAAATAATAAAACTACAAAAACACAAGATTTACAAGATACAACTAAAGATAAAGTTGATCAACATTCATCTGATTTAAAAGATAACGCAAAATCTACTACTCAAGATTCTAAAAAAGAATTAAACGATAAAGCTACTCAACACAAAGATGATTTATCAAATTCTACAACATCTCATAAAGATAATTTAGAAGAAACAGCTAAAGATACAATTGATAAAAATAATCCTAATAATAAATAATTAATAATAAAGGTCGAAGTACAAATATTTAAAATTGTACTTCGACCTTTTTATTATATCTATTTCAATCAATATCTTAACTTAGAAAATGTTTTTTTAAGTATTTGGCTGCGCCATCTTCTTCATTAGTATATTCAGTTACATCGTCTGTTAATGATTGAATTTCTGTACGAGCATTTTTCATTGCAACTGTATAATGTCCAAATTCAAACATAGCTCTATCGTTATCACTGTCACCTATCACAAGTGTTTCTTCTTGTTTAATATTAAAGTATTCAATCATTTCTTTGATACCTGTACCTTTATCAGTATTATAAGCCATTGTTTCAGCGTTATAACGTGAAGAGTTAGATACACTAATATTTAGTAATACTTTATTTTGTTGAAGTTCATCACGAAAACGACTAATTTTATCTAAGTTTGTATTAAATAGATATATTTTTGAATAATCCTTTTCAGGAAATTGATCTACCCATTGAATTTTATCTTTTATGGCTTCTCGTCTTGATGCCCATTCGCTTTGTCCTACATTATTAGGAGGCGTTTCACTGCCACTCACCATTTCACTCATCCAAGATTGATCTTCTTTTAATACTAGGCGTTGTTCACCAAATGGGAATACTTCATAATAAATGTGATGTTGTTGTGCTAATTTCACAATTTGATTCACAGAATCTAAAGACATACTATGCTTAAATATATTTTTATCATTGACTTCACCAGTTGTACCGTTGGAACTTATAATACCATCAACTAAAAAACCTTCTGGTACTAGTTGATGAATTTCAGAATATGAACGCCCAGTCGCTAAGAATACTTTGAATTCATTATCTCTTAGTGAATTAATGACGTCTCTAGTATATTCAGATGCTCTATTATCTTCATGTAAAATTGTACCATCCATATCTAAAAATATCGCTTTTATGTTGTCCATATAATCCTCCAATATGTTAAGTTCTATATTACTTAAAATTTTGTCACTTATTTAAGAAAAGTGCAATAAAAATAATCCCTTTTTAGTCAACTCATAACTAAAAGGGATTATCCTTATATCAACATGTTAAAGTTTCTTAATACCAAAATTATGGTATTCATCACTTTTAATTTTTAAATTTATTCAACTGTAACTGATTTTGCTAAGTTACGTGGTTTATCAACATCAAGATCTCTGTGTAGCGCTGCATAATAAGAAATTAATTGTAGTGCTACTACTGAAACTAATGGTGTTAATAATTCATGAACATGAGGAATGACGTACGTATCTCCCTCTTTTTCTAAACCTTCCATTGAGATAATACAAGTACTAGCACCACGTGCAGCAACTTCTTTAACATTACCACGAATAGATAAGTTTACATTGTCTTGAGTAGCTAAAGCAATAACTGGTGTACGATCTTCAATTAATGCAATCGTACCATGTTTTAATTCACCGCCAGCAAATCCTTCAGCTTGAATATATGAAATCTCTTTAAGTTTTAATGCACCTTCTTGACTGACATTATAATCAATAGTACGACCAATAAAGAATGCATTATGTGTTGTCTCAAGGAAATCAGTAGCAATTTGTTCCATTACAGGTGCATCGTCTACGATAGATTCGATTGCAGTAGTAACTTTCGCTAATTCTCTTAATAAATCAATGTCTGCTTCACGACCATGTGTTTTAGCAACTATTTGAGCTAAAATAGATAATACAGCAATTTGTGCTGTATATGCTTTAGTAGAAGCTACGGCAATTTCTGGACCTGCGTGTAATAATAATGTGTGATCCGCTTCACGTGATAATGTTGAACCAGATACGTTAGTTATAGTTAGCGCTTTATGACCTAATTTTTTAGTTTCAACCAATACGGCACGACTATCTGCAGTTTCACCAGATTGTGAAATATAAATGAATAATGGTTTTTCAGATAATAAAGGCATGTTATAAACAAATTCAGAAGCTACGTGTACTTCTGTTGGTACACCTGCCCATTTTTCTAAGAATTCTTTACCAACTAAACCAGCATGATAGCTAGTACCAGCAGCGATAATATAGATACGATCAGCTTGTGCAACATCATCTACTATGTCTTTATCAATTTTTAGATTACCTTCGTCATCTTGATATTCTTGTATAATTCGACGCATAACAGCTGGTTGTTCGTGAATCTCTTTTAACATGTAGTGATCGTAAACACCTTTTTCAGCATCTGATGCATCAATTTCAGCAGTATAAGCGTCACGTTCTTGAACTTGACCGTTAATATCCTTGATAATAACTTCATCACGTTTAACGATAACAATTTCATGGTCATGAATTTCTTTATATTGATTAGTTACTTGTAACATAGCTAATGCATCTGATGCAATGACATTAAAACCATCACCAACACCGATTAAAAGTGGTGATTTATTCTTAGCTACATACATAGTATCTTTATCTTCTTCATCTAATAAACCTAAAGCGTATGAACCATGTAATAATGAAACAACTTTAGTAAATGCATCTTCTGTTTCAAAACCTTGTTTAGAGAAGTATTCAATTAATTGAACGATAACTTCTGTATCTGTTTCAGAAACAAATTTAACATCATTTAAATATTCATTTCTTAATTCTTCATAGTTTTCAATTACACCATTATGTACTAGTGTAAAACGACCAGTAGTTGATTGATGTGGATGTGAGTTTTCATAGTTAGGTACACCATGTGTTGCCCAACGAGTGTGACCGATTCCAACAGTGCCATCAATATCACTACTATCCGCTACTTTGCGTAATTCTGCAATACGACCTTTTTCTTTAAATACTTTAGTGCCTTCGTCGTTTGCTACAGCAACACCAGCTGAATCATAACCTCTATATTCTAATTTTTCTAAACCTTTTAATAATAATTCTTTGGCATTATCATAGCCAATATATCCTACTATTCCGCACATATTTACTTTTCCTCCAGTTATTGAAATAACGTTAGTAGCAATGATTTATTACTTATAATTTAGTTTAGTAATCTACTCTCATTAGCGTTCATATTTGTAGTAACTTTTATCTTAGTTTAACCACACTTGAAAATAAGCGTGATAAATTATCACACTTAAACTTCTAACGTTTTTCATTTTATATAATATTAATTGGCGATCTTATTAACTTTGTCCAATAGGTTACCCTACTGTTTTACTTAATAAGCTAACGAATGAGCCACATCCGGGATAGCATCCGCCGATCTATTCGATCACTATCCTCCTCGTCTACAAGTTATAAATGTACGCTATAGAAATTTATACAAATAGATTTAATTTCTAATCCTCACATGTCATTAATAGCTTGCACAGGCGCTTTGTAATATTGTTTTACTATCCTCCCTTCCATTAGAACCTATTGTACAATGTAGTTTGTCTTAATTGCAAATATTTTCACAAGGTTTTTGTAAAAAATATGTACTACCATTTCCATTTAAAATTCATTGTAATAAAGCTTTTAATTTACATTATCTTTACCTATATATTATAGAATGATTGTTGTCATGATTATTATGACAAATTTGAATTTTGTTCTTGTTGTAGTAATTGTCTACTTAGATTTACAATAAATATAGTCAAATACTAATTAAAAAAGAGGTGTAGATATGGCTCAGAAACAAGAAAACAAAGGTTTTGGCCGTAAAGTTCAAGCATTCGGTTCTTTTCTTAGTAGTATGATCATGCCAAACATTGGCGCGTTCATCGCTTGGGGATTTATCGCTGCTATATTTATAGACAATGGATGGATGCCTAATAAAGATTTATCTCAATTAGCTGATCCTATGATTAAATTTTTAATCCCATTATTAATCGCATTTAGTGGTGGACGTTTAATCCACGGATTACGTGGTGGTATCATTGCTGCTACATCAACTATGGGGGTTATCGTAGCATTACCTGACACACCAATGTTACTTGGTGCAATGATTATGGGACCATTAGTTGGTTGGTTAATGAAAAAAACTGACGAATTTGTTCAACCTAGAACACCACAAGGTTTCGAGATGTTATTCAATAACTTCTCTGCTGGTATCCTAGGTTTCATCATGACAATTCTAAGTTTTGAAATTTTAGCTCCAATCATGAAATTCATCATGCATATATTATCAGTTGCAGTTGAGGCTTTAGTTCATGCTCATTTACTTCCAATCGTAAGTATTTTAGTTGAACCAGCTAAAATTGTATTCTTAAATAACGCTATCAACCATGGTGTATTCACACCACTTGGTGCTGACCAAGCTGCTACAGCAGGTCAATCAATACTTTATACAATTGAATCAAACCCTGGACCTGGTTTTGGTATTTTACTTGCATATATGTTCTTTGGTAAAGGAACTGCAAAAGCTACTTCTTACGGTGCAGGAATCATCCACTTCTTAGGTGGAATTCATGAAATTTATTTCCCTTACGTATTAATGAGACCAATGTTATTTATCTCAGTTATTTTAGGTGGTATGACTGGCGTTGCTACTTATCAAGCAACTGGATTTGGATTTAGAAGTCCAGCGTCACCAGGATCATTTATCACTTATTGTATTAACGCACCTAAAGGTGAATTCCTTCATATGTTATTAGGTGTAGTATTAGCGACATTAGTTTCTTTCGCTGTTTCAGCAATTATTCTTAAGTTCACTAAAGAACCTAAACAAGATTTAGAAGCTGCTACTGCTCAAATGGAAGCAACTAAAGGTAAAAAATCAAGTGTGTCTTCAAAATTAACTAATAAAGATAATAATGACTCATCAGCTAAAGCTACTACTGCTGGTGCTGCAACAGGTGCTGGCGCTGCAGGTGCTGCTACTTCAACAGAACAATCTGATGATGAAGATAATGCTGATCAATTATTAGATAATTATAATACTGAAGATGTTGATGCCCACGATTACAGTAATGTTGACCATGTTATCTTTGCATGTGATGCGGGTATGGGTTCTAGTGCAATGGGTGCTAGTATGTTACGTAATAAATTCAAAAAAGCTGGCATCTCAGATGTAAATGTTACAAACACAGCAATTAACCAATTACCAAGTGATGCTCAATTAGTTATCACTCAAAAAACATTAACTGACCGTGCAATTAAACAAGTACCAAATGCAATTCACATTTCAGTTGATAACTTCTTAAACTCACCAAGATATGAAGAATTACTAAATAACCTTAAAAAAGAAGAACAATAATTTTTAAATATTAATATTAATGGAGGATACCGCCATGTTATTGAGTACACGTGAAAAAGAGATTATAGAACTTTTAATCAAGTATCACGGACAATATGTCACTATATATGACATTGCTCAACAACTGGCAGTGTCCTCTCGTACTATTCATAGAGAATTAAAGCACGTTGAATCATATATAGATACCTTTTCAATTCAACTTGACCGAGTTAACAAAAAAGGTATTCGTTTAAATGGGGATCAACAAGCTATTCAAAGCTTAAAATATGAAATGACGCAACAACAAACTATAGACTTATCAGTTGAAGAACAAAAGGTCATTATTTTATATGCTCTTATTCAATCTAAACATGCCGTTAAACAGTATAGTCTTGCTCAAGAAATCAGCGTTTCTATCCAATCATTAGCTAAATTATTGGATGAATTAGAACATGATTTAGAATCATATCAATTATCCTTAACACGAAAACGTGGCGAAGGTGTTATGTTAAATGGTACTGAATCTAAAAAAAGAGAGTTCTTAAGTCAGCTAATGGTAAATAATTTAAATAGTACAAGTGTTTATTCAGTTATTGAAAATCATTTTGTCTATCAATCATTACATCAATCTCAACAATCACTTGTGGATTTAGACCGAATATTTAAAGTTGAGAGAATTCTAATGGATTATTTAGGAGAGCTTCCCTATTCACTAACAGAATCTAGCTATCTCACGTTAACCGTTCATATTGTACTAAGTATTACTCGTATGCAAAACAATGAATATGTATCACTTAATGAAGATATTTATCAATCGGTAAAACATACATTTGAACATGAAGTAGCTAGTGAAATTGCTAAACGTCTAGAAGATTTATATGATGTCCAATTCAACCAAGCTGAAGTCACATTTATTACCATTCACTTGCGGGGTTCAAAACGTAAAGATACTAAAGATACTTTATTTGAAGATAAGAAAAATGAACAAAAAATAAAATCTTTCGTGCAAAACGTAGAAGAGATTTCGGGTCAATACTTTGATGAAAAAACTACTCTAATTAATGGATTATCATTGCATATTAATCCAGCAATTAATCGTTTAGAATCAAATATTGAAACATATAATCCTTTGACCGATATGATTAAGTACAAATATCCAAGACTATTTGATAATGTGAGCAAAGCATTGCATGTTGTTTGGCCAGAGTTAATCTTTCCTGATAGCGAGATTGCTTTTATTGTCCTTCATTTTGGAGGATCAATTAAAAACCAAGGACATCAATTTTTAAATATTTTAGTCGTCTGTAGTAGTGGCATAGGTACAAGCCGTCTATTAGCAACTAGACTTGAACAAGTGTTTAGTGAAATTGAACGAATTACACAGGCTTCTGTAAGTGATCTAAACGTGCTTGATTTATCTCAATACGATGGTATTATATCCACCGTAAATTTGGATATAGATAGACCATTTTTAACAGTTAATCCTTTACTCCCTGATTCTGACATAGGATATGTCGCTTCATTTTTAAATACTAAAGAAGCACACCATATGAATCAAAATGAAGGAAAAGAATTAATTAATTATTCACCTGAAGATATTATGGAAACAATACGTCAAGGTTTAAAGTTAGTTGATTCCGTGAAAATAGAATATAAATCAGTAGATAATTGGAATCAATATTTATCTGATTACCTAGTAAGTCATCGTATTATTGATGATGGTCAGTCATTCGCTGAATTATTACAACATCGGTTGGAGGAAAATCCTAATTGGATACTAAGCCCCTACCCTATAGCTATTCCTCATATGAGAGATTCAATGTTTAAAGAACCATGTATCCTCATAACTATTTTGGAGGAACCTATAAAGATGAGTAATATTCAAAATGACAATGACTACATTAATTATATGTTAAGTATGTTTATTCCAGATAATGCAATCATGGTAGATCTTGTTAGTACAATTTCCGAAACACTAAGCAACCATTTGGAAAACTTAGATGATTTTATGAAAAATCCACATGACTTTAAAATTATACTGGAAAAGCAATTTTTAAAACGAATTAAAAAACAATTAATTTAGGAGTGTATTTATAATGAGCGAATTATTCAGTAATGAAAACATTTTTATTAACGTATCAGTAGCAAGCCAAAACGATGCAATCGAGAAAGCAGGACAAGCTCTAGTTGATAGCGGAGCTGTAACTGAAAATTATATTCAAGCAATGAAAGATCGTGAAGATGTTGTTTCAACATTTATGGGTAACGGTTTAGCAATTCCTCACGGTACTGAAGAAGCTAAAGGAAATGTCATTCAATCAGGCTTAAGTTTATTACAAATTCCTGAAGGTGTTGATTGGAATGGCGAAGAAGTTAAAGTTGTCGTTGGTATCGCTGGTAAAGACGGAGAACACTTAGACTTATTATCTAAAATTGCGATTACTTTCAGTGAAGAAGAAAATGTAGAACGTATTATCAACGCTAAATCTGCTGACGAAATTAAACAAGTCTTTGAGGAGGCTGATGCATAATGAAAGCAGTACATTTTGGTGCCGGTAATATTGGTCGTGGATTTATTGGATATATTTTAGCTGATAATAATATTAAAGTTACATTTGCAGATGTAAATGATGAAATTATTAATGCATTACAAACGGAACATGAATACGATGTTATTTTAGCAGATGAAGCTAAAACAACTACAAGGGTAAACAATGTTGATGCGATTAATTCTGCTAAACCTTCAGATGAATTGAAACAAGCTATTTTAGAAGCTGATTTAATTACAACTGCTGTTGGTGTTAACATTTTACCTATTATTGCAAAATCATTTGCGCCTTATTTAAAAGAAAAAGAAAACCATGTTAATATCGTTGCTTGTGAAAATGCTATTATGGCTACAGATACACTTAAAAAAGCTATTTTAGATATTACTGGTCCTTTAGGCGACAATATTCATTTTGCAAACTCTGCAGTTGATAGAATTGTTCCATTACAAAAAAATGAAAATATTTTAGATGTTATGGTAGAACCTTTCTATGAATGGGTTGTTGAAAAAGATGCTTGGTATGGCGAAGAATTAGACCATATTAAATATGTTGATGATTTAACACCTTATATTGAAAGAAAATTATTAACTGTTAATACAGGACATGCTTTCTTAGCATATGCTGGTTATAACGATAATAAAGCAACTGTTTTAGATGCAGTTCAAGATAGCACTATCGAAGCTGGTTTAAGACGTGTACTAGCTGAAACAAGTGATTATATCACACGTGAATTTGATTTTTCTAAATCAGAACAATCTCAATATGTAGAAAAAATTATTGAACGTTTCAATAACTCTTATCTATCTGATGAAGTAACACGTGTTGGTCGCGGAACTCTACGTAAAATTGGTCCTAAAGATCGTATTATTAAACCATTAAATTATTTATATGAACATAATTTAGAAAGAGATGGCTTAGTTAAAGCAGC
>ENA-ORXC01000437-ORXC01000437.1-marine-metagenome-genome-assembly--contig:-NODE-437-length-30555-cov-4.021819_pt1 | contig 30555 bp, 33 predicted proteins | sample MGYA00237865_ERZ511478 | MGnify/ENA metagenome assembly ERZ511478
TTGAGAGAATTCGATAGGTAAAAAAGATAAAAAATTCCCTTTCTTACTAAACTATTATTATTTTACATCTTTTCAATATGATGGTACACTATTCAAAGATTAAGGCTATGATACTTCTTCCTTCTCATCCAACTCTTAGAATTTAGAGGTATCCCTTTCCTTAATCCATTAACTTAACTATACATATATTCAAAGTCAGGAAGCAAAGCGCCTGGCTTTTTCTGTGCAAATCATACATGGTGGTGTTTGAATGAAAAACGATATTTTTTTAAGAAGACAGTCTAAAGTAATTGTGAAGCAAGGCTCAGATATATTGCCCCCTGCTTATGTAGCTTCCATGTTAAAAAACATTGAGGCATTAGGATTTACAGCTTCAACTTCTTTAATTGACCGGTTACTCACTCTTCCGTTCTACGAATTTATGTCTTTTTATGAGCAGCTTCTCTTATCTTTAAAAAGACTTGTTGGCGCTCATGTCAAATATAAACCGATGTATCCTAACTTTCCAAACGAAGTCATGCAAGCGTCCGAAGCAGAACTATACATAAATGCTGTGGTTCACTATCTGACTGGGATTTTACCAAACAGTGAAAAACAAGATGTTTTTCCACTGTTTGATACTACAGATTTACGGATTATTGACCTCGGAACGGATGAAGAATTTGACCTTATGATGCGCCAATTAATTGGTGCCAATACCTCATTATCGCAAACGGATCGAGCAGACATCGAATGGTCTCTTATCAATTTACCGGCATTAGACCTACTTCCAGCAGTCATTCCTCAAAAAGAAAATGCTGCATTGGTTAGCTCAGTTTTAATTAAAACAAAAAAACTACCTATTGATGTCTTGTCTTCTTATTTTAAAACAGCAACAGATGTCTTACGTTTGGCAACCGCTTTATCTGATGGCGATATTAGCCTTTCATCACCCACTTTATTTAAAAAGTTTAGTCGTTTTGAACGCCGAAGCTTGTTGCAGCTGCTAGAAAGCACTCCAAATGTAGAAGAAGATATGTTTCGTTATAAAGTAAAGTGGATTCGTTTAGGTGAGATTTTACATCCTGGAGAATACAAACATCGATTTCCTCATGCTGCTAAAGGATTCGATGCTGTTCGAAACCATAAAAGACCGTTGACGTTCTATAGTAAATTAGAGAAAGCACTCGAGCAACAAGACGTCTCAAAAGCAGTTTCACTTTTAGAAAAACGTCCAGGTGACTTTGCTAGACGAATTGACCATTTACTGCGCTTATCTACTGGGGAACAAGAAGCTGCTTCTATTATTGTAGCATTTGCAACGGTCGCTCATCATGTCTCTACGCCAGTACTGCTTCAGCTCTATTCACATATGAAGCATCGACATCGTAGACGAGATCTGCGCGTAGTGTTTCCAAAAGGAAATGTGTCCAAAGTAATGGCGCTTGATAATCCCTTACCTTCTCTTCGTAAAAATCTTTGTGATGGTGTAAGAAATGCATGCAAAGATACTTTACATGACCGTTTTGCTAAGTTGCCACCTCTTGGAAATGTATGGCTTGATGAACGTTTGCGTGAACAAACTATACCGTTTTCACAGCGTTCAAACAGCAAAACATTAAAAACGATTAGTAGGGGAAGTAAATTAACAATTCCTGAAGGCGATACGCTTCGTTTTTTCATTTGGTGGAAAGAAGGCTTTGTAAATGGTGAACACACCGGTAGTGTAGATATTGATTTGTCTGCCGGAATTTACGATGAAAACTGGCAGTATAAAGAGCATATTTCTTATACAAACTTATCTTCAAAAAGCTTCAAAGCTTTTCACAGCGGAGATATTACATCTGCTCCTAACGGGGCATGTGAATTTATTGACTTGCATATCCCTACGATTCTAAAAAAAGGCGGCCGTTATATATTGATGAACGTTTATTCATTTTCTGTCCAGCCTTTTGTTATGCTTCCCGAATGTTTTGGAGGATGGATGATGAGACAGCACATAGAGTCCGGCGAGATATTCGAACCTTCTACCGTACAAAACAAAATAGATCTTGCTAGTGATTCTACCATCTCCATCCCTTTGATTTTTGATTTACAAGAGCGAAAATTAATCTGGACGGATATTTCACTGCATCATCATGTTGCATTTGAAAATAATCTCGAACAAAACAATGGATCCGTCTCTCTTATAGGAAAAGCTATGACAAAGCTGTTGAAGCCAACGCTTTATGACCTTTTTTCATTTCACGCAGAAGCTAGAGGAACACTTATCTACGACAAGCAAAAAGCTGACACTATTTATTCTCTTGATGAAGGTGTTACCCCTTATGATATTGAAACAATTATCGAAACCTACCTAACCTAATTACTTATAGGAAATTAAGAACAAATAAAAGAAAAAACCTCTTTCCAAGAAAGAGGTTTTTTCTTTTATTTCACTAGCTTTTGCTCAGTTGCAGCTGAACTATGACTTCGTTTATGAAATCCTTTTGCATAGTACGCGATAATAAGACCGATAAACCATAATGGTCCGATGACAACTGCAATTCTTGTGTCTGGATTGTACGCCATAAGCACAACAACAAGCGCTAGGAACGCAAGTGACACATAAGACGTTAACGGAAATAAAGGCATTTTATATTTTAGCTTTGCCTCTTCACCTGTTTTTAACGTTTTGCGATACTTAATTTGAGAAAGCAAAATAATTCCCCACGTCCAAATCGCGCCGAATGTTGCAATGCTTGTTACCCACGTAAATACTTTTGCAGGCACAATGTAGTTTAACGCTACTCCCACTAATAAAGCACCCGCTGATGCTAAAACAGCTTTTCCTGGTACGCCGCCTTTTGTAAGCTGGCCGTATCCTTTTGGCGCTTCTCCGTGTTCTGCTAAGTTGAACAGCATACGGCCTGTACTAAAAATACCGCTGTTACAAGAAGAAAGAGCTGCTGTTAGCACGACAAAGTTAATAATGCCTGCCGCTGCTGGAATCCCGATTTTTTCAAATGTTAATACAAACGGGCTTCCTTGTGAACCGATTTCTTGCCACGGATAAATTGACATAATGACAAATAATGCACCCACGTAGAAAATAAGAATACGCCAAAAGACAGAATCAATTGCTCTTGCTAGAGATTTTTCCGGATTTTTCACTTCTCCCGCGGTAACGCCGATCATTTCAATTCCTAAATACGCAAACATGACCATTTGCAGCGACAGCAAAATACCTTTGAATCCGTTCGGGAACAGTCCGCCGTTGTCCCACAAGTTTTTAATACCAGTCGCAACGCCGCCGTTGCCGATTCCAAACACAATCATTAATAATCCAACGGCAATCATTAATACAATCGCTAAAATTTTAATAAGTGCAAACCAAAATTCCAGTTCACCATATGCCTTAACAGCTAAGAAGTTAACTGTTGTCATGATGACAAGCGCCGATAACGCCCAAATCCAGTTTGGTACATCCGGATACCAATATCCCATATAAATACCAACGGCTGTAATTTCAGCCATACATGTTACAACCCATAAAAACCAGTAGTTCCAACCTGTTAAATAACCAGCAAGCGGCCCTAAATAGTCGCGCGCGTACTTGCTGAATGAACCTGCAACAGGTTTTTGAATCGCCATTTCCCCAAGTGCTCTCATAATAAAAAACATAATCATTCCGCTAAATCCGTACGCCAATAATATTCCCGGCCCTGCTAATTTAATAGCAGATGCAGATCCAAGAAACAGCCCTACCCCTATGGCTGCTCCTAAGGACATCAGCGTCACATGTCTTTCTTCTAACCCGCGTTTCAATTCTTTCCCCTGAGTTTTCCCCTGCATAAACGTCTCCCCTTTTTCCAATCTGTCAAAACGAGATGAATACAACTTCCTTTGTTAGCGCTTTCATATGAGTCTGTGCTAAAAGTCAGCTAGGCTATATATTTGTATTCTATCACCTTTCTCTCACTTTTCTTTTGTCGAAAAATAAAAAAATTATCGTATCATTTTGTTTAAATACACAATTAGACGTAGACACTGGTTTTTTACTATGTATTTATTATTGCACCTAAGTAATAGTATTTTTTTAAAAATAGAAAAACGCCGACTCAATTCCGTCAGCGCATCGTTCATTTTATGCTTTTTTATAAAAACTAGCATTTATCTCGCGGGTTCAAAAGTTTTACAGCCAGGTTCTTCCGTTTCAGAAACATGGTGACTACTTTCAGGACTCACAACGTAAATGGACTCTGCACTGCATTTATTTCCGGATTTCCAATACATGCACTCATTCACTTCACATAATACACCTTGGGCCACTGTTATCCCTCCTTTTTTTGTCTTATCTATTTACTACCCGAAATATAACGATTCTAACATTTTCACGCAAAAAAACCGCTTGTTTATCAAGCGGATCTTTTTATTGCGTGTGTTCAACATACTGTTTTTTAGCTAGATATAACTCGCGACTCAGCGTAATCCGTCGTTCTCGCAGGTGCCTTAATTTAGCCTGAAACTGCTCATTAGTTGGCTCTTCTTGAATTAAGCGATACGCAAAAGAAATATCTTCATTTAACTGTTTAAAATCTTCCCATATTTCTTGAATGAGTGCGGATTGTTTGTCTTCAAATGAACGATTTTGCTGCATTTTTAGCGCGGATAAAATTTCCTGCTGCCACGTTTCGTCTTTTAGTTCTTTTGCTAACAAGTATAGATCTAAATAATCATCAACGCTTAGCGCCTTTTGTATATTTTTCAATGTCATCACCTTTTCTATACGAAATGTTTCTTCCTAAGAAGAGGATTTCATCATAGAAAAAGATTCCTCTTCTTATCTGTCAGAGCTAGGCTATGCTGGAATTAGCACCATTCAATAATTGTGGTTGCTGAGGCTTCAAAGGGCCAGTCCCTCCACCTCTCTAGATAAGAATATTTCGCTTTTAAATTATTTCTGACTATTCTAATATGTTTTGTAGGTTACGTCAATAGCTTTTCAATAAAAAGAAAAAAGAAGTAAAATATGGTATGCTGTCATAAAGGATGGTGAGCACATGAAACGATATATGTTATCTGCTTTTTTGGGAAGCTTGCTGCTGCTTCTAAGCATTGCCTTTTCATCTACTTTCCATATTGCACTTGTCAAAATAACCGGAAGCATTGGAGGGATTATTTTAGCAGCAGCGGCTTTGATTATGAACACGCTTGAAGATCCCCCCGCCTCAGATCATACAGGTGGAAGAGCTGTTGAAGTACTAGATAAAGGAGCCGTTTGGGCTACTTATTTACTTTTACTTTCATTACCAAACCTCATCGCATGTATAACATCTTATGTTTTATGGACTCGCTGACATTCACCAACGTTACGGACGTTTTACCACCTGCAGGCTCATTGATATTTGTTTATCTACAAATCCAAGTTCGCGATACACGTGCTGTGCAAAATTCCCAGCATGAACGCTGAGCCTGATTTCAGGGTATCCTTTGATAGACAATTCATCAATTGCTTTTTGCATCAACGGCTTGGCTAGACCTTGCCCGCGGTATTCTGGTAAAACATATAACTCGTAGATAAAGCCAATTTCTACTTTTGAAAAAAAGTCGGCAGATGTACCGACAAAAACCCATCCTGCGAGTTTATTTTCTTGTCTAGATACTAAATAATAACATCCTTTTTGAAGGGCATTATCAATTAATTCATTTACACGTTCAGTTGACGGTTGAAACTGATGCGTTGTTCCTTCAAACAGCGCATCAGCAGATTTCGTCCGAATTTCCTGTATTTCTTCTTCAGTAGCTTTTGCAATCATTACGATCTCTCCTTTCGTGTTCGTTTTCCACATGCGAGGATAAATTCCTGCAAAAAAAGTCTTCGCCTAAGCGAAGACTTTTATTTAAATTCAAAATGTTCTTGATGATTGCCCTGTTCATCCGTCCAGTTAATCATGATGTCTAAGCCTGCCGCTTTTCCAGGAACAGCAAAATTCGCATAGCGAAAACGCTGACCGCTTTTGCTTAAGTTAGATCTTTCAATAGGAGAAAACAAGCTGTATTTCGCCTTATTTTTTCCTTCGTGCCGAAAAGCTTGAACCTGCACACGCTCTACGTCTTTTCCAATGTTTTCAACGGTTAATCCATATGTATGATAGACGTTATTTTTCCACTTTAGCTGATTATCTCCCGTCATGCTCGCTTTGGTCAGTTCAACCGACCATTGTTCAGATGATTTCTTCATTGGAAGCTTTTCAATCGAAAGAGCACTAACATGAATAGTTGCAAAAGCAAGCCAAACAAAACAAAAAGTGCTAGCTGTATAAAATAGTCTTTTCATAGATTTTAATCTCCTTAGAAATTTTAGTAGTAGCATTTCCTGTTACCTTAAAAATTATGATATGCGTTTTAACAAAAAAAGCCTCTCCATCCAGGAGAAGCTTCTTAATTAATGCATGAGCAAATCTTTTTGCTTGTCTAATGAGTGTTTTGTATATAAATCTCTTTCAATCGCATATTTAGGGCGCTGTTTCACTTCGTTAAAAATCTTGCCAATGTATTCTCCGACAAGCCCTATTCCCATTAGCTGCAGGCCGCCTACAAGCCAAATTGATAAAATAAGAGACGTCCAGCCAATTTGCGTATGATCTAAATATTTTTGAATCAGCGCATAAATGCCAAACGCAACACTAAAGAGAAAAGAAGCTCCTCCAAGCAGCGTTAATAACCGTATAGGCGCTACGCTAAAAGATGTAATCCCGTCAAATGCAAAAGCGAGCATTTTCTTTAACGGATATTTTGATTCGCCCGCCGTCCGTTCTTTGCGGTCATATGTGACCTCCGTGGAGCGAAATCCTACTAATGGTACAAGGCCTCGTAAAAAGACGTTTCCTTCTTTGTATTTCATGAGTTCACCAAGAGCACGTTTGCTCATGAGACGAAAATCAGCGTGATTTTGAACGAGCTGAATTCCTAGCTTATTCATAAAACGGTAAAATCCTACTGCCGTAGTTCGTTTGAAAAGTGTATCGGTTTCTCTGCTGTCTCGAACACCATATACAACTTCATACCCGAGCCAATACTTCTCTACAAAAGTACGAATGACGCTGATATCATCTTGCAAATCCGCGTCAATGGAAATGACGCAGTCAGATTGTTGGTATGCTGCTTCTAGTCCTGCAAGCAAAGCATTTTGATGTCCTACATTTCGCGCTAGCTTTAACCCTTTTACAAACAAATTGCTGCAGCTTTCTTTTTCAATAAGCGACCACGTTCTGTCTTTGCTTCCATCGTCTACAAATAAAATGGTACTTTCACTTGATACAAGTCGTTCATTTATCAGTTCTTTTACTACGGTAGTTAATTGAAAAGATGTCTCTGTAAATACTTCTTCTTCGTTGTAACATGGAACAACAATCGTTAAAATAGGTCTGTTCATGTTATTGCCCCCTTACTTTGCTTCATATACATACACTTTCCAAGCGGACTGTTTATCATTAAATGCTTTTAAAAAGTGCAAACCATCACTTTCAGCATTTTCGATTGGAACGGCTGAAAAAATATAGCGACCGCCCATTTTTTTAAATTGGCTGATATTAAGCTGCAAATGACGGATTTTTTTCGCTGAGTCTTTTCGATAATCATATTTTTTCCCTAGCTCGCTAACAAACACATAGCAGCGGTTGCCCCAATGATCATAGTAGCTTTCTAGTTTTTTATTTTTATCAAGCTCTTTTGCAATAATTTTGCGAAACTCATGCTTATACGTTAACGGATAGAAGTTGTTATACGTATCTAGCGTATAAAAGCCATTATACTGAGCAATGGATGGATGAAGCCCTATGCTTGCTACGCGATAAGATGATTTAGGTTTTCCAATATACCTGCTGATTTCATCAAATTGATGAACAGCATAAAATTCTTTGACTGAAGGCTCGTGATTATAGCGATAGTAAAGTTCAGGATTCGCTATAAATAACACAAGCAGCTGCAAAATCAAACACACCCACACAAATTTTTTCCACGCCTTGCTCCTTTTCCATAAAACATAGCCGCCAACGGCAAACATCAAATAAATAATGAGCGGGCGTAAAAAATGAAATCTAGCAAAGTTGAACGTATTAAAAAGCTGATATTTTTCTTTTAGCGGCTCCCATCCTTTATAAAACCAAAACGCATACCAAATCGACAGTAGTAGATTAAGAATAAATAACTGCAAAAACGTTTTTTCAAGCTTTCCCTTCTGATTCCGAGCAACAATCCACAGTACGACAAAAGAAAGCGGTAAAATGACAAAGGTATGAAGCGTCATTACATGCGTATGCCCGAGCGTATAGTTCTTCAAAGCAAGGCGAACGGAATGTCCAAAGCTTAGAGTAGAGCTTAAAAATTCATTTCGACTCGTCGGGGCCTCCGGAAATAAAAGCGAATCAACAAGCCGGTATTCAATGAGCAGAAAGACAGCGGTCATCGCTGCAATACTGCTTAAAAAAGGAATGTTCCACGCTCGCTTTTTAACTGCATCTCTTAGCCACAGCATTCCCATCGCGGTTAAAAAGAAGAAAAACCCTAGCACGAAGCTCGCGTAAAACGGAAGCAATAATAGAGTAAGCCATTCCTTCCACGTTCCTTCGCGGTTTCGAATGGTTAAAAACGCCCACAGTGCCAGCGGCTGTCCTAATGTACTCAGCATCCCCGAAGGCCAAAAAGGCGTAAGTGCAAAAGCAAGTGATACAAGCACTCGAATCGCATAAGCATCCTTGCTTTTAATAAAATGCTTTTTTAATAATAAATACATTCCAATTAAAGCAAATACGCGCGTAATCGTTTGGCTGAGGCTGTACGCAAGCATGGTAGGAAACAAACCATACAGCCACTGAATACCGCTAAATTCTGTTCCAAACGTATTCCTCGGCAATCCGTTAATAATTTGAGGTAATACGGCATGACTGGAGCCAAACAGCTCTCCGCTTCGATGCAGAACTTTATACCACGTAATATTTGAGTCTAAATTATCATGCACGCGTATATGCGAATTTTCCCCAAGCAAAAACATAGGAGATACATACGCAAGCAGCAAAAGGAAAGCGATAATAAGCAATGTTTTTTCTTTATTCATAGCTGTTTCTTTCTTCATCTGTTAACACCTATTTCCATTTCATAATTACTAAAAGCTAATCGTGTACGACGACTGCTTCTTTTTTTGCATTAAATACAAAGTATTTTTGACCCGTATAATTTAAAAGCGTATACAGACCTGTTCCGATTAATATACCGACGTCTTTTTTGAACGGACGCACAGCAGTAGGAAGTTGGTGCAATAACCAGCTGGAAAACTGCAGTCCAATATAGTAAGACAATCCGTAGCAAACGCCAATAACCAAAATAAACCGCAGTATGCTTTTGGATAAATGAACTCCGCTTTTAAACGTAAATATTCGATTTAACACGTAGCTGACGACTGCTCCTACTGCGTTTCCGATAAACGTTGCTGCCCAGTAGTGATGAAAAATATGAAGCAGCACATACATAATGGAAAGGCCTACTGCTGTATTGACCAGCCCTACTACTAAAAAACGTACAAAAGATCCTTTCATACAAACTCCTTTTGATACTTTCATTAAAATTACATATTATGACTTTAAATACAGTTTCAGTGTAGCAACTCCATTTAAAAATCTAATGAAAATAACATTAAAAACAGATGAAAAAAACTAAAAGAATCAATAAAAATCAGGATTCTTTTAGCTATTTAGTAGAGCCTTCAATGATTAATTTTTGGTCGCTTTGATTGTCAAACGCATCCACTGCCGCTACTTCTATTTGATACGCAGTATGAGGCTGCAAACCCGATAATGGAAGACTTAGAACATCCGGAACAGGATCGCTGTAATATTGAGAAAATGCATTGTATGTTTTGACCACTTTTCCAGTTTCTTTACTTTTGACGGTAATGCGATAAGAGTGAACCATCAGATTATCCACAGCCTGCGTAAACTGAATATAAAGCTGATTCGATGAAGCTTTTTCTTGTATAACAGAAATAGTAGAGCTTGGAAGAAAAATCGGTTTTACTAAATCTCGTTCATTCGTGTAGTGAAACTTTTTTGCATCTGCAGGTATGTCAATTTTCCACGCTTCTCCCGTCCACTTATTTGCATGAAAATCCCGCCTTTTAACGACTACTTTTCGATTATAAACCTCTACAAGAAGACCTTGACTCACATCTCGGTAGCCAGGAGGAAGTTCACCTTGTAAATATCCAGCACCAGGCCATATATACCGAACAGAAGACGTTGCAAGAGATGTAAAATCTCTTTGAAAAATAGTACGAGGATCGTCCAACGGATGGTGGGTATGTCCAGAAAATGTAATGACTTGCGGATAAGATTTTAACGTATTGTAAAGAAGCAGTTCATTCACTTCTATCCCCCATCTGTTTTTCCCGTACAGTGTATTGTTAATAGGCTGATGAATAAAGACAAAAATCGGTTTTTTAGGATCATCTCGCTTTGCTATCTTCAGCTGTTCAGCAAGCCAGTTAATTTGTTTGATTGAATAATCACCGGCGGTCAGACGGCTTTCTGTTCCAAGCATGATAAAATGATATCCTTTTATCACTTGATGAAAATAAAGAGCCTTCATTTTGGTTTTAGATAAAAAACGCTGCTGCGCTTGCTGATTAGTTACGCTGTCCCGGTATTCATGATTACCAATCGTAAAAAGAGATACGGCCTGCGGCTGTTTATTTTGATTATAAATAGAAAAAAAGCGGTCGTATTCTTTTAACGCGCCTGTATCAGCCAAATCTCCTACGACTACAAATGCATCTTGTTTCGGTGCCTGTTCATTTAACTGCGTTAATGCATGTTGAAAAGTACGCAAATCAAGCGTTCCTGTTTCCTTAATATGAACATCACTGATCACAGGAAAAACTAGCTTTGGTTCGATGTATCCGCTTCGTCCGCTCTTTTCTTCAGCTCGTACGTTTAAGGTAATCCCGCATATAAGAACACTTATTAATACGAAAGCGAGCCAGTCTTTTTTCAGCGTTTCCATAAAACCGCCGAGCATGATGCTTCCTCCTTTCTTCACTGCTGCGTCTCAGTCATTTTCTCTACGTGTATGAGCTTTTATTTTATGTAATTTCAAAATATCTAATCGTATAGTTTCAATATTTCTTTTCGTGTTTGCACACACTATGTTCACAATCAATTCATTACACTTTTCCTAGTCATAGTGGTATGATTTTCGTATATTACAGACTAATTGTTGAAAATGTAGGAGTGAATACTTTGAAAACGGTCGCTGTTATTGGAGGAGGAATTACGGGCTTAACCACTCTGTACTATTTGCAGAAACTAAAACAAGAACGTAACCTTCCGCTTAAATTATTATTACTAGAGCAAGATTCCCATCTAGGAGGAAAAATTAATACGCGTGAAGCTGGGGAATTTATTATGGAAACAGGAGCGGATTCTATTGTAGCTCGAAAAGAAAACGTTATGCCTCTGCTAGAAGAGCTGTACTTAACAAACGATTTAGTCTATAACGAAACGGGCAAATCGTTTATTTACTTTGCTAATGAGCTGCTTCCAATTCCTGAAGATACCATGTTCGGTATTCCAACAAGCGTGGAATCTCTTTTTAAAAGCGAGCTGATTTCTTCAAAAGCTAAAATTACAGCTTTAAAAGATTTAATCACTAAAAATACAACGTTTACGAAAGACAGCTCAATTGGACTCTTTTTAAAACATTTTTTAGGACAAGAGCTAGTAGAAAAGCAAATTGCACCTATTTTATCCGGCGTCTACTCTGGCGATTTAGACAAACTCACGATTTCTTCGACTCTCCCGTATCTGCTCGACTACAAAAACACGTACGGCAGCATCATCAAAGGAATGGGAGCCAATGAAAAAAAATTTAAAACGGCAGGAAATAAAAAATTCATTTCGTTTAAACAAGGTTTATCAACAATTATTCACCGCTTAGAAGAAGAGCTTTCTGATGTAACGATTTTAAAAGATACGCCAACCACCAGCATAAAACAGTACGGTGAGCGCTATCAAATCACTACGCCGGGGCAAGCCTATTCAGCGGATTACGTCGTGTTAGCTACACCGCACACGGCTGCTCAGCATCTGTTGAACGATCCCGAATTAAACGAAGACTTTGAGCAGTTAAAAGATTCTTCTCTCATTAGCGTGTACATCGGCTATGACGTTCCAGACGAATACCTTCCCGCTGAAGGCACCGGGTTTATTGCCTCTCAATCAAGCAACTTAACTGCCAATGCCTGCACGTGGACGAGCAAAAAATGGGCTCACACTTCTAAGCGAGGGAATTTGTTAGTTCGCCTGTTTTATAAAAGCACGAGTCACCACTTTGACAGCCTGCGGACGATGTCAAAAGAAGAGCTGCTAGCAGTGGCACAAACCGACATTGAAAACAGCTTAGGGATCAAAGAGCAGCCCATTGAAAGCGACGTAACAAATTGGGATAAATTGATGCCTACCTATCACCTTAAACACGGTGAACTCGTACGCAGCTTGACCCGAAAATTGCATGACAAGCACCCCGCTATTACATTAGCCGGCTGTTCTTATTATGGAGTAGGCATTGCAGCTTGTATAACAAACGGCAAACAAACGGCCGAAGCTATCTCTCAACAGTTGACTTGAACAAGGTTTGAAAACAATAAAAGGCCTGAAAATAAATATATTATTTTCAGGCCTTTTATTACCTTTTCGTTAGCATATAAAGCTACTTTCCTTACTATTAACAACTCTTTTATCGCTTTTCTTTTTGCAAAGCAGCAGTAGCAAACAATACAAGATAGCGCTCGTCTGAAGTTAATCTAAGCCAATGTTTCACTTTATATCTCACAGGTTTCCGCTCCCTTCCTTCAAGGTTTTATATGAAAAGACTTTATATAAAAATTCAATAACGATAAGAAATGATGCTTGATATGTATTTTATTCCCACGCCCGCTTGTTTACAAACTTTTTTAAACGTAAGACTCTTCGTTTATTTCCCTGAAAATAACACCATTTTCGCCATTATCATCTTACTATTTGAGAAAAAAGTGTACGTTTCTTTCCTATTTTGACGAACATTGCGATAAATAAAAGCTGCCAATTGCGGCAGCTTTTATGTTAAAGGACTAATCTAATTATATTGCCTGATGGATCTTTTGTGATGAAATCTTGGTTTTCTTTAGAAACAGCTGCTCCGATTTCACGAAGCTGATTTATTGCCTGCTCCCTTGCTTCTTCAGATGGAAAAACAAGTGTAAATGACTCTAAACCAACGCTGTTTTCAAGAGGACTAGGCGCTCCGATTCCATTCCAAACGTTTAGTCCGATGTGATGATGATAGTGCCCAGTTGAAATAAACAATGCTTGATTATGGTAATTGCTCACAACCTCAAAACCTAATCCATTTTGATAAAAGTTTTCTGTTTGCTCTAATTCAGAAACATGAAGGTGAATATGTCCCATTAAGGTAGCTGAAGGTAATCCTGTCCATGGTTTACCGTTTCCTTCAGATAATACCGCTTCTGCATCTAAAGGTTTTGTAGCCATTACTACTTCACCGTCATTCCATTCCCATGTACTTGACGGACGATCTCGATAAATCTCTATGCCGTTTCCATCTGGATCTGCCAAGTACAGCGCTTCGCTCACTAGATGATCAGACGCCCCTTGAAGCGGATAACCGCTATTTAACAGATGCTGCAGAATACTTCCTAAATCAGAACGAGTCGGCAACAATAGAGCAAAATGATATAAGCCTGTTGTACGAGGCTGTTTTGCTGTAACGTTTTCCGGCTGTTCAATCGATAAAAGCGCCGTGCGTCCATCAGCTGTTAACAAGGCTTTGTTCTCTTTTCTCCCTAAAAGTTTAAACCCAATTATTTGCTGATAAAAAGCAAGTGAACGCTCTAAATTTTCTACTTTTAAATTTACTTTCCCAACAAATACATGGGGTGCACGGTGAAAGTTCATGATTATTTCTCCTTTTGAATATATCATTTTTTAATTAACTTACTTTATGTAACTTATTATATTTTTATAACTTTATTTCGTCAAGTTATTTATTTTACTATCATAACTTAAAACTTATATCACAGCACAACCAATTGAATAAGCCCGCCTGCTCATACTATAGTATGAACAGGCGGGCTTATTTACCATTATGCATAAACTATCAAAACAGTTCTCTGCTTTTGCGTTTGACATTTCCATTAACAAAATACTGTATTCTCTCTTTTTGCTCATTTGTTGGCTTCTTATACGTTTCACATTCAAACTGAAAACATGCTTTTTCTAAATCGACTTCATTTCCTACAATTTCTCCAATCGCACTCAATTGATTTAAATCTCGCCAAAGTTCCTCAGAAGTTTCAGGGTCAAAATGAGATGAAAGATAATACTGCGCATCATATGTTTGAAGTTCTCTTTGAATCCGCTCAAGGTCTTCTTTATCATAACTCCAGTCACCGCTATAAAAATCTGGACATAGACAATCACCTAAAAACACGACTTTTTCTTGGGGTATGTAGACAATGGACGAGTCCTGCGCGTGTACCCCTCCAATATGCTGAATGCAACAAGTGATTTCACCTAGGTCAACTTCCATATGATGATGAAACGTTACGTCCGGCTCCTGTAAAATTAACGTCTCTCGACTCGGCATTTCTTTCTTGATCATATCCCGGCAAAACTCGATTTCCTCCCCCTCCTGGACGCGTTTATCCAAGGAATCATCGTCCCAGCGCAGTGTTTTTAAATAAGCCAGCTTTTTCTTCGTTAGATGATGGCTTATTGTATACTTATTCATTGCATGAATGCCAAATGTATGATCCCAGTGCCAATGCGTAATAGCTACTCCTTTGATTGGAGGAGCTCCCATTTTTTCCACTTCTTCTAAAAATGATGATGCATGCGCAGGGGAATTCCCAGCATCTACGACGAAACTATACTTCTCCCCGCATATAAGCCCGAGTACCGGTCGATCCGTTTCTTTAGAGTGAGGAAAGTAATAAACGTGGTCCGTTAGTTTTTTCAGCATATTTACACCTGCTTTATGTAGTTTAATAAAAACCGCTTCACTAAATGGTAAATAATGATAAATAAACTGTATCATACTCGGTTCTGCTTGCCTATCCCATTAGGTGATATTCGACTTCTCTTGAAGAGCTATGACTTTTTCCGGCTCTGCTGCTTTGTACTTTAAGAAGATCATCACACTAATCATCACAATCATTCCTCCCACTAGCTGAGAAGCGGTTGTCATTTCTCCAAGCAAGAAATAAGCGAGAATGATGGCACCAATTGGCTCTCCTAAAATAGCCATTGAAATCGTTGTAGCACCTACATACTTTAACAGCCAGTTAAATAAGGCATGACCAAAAATATTAGGAATAAGCGCTAAAAGCAAAAAAATCCACCAATCTTTTGAGTCATACTGAGTGAGCGATACATGTGTCCAAACATTGTAGAAAAATAGCACCAGGCCACCGATTAAAAAAACGGCGAAGCTATAGATGATTGAAGGCATTTTCCTGCATAATTCTTGCCCTGCCAGCATATGAACAGAAACAGCCACTGTACCTAAAACAGAAAGCAAGTCTCCATAAAGAGCCGTTTTAGATATTCCGATATCTCCCGATGCAATAATTACCGAGCCGCTAACAGCAATTAGAATACTGATGATTCCTACTTTGCTTGTTTTTTCTTTAAATAAAAAATAAGCTCCTATCACTACGAAGACCGGCTCAAGCGCAGTCAAAATCATAGCGCTAGCAACTGTTGTATGTGAAAAAGACTCCATCCAAAACAGAAAGTGAAGCCCTAAAAACACGCCTGATACAGCTAGCATTAGCCATTCTTTTACCGTGCTGTTTTTAAAAAGAATTTTCATTTTCCTCCATGGTAAAAACGGTAAAAATAAAAGGACCGTAAACAGCAGTCTATACATTCCTAAAATAGAAGCAGGGGCGTCCGACCATTTAATTAAAATAGAAGAAAAAGAAACGGCTAATACACCGATTAAAAGAAAGACAGGAGGCGGTAAAGAAAGAGTTGATTTATTCATGCCATTACTCCTTTTAGAATCTCTTTTTTCATATTTACTACAGGAATATCCACTCCGTCTCTATGTACGATTTCTTTTTCCTCTATGTAAAAGCCGATTGATTCATATAAAGCTATATTACGAGAAACACTCATTCTCACCTTGCATGATAAACTTTCCTTGCCACACTCTTTGGCGTATGTTTCTAACCATTGAATAAGTTGTTTAGCCATTCCTTTTCCTTGAAAAGCAGGAATAACAGACAGGCGGTAAAAATATAAGCTTGCTTCTTCTAGCGTAAAACGCGCTATCGCTACCGGCTTATTTTCGACATATAAAATGACAGCTTTTTTTCCGTGCTTTAACGATTGCATAATAGATTCCGTTGTTTCATCAAGAGCACTGGATGGTGGAACAGAATCGCGATAGACGGAGAAGGCTTGCAGCATAAGATCGTGAACTGTAGCAGCGTCCTCTGGCTGTGCTAAACAGTACTTCATAAATTTTACCCTCTTTCTATAAAAATTAAGTATATCGGATTATTATACAGCACCACCTATTTTTTTCCTACATCTTTTATTGATTTTCATTAGGATAATAACCTCTTTTTATACTTTTATGCCTTCTTAACTTTACTCCATTAATCTATTAATTCATTAGCACACACTCTTGAGAACTTTTTGTCGAAATGGTTAAAATTCTGTTGGGAGGGAATCATCATGACATTTTCTTGGCTTATACCTTACATAGCCGTGTCACTTATCATTGTCTTAATACCAGGACAAGACATGATTTTTGTAATGACACAAAGTATTGCTTCAGGCGTCAAAGCAGGCATCAAAACCGTATTGGGATCTATTACGGGAACATTTGTACATACTCTTTTAGCCGCAGTGGGGCTATCTATTATCTTTCAAAAATCAATTATTGCCTTTACGATTCTAAAGGTTGTAGGTGTTCTGTACCTGCTGTTTTTAGCATACCAATCGTTTCGAGAGAAAAGCGGTCCGCTGGAATTAACAGAAAACGTTCAGCAGCACCATCACTTTAGAAAAGGATTTGTTAGCAACTTAACCAATCCAAAAGTAGCTATTTTCTTCATTACGTTCTTACCGCAGTTTGTTAATTCGTCTCTTGGACATGTAAGTTTGCAAATGATTTTGTTTGGTATCATCTTTATCGCCGAAACGCTCATCATCTTTTCACTTATTGCACTATTTGCTTCAGGCCTTGGGAAAAAAGTCAAAAAAAGCCGTATCTTTCAGCACACATTAAAATATGTAAAAGGAACGGTTTTTGGCGTACTTGGCCTAAAACTTTTATTTTCTAGTAACAATTAAGTAAAACAAAATGAAATTTCTTTCATCCCTGCTGTTATCGCCTTTTCATACCCGCTTCATTTGTCATATCACCCTATTTTTCCATGTGAGGTTAGTTGACAAAAGACCAAAATTATTATTTTATATATATATAAGGTTCAGATTTAGCAACAAGATTCGACAAGGATAATGAAGAAAAACAGCGGGGAAATAGGGAGATCTATCTAAATAGAGGGAAAATTCTATAAATTCACGTTTTTTATTATTATTCTACTATAATTCATGAAGAGGTGAAACTATGCAAGAAGTAGTTCAAGGTTTTGTTAGTTCAATCAACGAATTTCTTTGGTCCTACTTACTGATTGCGATGCTGATTGCATTTGGTTTGTTTTTTACATTCAGGTCAAAGTTTTTACAAATTCGGTTATTAAGAGAAATGGTTCGTGTATTAAAAGAAGGTGCGGATAGCTCTTCTAAAGACGGAATTTCGCCATTCCAAGCATTTTGTATCAGTATGGCAGCCCGCGTTGGTACGGGGAACATTACAGGTATTGCGATTGCGATCGCTTTAGGGGGACCTGGTGCTGTATTTTGGATGTGGGTGCTTGCCGTTATTGGTTCAGCTTCAGCATTTATCGAAAGTACGTTAGCACAAATATACAAAGTAAAAGACAAAGACGGTGGCTTCCGAGGCGGACCGGCTTACTATATGGAAAAAGGGTTAAAAAAGCGCTGGATGGGCGGACTGTTTGCTGTCTTAATCACTTTATCCTTCGGCTTAATTTTTAATGCTGTACAATCGAACACGATTACTCTTGCGTTTGAAAATGCGTTCGGAACGAATCGCCTAGTGTTAGGAATTATTATGACAGTGGCTTTCGCTGCCATTATTTTTGGCGGAGTTAAGCGTATTGCAAAAATGTCAGAATACATTGTTGTGGTACTAGCCGTTGCCTACATTGCAGTAGCACTCTTCATTATTATTATGAACATTCAAGAAATGCCTTCTCTTATTGCGTTAATCGTTAAAAATGCATTTGGTTTCGAGCAAATTGCTGGCGGTTCTCTTGGAGCAGCTCTTATGCAAGGAATTAAACGCGGATTATTCTCAAATGAAGCGGGTATGGGTAGTGCGCCAAATGCAGCCGCAGCTGCAACAACAAGCCACCCGGTAAAACAAGGATTAATTCAAGCCTTTGGTGTATTAACAGATACGCTTATTATTTGTAGTAGTACTGCCTTTATCATTTTGCTTTCAGGTACTTATACAAATAAAAATTTAAGCGGTATTGAATTAACACAAGCTGCTTTAAGCACTCACATTGGTTCTTGGGCAACAGGTGCTCTTGCAATTATGATTTTCCTATTTGCTTTTAGTACATTAATTGGTAACTACTACTACGGAGAAACAAATATTGAGTTCTTGAACACAAATAAAGCTTGGCTGATGACTTATCGTGTTGCTGTACTTGCCATGATCGTGTTCGGTTCTATTTCTCAAATTCAGCTTGTATGGGATTTAGCAGACCTGTTTATGGGCTTTATGGTAGTAGTCAACTTAATCGCCATTCTCTTGCTCTCAAAAGTGGCCTTTGCCGCACTCAAAGATTATCTTGCCCAAAAGAAAGCTGGAAAAGACCCTGTCTTCTATCAAGACAGCATTTCTGGACTTGATAATATTGATGCATGGGATCATTCAAAAGATAAATCTAGCTCGAAAGAAGCGATCTAATAAAAAAAGCCGTGAATATTCACGGCTTTTTTATTGTGCAAATTTACTTCTTTTTTTCTTTTAGTGAAGCAGTCTAAGACTAACCAAATACCTATAGTATAAATAAATCACGCCGTACGGAATCCAGTAGGAAAAAAATGTCCAGCCTAGATTCCATCCGTTTCCGTATGTAACTTTTTCCATATACACATACGTTCCTTCTAAAAATGTTGTAAACAGCGTAATAAGAAAAATAAAAAAATGAGGTTTTCCAATTCGCTGGATTAAAAAAATCATATAGCTGGCCAATACAGGATAGACGCCTAAATTAAAAGGCAGCGCTTCTAATGCTTCATTTTCTAAAGAAGTCCGGAGTTTCCAAAAGCCATAATAGCTCCCTAATTCATTGATAACGATTGCTAAAATACAAAAAGCAGTTCCTACTAAAGGCAGTAAACGACGATTTTTTGGATGTAAATAGAGGGTGCCAAAAACCCAAGGTAAAACAAATACCAGCGCTATATTGATAAGCAAGAATATCCGACCTTTTTCTTTCTAGTATGCCACACCGTACCTTTTTCTAATCATCTCATCATCTTGAACGCAACAAGTGTAAAAGCACCTTATCTCTGATCGTTAAAACAGAGTGCTTACTTTATGATTACTGTGGTTCGTCTTTTACTTCTTCCATTTATTTTAATGAAACAAATTCAGCGTCTTTTTTCTGGTAATAGTTTTGAACTAAACGCCCTGATAAAGCAGCCAATACCTGCTGAAATAACATCCCTAATACGACGGGTACAGCAACGGGAGCTGGAAAATAAGATACGGCTAATACAGCTCCAGCGCTAATATTTCTCATGCCTCCGCAAAACGTAAGCGTCACAACTTTTGCTCGGTCCCATCTTAGCCATTTGCCAATCATCCAGCTGAAGAAATAGCCAGCTGAACTCATTAAAAAGACGATCACGATAATAAACAGCAGTTTTTTATCAATATGTTTTAAATAAGGTGCAATCACTCCCCCATTTATCATAACCATCACACTTAACCCTATTTTCGAAACAGGTGCCAGCTTTGGTCCTAATGTCTGCTTAATTGTTCCTTTTGTATATTGATTTAAGCACATGCCTAACAGAGATGGTAGGACAATCATAAAACATAAATCTTTGACTAACTTTAGCGCTTCCAAATGCACGGTGTCTCCAACCACCAATAAAAGCGTATAAGGAACGATAAGCGGCGCTAAAAGAGTATCAATTAAAATAATGGATAGCGCAAGAGGAATGCTTCCTTTGTAAATCGAGACCCATATAAAACTAGTCACTCCTGTTGGAATAATCGCTGCTAGTAAAAGGCCCGTGCTTGTAAATACATCATGCGGAAAAATCACTTGACCAACGCTCCAAGCCCACGCTGGCATAAAAATATGTAAAACAAACAGGGCCATAAAGATTGGAAATGGACGGTGTATGGTGGCGTTTAACTGCTGAAAATTTGAGTTTAAACTTCCTGCAAACGTCATTAATGCAAAAAGCCATGGAATTAAAAAAGTATACTGACTTAATGACGAACCGATAAGAACTCCTATGAGCAAGCTGACCGGCGTAATAAACGGCATCAATTTTTCTAGCATTTTATTTAATTGACTTAACAAAGCTTCTCCCTCCAACGAACGTTTTAAATAAATAATAAGATAAATTAACGTTTATAATATCACCTATTTATTATACAACTTATGTTCAGACTATTGTCTGTCTCTTTTACTCAAAAGAGATATATTCATAATTATCACTTAAATAGATTTACGGGTATTTTTATGCTATTTTAATAGGGAAGAAGCTTTTAAAAAGCATGAATTTAGGGTACAGTACATTCTACATAGACATGCTTCAATTGACGGATATAAATGAACTGTAGCACAGTTTTGGTAATTAGGAGGATTGTATGGATTTTTTAAAGTCTCTGTCATCGTTGGATGATTGGAAAAAAATCGTGATTGCGATTGGGATCTTTCTGATCTTTTTGATTCTTCGCAAGCTGTTCACGACTTATTTGTTTAAGTTTATTATTGGTTTTGCCAAAAATAAAAAAATCAATTTAATTACGAGCGTTTTAGAAGCTTTTGAAAAGCCGCTGCGCTGGATTTTTGTGATTATTGGTTTCAAGCTTGCTCTTCCCTATCTTCCCTTTGATGTTTTAACAGCTGATACGGAAAGACATTTAGTTCGTTCAGCTTCTGTTGGCCTTGCAGGATGGGGCTTGTATAATTTAGCTGCTTCTACCAATTTATTTTTTGCAACGTTTGCCAAAAATTTTGATATCCAAGTGGATCGAATCATCATTCCTTTTATTGAAAAGTTCATCCGCATCGTTGTTGTTATGCTTTCTATCTCCATCATCGCAGAAGAATGGGGTTTTAACGTAAACGGCTTTGTAGCAGGTCTTGGCTTAGGTGGTCTTGCTTTTGCCCTAGCCGCAAAAGACACCGTTAGTAATTTATTCGGCGGAATTGTGATTATTACCGAAAAGCCTTTTACCATTGGAGATTGGATTAAAACACCGAGTGTTGAAGGCGTTGTAGAAGATATTACATTTCGAAGTACCAAAGTTCGAACGTTCGCTCAAGCAGTCGTAACGGTTCCAAATGCTACTCTTTCTAATGAGCCTATTATCAACTGGGCTAAAATGGGGAAACGTCAAATTGCCTTTCATTTAAACTTGAATTATAATACACCAAAAGAAAAGTTAGAAACCGTAGTGTCAAGAATTAAAAAGATGCTGACTGAGCACGAAGAAATTCACAATGAAACGATTCTGGTTAACTTTGACGGTTTTTATGAATCCAGTCTAAATATCTATCTGTATTTCTTTACAAATACAACCGTTTTTGCTGATTATTTAGATGTAAAAGAAAATATAAACTTCGAAATTATGGACATTCTCGAAGAAGAAGGCGTAGAATTTGCTTTCCCTACGCGCACACTCATCGTTGAACAGGACGGAAAGCTCTCTGGCAATCCAAAAGAATTTCTAGAAAGTGCTCGAAGCTAAAAAAAGCTGACTTAGTAGTCAGCTTTTTTTCCTTTCTTTTTTAGTTTGAAATGAACATTTGAGTCCAGTAATGACCGTAGCTTCCGCCTTTAGCGTAACCTACTCCGATTTCGGTAAATTGACTTGATAGTATGTTTTTACGGTGACCTTCGCTATTCATCCATGCGTTAACCACTTCTTTTGGAGTTGCTTGTCCAGCAGCGATATTTTCACCTGCTGTACTGTATGTAATACCAAATTTTTTCATCATGTCGAACGGACTTCCATATGTAGGCGATGTATGACTGAAATAGTTTTTATCAATCATATCCTGCGATTTATAGCGAGCAACGCGAGCTACTTCCCAATTAGATTTTAAAGGTTTAAGCCCTACTTTAGCACGTTCTTGATTCACTAGCTGAACCACTTGCTCTTCGTATGAACTTCCCGCTTTATCTGTTGGTATGGTAATTTTTTGTCCTGGGTAGATAGAATTAGGATTTTTAATAGCAGAGTTCGCTTCAATCAGCTCGGAAACGCCAACCTGATATTTTACTGCTATTTTCCACATCGTATCGCCCGATTGAACGGTATGTACGGTTGCTGCTTGCGCAGTGTTATTAAGACCAAAAGCTAGAGTGACAGACAACAATGTTACTAATAAAAGTTTTGATAGAGTTTTCATACTTTTATTAAAGCAAATTGATTTCAAGATTCATAGCGGTAATATTATCCCATAGTTCCATCATATTACTTTGTCATCTTCCCTCAACATTTTCTTTATAAAAAAGGCGCACTGCTCTTTCGCAATGCGCCTTCTTATTATGAAGATAAAGCCTGTGACTGGTTCATGTCCGACACATTAACCGCTTCATCCATACTTTGATGCACCTGACGTTTTTTGATCACATCAATATATTGAATGTGATGGCCTTCCATTTTCGTAACGGTAAAGTCATACTGATCAAAGCTAAGGCTTTCTCCTTGCTTGACGTCATATTTTTCCGTCAAGACCCAGCCTCCAATTGTATCAACATCCGTATCATCAATTGTTGTGCCAAGCAGCTCGTTAAGCTCACTTACTAATAGCTTTCCATCTACAATATAATGATCGGGTTTGACTTTCTGAATTAATGGAAGTTCATCCGCATCAAATTCATCCCGAATTTCACCGACAATTTCCTCTAAAATATCCTCTACTGTTACAATCCCTGCAGTTCCTCCGTATTCATCAATTAAAATAGCCATATGGATGCGTTCACGCTGCATCTTAAGCAATAAATCATGAATAGGAATCGATTCAATCACTTCAATAACAGGACGGATATACTGTTTTAAATTTATTTTTTCCTTGCTGTTGTTCATAACAATCTCGGTTAAAATCTCTTTCATATTGACCATTCCAATAATATGGTCTTTATCTCCATCAATGACCGGATAGCGGGTAAACCGCTCTTCTTGGACCATCTCAAGGATGTATTCGACCGTATCTTCCTGGTCAATCGAAACGACTTCCGTACGCGGCACCATAATCTCCTTGGCAACGCGATCATCAAAGTCAAAAATTTTACTTACATATTTAAACTCCGATTGATTGATTTCACCGCTTTTATAGCTTTCTGATAACAAGATGCGAAGCTCTTCTTCACTGTGTGCAAGCTCATTTTCTGAAGCAGGCTTTAGACCAAATAACCCTGTTATTAAACGAGAAGAACTGTTTAATAGCCAAATGAAAGGATAGGTTACTTTATAAAAAAGTATAAGCGGACGAACAAATAATAAAGTGACTTTCTCTGCTTTTTGAATTGCAAATGTTTTCGGAGCAAGCTCTCCGACCACAACGTTTATAAATGTAACAACCGCAAAAGAAATCGCAACAGATAGTACTTTTGTTAAAGCTCCGCTTATCCCTAGTTGATCAAGTAATGGTGACAGGAGATGCGAAATTGTAGGCTCTCCTAACCAACCAATTCCCAGCGCAGTAATCGTAATACCAAGCTGACACGCAGATAAGTATTCATCTAAATTTGAAATAACTTGCTTCGCAGCTTTTGCATTGCTGCTCCCTTCTGCTATAAGCTGATCCACTTTGGAACTCCTCACGCGAATAATCGCAAACTCGGTAGCAACGAAAAAAGCAGTTAATGCAATCAGTACCGCTAGTAAAATCAAGTTAAATATGTCCAATCAAGTTCCTTAGCTCGTTTAAAAACGAGTAAGGACTCACCTCCTAAAAAATAAAAAATTTGGATAAAGAACTCTATCCCTGTACTGATCACTTGGAAAAGTGCATATAAGGAGGAATCACATGATAAATGTATAAACATTTTTATATGGAGCAAAACTGCCAGTCTTTCTTCCTTATCTCACGTTTCACTCGTTAATGTAGCAGGTCATTCTTTATTCAGCTGTTCTAGATGTGAAGCAATGGCTCACATCGCTTCATTTCATGATGTTGCTTCAGCGCTGATTCTCTCTTCCATTCATTTATAAAAAATTTAGTAGTTTACAATCTTTATAAAGTTAAAGTCTGTTAACGTCTTAAAAGAGCGATTATGTGATAAAGAGCGATATGCGTGAAGCAAATGTAGGTTTATATAATACTGTATTGTACGCTTTGACACTGGTGCATATAATGCTACTTCGCCAACGTGGTACACTGCCCCATCCAATCACCTCTATTTCCGTATATCTAAAAAGAATAAGGAATAATTATCCTATTTCTTTTTAAACTTATTGACTTTATTTTAAATGTTAAAAACTTTGCAGTCAAACGTTTTAGTTAGTCTCCTGCCCTTGCTATTTACTGGTGCGGCGATTTTTAGCAGGTAAATAAAAGCTTGCTGCTACACAAAAAAAACCAAGGACAAAACAGATAATTGGGAGTTTCATACCTATCGCTTCAGCATAATAAGTGAGACTCCTTCCGTGGATAGGGACAAGATTCATTTCAAAAATCAAAGTCAAAACAGCTGTCACTTTGAGTGCAATACCAACAATGAAGAGACAAACTCTCAAGCCTCCACTCATATGCGCAAACATCCCTTCTATCCATTAGCGAATGGATGATGTACTACACCATATGATACATCCCTACACTTTATCACTAAATGCTAAAAAAGCGCTATGTCCATGCATAGACGCTTATAAATTTGCGACCACTTGTCCAATGGAATCATAGATAACCAAATCAAACAAATAATCGTAATGCGTAGGTTCTTTATTAATCATCACCATGTTTGTACGGTTGTACCGGCTTACAAGCAGCGGAATCTGATTAATCGGTGCTACTTCAAGCGATGAACCAAGCACGATGAATAAATCAGATGAGAGCGCTGCTGTAACTGCTTCATCGAACTGATGAATGGCATCTCCAAAAAGAACAACATTTGGCTTTAAAAGGCGCTCACACGCTGTACATTGCGGGAGAGCTGACTGATTTAAATACGCTAAGTCATACTCTTCTTTACAGTTCGGACAATGAGCTCGTTTAATGGACCCATGAATTTCAAAAACGTTCGTGCTTCCTGCATCTTGGTGCAAGCCATCAATATTTTGCGTAATTACATGCACGGTTTTGGCTTCTTCTAGTTCAGCAATAAAGCGATGGCCTGTATTTGCTTTATACTGATGCAGCATTTTAATATGAAAAATTTCTTTAAACAGCGGCCAAAATTCACGAGGATATTGCTCATAGAAGTCAGCAGCTACTATGTCCACAAAGCTTTTGTTTTGGCGATATAAGCCATTTTGAGAGCGAAAGTCCGGTATGCCTGACTCTGTGCTCATTCCTGCTCCTGTGAAGAAACAAATGTGTTTAGCATCATCAATGAGCTGTTTTAATTCTTTGTACTGTTTTGACATTGCATTTCTCTCCTATTTAACAATTAGCACAGGAATCGTTACTTGCTGTGCAATTTTAGAACTCACGCTTCCAAGCAGCATGCCTTTTACAGGATTTAACCCTCTGCTTCCTATTACCACAAGGTCAAATGAATTTTGATTAGCAAATTGAATCACTGTTTTAGCTGCGTCTCCATGCATAAAGGTAATCTCATACTCCACGTTTCCTTGCTTTAAAATTTCATCCGTTGTATGTATCCGACTTTCCCGTTCCTCGTCGCGGCTAAGTGATTTTAATCTTGAATCACCCTCTACTGCATAAATAACTTGAATAAAACTGTTTTCCGTCAGCTGAGCCAGCTGAACGGCTTTTTCTGTTGCTTTAGCTGCATGCTCTGAGCCATCTGAGGCAAGTAAAATTCGTTTAAACATCACGCTTCCTCTCCTCTTTTATAAAATGGTCTTCTCTCTTTACTATATCACTCGCTGTTCAAATGTAATCATTTTTTTGATTATTTCTATAATTTTTAAAATTATTTGTCTACTTTTATGATAAACTGAAAGAAAACGTGTACAGAGGGGATGAACCAATGTTTGGTTTTGAATTAATTTGCACTTTTTGCAAAGGACTCGGAAAACTAGCCGTTATTCCTGGTATCGGTTACATGAAAACATGCAAACACTGCGAAGGGACAGGCATGCAATCAAAAAAAGACGAAACTCCTTCTATATAAGAAGTTTCGCCTCATCAGCAATACTGTGATTAGATTGAAAGTTCTTTAGATAAACGGTACATATCAGCATTGATATGGTGAGGTTCACCTAAAATTTCCATAATATCGTAATCTACAATTTCATTTTTACGGATACCGATTGCACGGCCGCCTTTACCTTCTAGCAGAAGCTCGACTGCACGACCGCCGAAACGGCTTCCTAGCACACGATCTTGAGCAGTTGGGGAACCGCCGCGCTGAATGTGTCCTAATACTGTTACACGTGTTTCAATACCTGCAGCTTCATGAAGCTGTTTCGCTACTTCATTACCATTGGCTACACCTTCAGCTACCACGATAATGCTGTGCTTTTTACCGCGCTCTTGTCCTTTTCTCAAACGATCAACCATTTCTTGGAACTCATCTTTTGCTTCTGGAATAAGGATTGTTTCCGCACCGCCAGCAAGACCTGACCAAAGAGCAATGTCTCCTGCATTACGACCCATAACTTCAATAATAAACGTACGTTCATGAGAAGTCGCCGTGTCACGGATTTTATCAATTGCATCGATAACCGTATGAAGAGCCGTATCAAATCCTAATGTAAAATCTGTTCCTGGAATGTCGTTATCAATTGTTCCTGGGATACCGATACAAGGGAAACCAAGCTCTGTTAGTTTTACAGCTCCCATATATGATCCGTCTCCACCAATAACTACTAAGCCTTCAATACCGTGCTTCTTAAGGTTTTCAATACCTTTTAAACGCCCTTCTTCTGTTTTGAATTCTGGACATCTTGCAGAATAAAGCATAGTTCCGCCGCGTTGAATGATGTCACCGACATCTCCAACTTCTAGCTTTTTAATATTTCCTTCTATTAACCCTTGATATCCTTGATAGATACCGTAAACTTCCATACCTTCATGAATTGCTTTACGCACAACAGCACGAACCGCAGGATTCATACCTGGAGAATCTCCGCCGCTTGTTAATACACCTATTCTTTTCATTACTTTCACCTCATCAAAGTCACATACATGACTACTATATTATAGTTCTACATTTTACCCGAGTTCGAACTTTTTGTGTAGTAATTCACAACATATTTCTTTGTTAAATTTTAAATGTACATACTTTTTCATATCTTTTAGTTATTTACCGTCAAATATTCAAAGTTTTTCTAGCAATATTGCACATCTAAAGAACCCTTTTAGTTACAGCTTTTATAAGACTATATTCACCTTTATATTTCATTTTTTTCATATATGTAATGAAATTGTAACGTAGAACACTGTCGAAAGATGATATGATGAATTTACTCAAATCAGGAAAAATTTTCAGGGGGTACTAGTTTTATGAAAAAAGTAATAGCAGCTCTTACGCTTGCTGGCGTTATTGTTTCTACTAGCCCGATTGTCAGCCAAGCGGCTCTAGGCGACCAAACGCTTCGCCAAGGCATGAATCACCAAGATGTTAAACAACTACAACAAACGTTGAAAAATAAAGGTTATTTTAAAGGGAATACGACTACATACTTTGGGACTGTTACAACTTCTGCTGTAAAATCATTTCAGCGCAAAAATGGACTAGCAGCAGATGGTATTGTCGGAAAAGGAACGTATGCTAAACTAGGCGTTTCAGCAAAGGGCAAATCGCCTTCTAGCTCAGCGCGCTATAACCCTAACGCAGTGATTAACAAAGGAAAACAGTATATGGGCGTTCGATATCGCTGGGGCGGAACAACGCCAAGCGGCTTTGACTGCAGCGGTTTTATTGGCTATGCGTTCAAACATGGCGGCGGTGTTCAGCTTCCTCGAACAGTAGCTCAAATTTATCAAAAAGGAACGCGCGTCTCAAGTCCAAAAGCTGGGGATATTGTGTTTTTCCAAACCTATACAAAAGGGCCTTCTCATGCAGGAATTTATTTAGGAAATAACCAGTTTCTTCACTGCTCTTCATCTAAAGGTGTGAGCATCTCTTCTCTGAAAGAGAGCTATTGGAGCAAACGATATTTAGGTGCTAAAAGAATGTAGTTTCGATAAAAAGGGTAGGCTGTGCGATTTTGATGCGGCTTGCTCTTTTTCTGCATGTAAAAGATTTGGTATAGTAGAAGCAGCACATTATATTGCAGTACCAAGCGTGTAGATGAATACTGTAAAGGAAGTTGAATAAATGCACACCCTTTTAATTGACATGGATTCTGTCATTTGTGATCTTATGACGGATTGGCATAACCAATATAACAAAGATTATGGCGACAGCTTATCGGTTGAAAAGTTAAAATGCTGGGAATCAGAAAAGTATGTAAAGCCGGAATGCGGGACAAAAATTTATGACTACCTCGATCAGCCGGGGCTTTTTTTACATTTAAAACCTCTGCCTCATGCTGTTGAGGTTCTTAAACGACTTTATGAAAGGTTTTCCATTTTAATTGTCACAAGCAGCCGGACCTATGCTTATACAGAAAAAGAGCAGTGGGTTGAAAAACACCTTCCGTTTATCGGGAAATACAATATCGTGTTTACACACCAAAAAGATAAAATATACGGAGACTTGCTGTTTGATGATGCACCGCATAATTTGAAGGCTTTTCAAGCTACAGGTCGCCATGCTGTTGCCATGAGCTACCCGTATAACGAAGAAGTAAAGGTCCCTCGCGTGTACGATTGGCTTCAGTTTGAACAGTACGTAAATACTTATTTTAACGAATATTAAGCTGAAAACACGTGGACTTTGTCATCAGAGAATGAATGCAGTACGTTTGTTAGCACTGTTATAAGCATAAAAAAACCGCCTTTTGGGCGGTTTTTGACGGATAGCCCCTGAAGGTTATCCGCTTTTTATTTAAAAAAGATATCATTTTTTAGTACTTATCAGCTGATGAGAAAAAGTCCATAATGGCATGGATAATTTCAACGGACTGAAAAGAAAACAATGATATGGCTGTTAATGAAAAGAAACCAATCATGGCCATACGTACAAGTAACATAGACTAATCGCCTCCCTGTTTTGAACTAAATGAACGCACCCAAAACAATTCGCTATCTGTCTTTGTTTGTACGACGTTTTCGCCAAGCAAAGGCAGCTCATTCACTGCGTGTAACAATGACAATGAATCTTCATCTTTATCTTAAAGACTAAGCGTATAGTTAGTATATCAAATGAAGCTTTTTCTTCAAGGTTATACTAGCGGTAAAAAAGGAAATAGTATGAAACGATGCGTTTTATCTTTATTTCATACAATTCAGTACCCTAATATTTATTATATTAAACCTTTTAGGAAAATTGCTACTATTATATCTTTTTATTATAAAAAAAGATATTGAGACATAACTAAATCAATTCAATACAAAGACGAGCAAATGAGATAAATGATCTCGACTGCTTGTTACATCGCTGTTGATTTCCGTATAAGACTTTGCTTTCCGCGGACGGCCCATGAGCCTCCTCGTCTACATATATGAAATCTACGTTCACCATATGAATGAAAAAATCCGAATGCGTTTGATTCTCAAGCAAGAATCAAACGCGTTCGGATCTTCCTTCAACTAAAATAATTTCGCCCCAGCTTCTTCAGATTATCGACACGTACTGTAATACTCATTGACAATGTCTAAAATAGTTGGGTATTCTTCCACCCATGTAAAATTTGTTTTTTCATTTTCTTTTTTCGCTGTTTCTTGTTCTGCACCGATCTTTTCCATTGTTCAATCTCTCCCTTTAACTGTTATATAACATTTATATTAAATTAACTTTGTTTTATAACAATTTTCAAAAAAAAGTTGGACAATGAGTATGAAAAAAAGTTATTGAACAGATACAATTTTTACATAATACGTACGAGTCCTAGGTCCATCAAACTCGCAAAAATAAACTCCTTGCCACGTCCCTATCAGCAGCT
>ENA-ORXC01000442-ORXC01000442.1-marine-metagenome-genome-assembly--contig:-NODE-442-length-30194-cov-3.979148_pt1 | contig 30194 bp, 38 predicted proteins | sample MGYA00237865_ERZ511478 | MGnify/ENA metagenome assembly ERZ511478
AGGAACAAGTAAAAATGCGCCTCCTGCTCCAACAATCCCCCCGCAAATTCCAACTAAAAACGCCAGAGCTGCTGCCAAAGGTCTTGAAAACGTCACTTCGAATGAATCGGCCGCTGGATTATTTTTTTTGGGCATAAACATTAATCCTGCAGCAATTGTTGCCATCACGCCGTAAATGAAATTGATCATTCCTTCTGAAAACGAGTTTGATAGCGTTGAACCAATGAGACTACCAACTAAGACGCTGATACCCATATATAAAATTAACGGTTTATTCAAATAGCCGCCCTTTTTGTATGCAAGAGCTCCTGAAACGGAGGCAAACAGCGACTGTACGGCTCCTATACCAGCTACTTCGTGCGCGCTGAATATTCCCACTCCTACAAGAGGCGGGACAAATAGCAGCAGCGGGTACAAAACAACTGATCCTCCAATTCCAAGCATACCTGCTAAAAATGACCCGAAAAACCCGAGTGCAAATACAGTTATTAATAGTTGTACATCCATGTTTTTACCACCTGCTTTTATCAATCCAATGTCATGTTTGTTAGAAAGTATGTATACATACGACGTCTTATCTCTTCTTCCATTGTATCACTGTATATGCTTCTTTTCTGTAAAAATATTGATAAAAGTGCTTTCAATTATTAATTTTTTTAATCATTAAAATCCTATCGACTTTATGCGTTATTTACTTTTAGCCTAAACTTCCTCGTTCTCCTCCCTGTTACTTGTGGTAGAATAAAGAAAAACTAGATGTTAGAACTGCCTACACGCTACGCTTATCTCAGCAGGCCCATCATCACAGGAGGCTTTCGTATGTTTGAATACAAAATTGATGACGAAGTTAGTTTGCATTTGATTGAATCAACTGACGCTTTCCCCTTGCTTTCTCTTATTAACGAGTCAAGACCTTACCTAAAAGAATGGCTCCCATGGGTAGATAGCATGCAAAGCATTGCTGACTACGACGAACTCATCCCTGAATGGAGAGCTCAATACTATAATAACCAAGGGTTCCAGGCCATCATTCGCTACTACGGAGAAATCGCCGGGATGATTGGTTTTCACGGAATTAATTGGGGAAACAAAAGTACAAGTCTTGGCTATTGGATTGGCCATGATTTTCAAGGAAAAGGCATTATGACAAGAGCCGTACACGGATGCCTAAACTATGCATTTAATACGTTAAACCTTCATCGAGTCGAAATACGCTGCGGCGTTAATAATGAAAAAAGCAAAGCCATCCCTACACGCCTAGGTTTTACAGAAGAAGGCATTTGCAGAGAAGGTGAATATCTATATGATCACTACCACGACCTTGTGATTTATGGCATGTTAAAACACGAGTGGAAGCAAGCTCCTTATGCTCCTTGGCTTCTTTCTTAAAAGGCAGGATTATTTGGACAAGCTATCGTTTAAATAGGGTATAGTAAAAAGGTTAAAAAAAGCTGGGACAACAATATGTGAGTTGAAGAGAAATCCGAACGAGGTTGATTCTTAATGAAGAATCAACCTCGTTCGGATTTTTTATTGTGATGGTGAACATAGGTTTCATTCAATGCAGGTGCTACCAGCTGTTGATTGGAGGGCAAGACGAAGACTCCTGCGGGAAAAGCGGAATAGATGAGACCCCGCAGGTGAGAAGCGACGAGGAGGCTCATCGGCCCCCCGCGGAAAGCGAAGTCTTGTACGGAAATCAACAGCGGTGTAACAAGCGGTTCAGCTCATGTATCCAATTTGTTCGCCTTTTGATTGGAGCGATTTCGTTATGTTTCAACCTATTTTTTAATTGAAATACTGAAGCCGTGCGCGGCGAAGCTTATCTTTTTGTTTGTCCGAAATTGAGTAGTCGTAGTTATAAATAGCTCCTTCCCAATCTCCATACATTGGATTTGGAAATACGATTAGCTTTTGGCCAAACGCTTCTTTTTGCTCTTCTACAAGTTTATTTCGATCAGTGATGGATTTTTTATCAAAGCCGCTAAAATCAGATAAGTTATCACCAAACAGCAGGACTACATTATGATTCGTCGCTACTTTTTGACGGCGCGTTTCTTTTCCTTCATCTTTTGGACCCGTTAATAGGACGTGATCTTTGGTTGCTTGAGGAATATGTAAATTCTTTAGGTTTTTAATTGTTGCCTCAAGCTGAGAAGTTGTACGACCTGAAACATAGTAAATATCTACGCCTTTTTGATCCGCATACGTCAAGAAATCGACAGCACCTGGCACTGCTTTCGCTTTTGCTGCTTGCACCCACTCATCCCACTTATAAGGAAATCCTTTACCAGTTTTGATGGCTGATGCTTGAAATGGACTATTATCAAGCACGGTTTCATCTAAATCCAAAATAATGGCAGGCTTTTTATCGGTACTTTTTGCAAGCGCCTCATCTAAACGAAGCTTTCCTGTATTATAGCCTTGGTAATACAAAGCTTTCATTTCGCCGGATGTTTGGTACCAAGCGTCCGCCATGATTTGCTGATCAGCTAGGTTTTGAGCGGGTTCTTTTTTCTCAGCAGACACTTCTTTTTCCTGCTGAGGGGCACATGCTGTAAGTGAAAAAGCAAGTACAGCCACTCCTGTCAACGCTGATAATTTCTTATTCATTTCGCATCCACATCCATCTCTACATATTTTCATTCTAATAATGTTATATATTACCTTAAATACACAAAAAATCAATATAAAGACGAATGATATTTTAATTTTAAAGTTAAATAGTTCGTTTTAACTAATGTTTTCTCCCTTTTTTTAACCATTATCCAAATATTTGTTTATACATTTTCCAAAATCCGTTTTTCTCCTTCTTTCTTTTCGATCTTTTTTTAGAAACATATTGGTTTATCACTTATTTGCTTTGAAGGAAGTTGATAAGTCTGAATTATCTAACTTTTTATCTTGTGTTAGATTCTCTCACAAAAGTGCTTTTTTTTGAAAAGATATATAGTAAAATAGATTTTGTGAATTAAAAGACAGTGTTTTCTATCGAAAGTATTGTATAAATATACAAAAGGGGATGGAGATATGAATCACGTAAAACAATGGGGATGGATTACCTTTGGCTGCTTATGCGTTGCCATCGGAATTCAATTTTTAACCGCTTCTAACCTCGTTATTGGCGGAACAGCAGGACTTGGCATTGTACTGCAGCATTTAACCGGTATTTCATTTGGGGTATTGTTCTTTATTATCAATTTACCATTTTATTTTATGGCTCTTACACAAATTGGACTGCAGTTTACGATAAAAAGCTTTATCAGCGTTAGCCTGATGTCAGTGATGTCCGATTTATTAGCTGCCAACTTTTCATTTGCGCTTCCGCATCCGCTTGTAGCCGCGGTTTTGGGCGGCATTATCGTCGGCATTGGACTAATCTTTTTGTTTCGCCACGGCTCTTCTCTTGGCGGCATCAACATGCTATGCGTGTTTCTTGATAAGAGATTTGGCATTAATCCAGGTAAAACAATGCTTTTGACAGATGTGCTGATTGTAGGCTCTGCAACAGTGGTATTCGGCGTAGTTCAAGTTCTTTATTCATTAATCGGCATCTTCATCATGACAGGACTGCTTGGACGCTATCACAAACGCTCGCCAATCGAACGAACTGGTGAACATATCGAAGAAGAAGCCAAACAACAAACGGCTTCAACGATGTAAAAAAAAACCGTGCGGAAATGATCCAGCACGGTTTTTTACGCTTATTCTGCTACTTTTACAAGCTGTTTTCCTAAGTTTGCTCCTTCAAATAAACCAAGGAACGCTTCAGGTACATTTTCAAAACCTTCTACAACGTTTTCGCTGTACTTGATTTTTCCTTGCTGCACCCATTCGCCTAACTGCTTAATGCCTTCAGGGAATTTGTCAGCATAGTCGGCTACGATAAACCCTTTCATTAGCGCACTGTTAATTAATAAAGGTGTTTGAACACGTGGTCCAACATCTTGTTTTTCTAAGTTATACAGTGAAATTTGGCCGCAAAGTGGAATGCGGGCAAATTTATTTAATAAGCTAACAACTGCATCTGAAATCTCTCCGCCGACGTTTTCAAAGTAAACATCCACGCCATTAGGGCACGCTTCTTTCAATGCTTCTTTTACATTTCCTTTTTTATAATTAATCACTTCATCAAATCCGAGCTCATCTTTTAAATAAGCAATTTTATCTTCAGAACCTGCGATGCCGACAACACGTGCGCCTTTAATTTTAGCGATTTGACCAACAACAGATCCAACAGCGCCTGCTGCACCGGAAACGACTACTGTTTCGCCTTCTTTTGGCTGACCGATTTCAAGCAGTCCAAAGTAAGCTGTGAGACCAGGCATACCAAGAACGCCGATAGCCGTTGTAATTGGCGCTAGCTCTGGATCAATTTTCTGTAAGTTTTTTGCTTCTGCAGCTGAATAGCGTTTCCAAGGAAGCATACCCGTCACGATATCGCCTTCTTTAAAGCGATCTGATTTTGATTCCGTTACGCGTGCTACAATGCCGCCTGCAAGCGGTGCGTTTAGCTCAAATGGAGGAACATATGATTTTGTATCGTTCATGCGTCCTCTCATATACGGATCAACAGAAAGGTAAAGTGTTTGAACAAGTACCTCGCCTTCTTTTGCTGTAGGCATTTCAATTTTTTCATATTTAAACGTATCTTTTGTTGGCATTCCCTTTGGGCGTTCTGCTAATAAAATTTGTTCATTCATCGATATCGCTCCTTTTTAGTTCTCTGTTTTTTGTAAAATGTGCTAAACTTACCTTTGTTATTTTAAATTATATATTGTGCACAACGCAAAAAATATGATTGTGCAATAACACCGAAGGAGAAAAAGACATGGAGCTAATTCGCTGTAAAGAAGATGTTGTTAAAAAACTAAACGAGTTTGTTGAAGTAACTCCCCCCGTTATTTTGTTTAAAAAAGGAAATATGTATCCGATTAGAATGGATATCAACTACAACTGGATTGCCACGGACGAACAAGGTCATGAGCATATTGTCGCTTCAAACACAAAAAATGTGCAGGACGACTACTGGTTTAGCTACCATTTTGACTTATATTAAGGAGTTTCCCGTATTTACTCTTCGTAAACGTTATATAAATAAAGTGTTGCATTAGTAAAAACAGCGTACGAATTCCCGCGCTGTTTTTATGTAACAATTAAAGTATCTCAAGCATGCGTTTGAAGCTTTGCTCATGTTCCATTTTCTGCATCGATATCTACTTAAGATTATGTTACAATCACGGTAAAGTAATTTATGATTGATAGAATAAAAGCTAGAGCTTGAAAAATTCGAGGTGGATTATGCAAGGTAAAGTTGTATATAAAGAAGGATTTTCAGTGATAGGCATAGCAAAAAACGGAGAGTATCAAAAAGAGAATCTTTTGAAGCAAATACTTAAAGAAAAAGAAATGATTACTTCTTCAAAAGAACCTCATATGGTTACAGGCATTTGCATGGCTCCGAAAAGAGAAAATTATTTTTATATTGCAGGTACAGAAGTGGCTGATACGGCTTGTATTCCAAACGGTATGAGCGTTCATACGTTTCCTTCGTTTACATACCTGCAGTTTAAACACAGAGGTCCCATTACATCGCTTGGGTCGACGTATAACAGCATCTGGAATGAATGGCTGCCGAACTCTCCTTACAGCATGATTGAAGGTCCTGCTCTTGAAATTGTAAATACAGCTATACACAGCAATTTATATAGTGATACATATGAAATGGATATTTATATTCCCATAAAGCTGGGACAATAAAAAAGGTGAACGTACGTTCACCTTTTTCCTATTTTTGCAGCTGTTTATATAAATGATAAAGAGTAAAAACGCACTCTGGATGACGCTCTTTATGGTTAAAAAAGCCATGGGGAAACATGAGTGAAAGATTCCCTTTTTCAATTCCGGTCACATACTTGTTTTCCATAAGCGGATATTCTTTCACAATCCAGCGCGCTTCGTCAATAGTAGACGTAACCACTTCACCAAAGTATACGCCCATACACTCTTCAAATTCTTCTTTTGTCATTGAAAAATAGTCAAAGCGATTGCCGTCTTCTAAATCATAGTAAAGCAGCTCTAATATTTTTAAACTTTCGTCTGTAAAATCAACAACAAATTCATCTACCGCTTTGCTTATTTCATGAATGTGATTCATGCACTGTTCGCGCACTTGATGATAGTAATAGCTAGCTTCAAACTGATGTTCACACGTTACTAGCGATTCTCCATATGATGCTGTTAGATCATGATGCTTGCTCATGCTGACACCTCCACGCTAAGCTTATGGAGCAAGTATAACATTAACCAAGCAGCTACCGAGCAGTTTCCATTAACAACCTATCCGTGGTAATATCAGGCTTACTTTTTGCTCATTATTCTGCCGTACACAAATCCTCCGCTAACAAGAAGAATACCGCTAATTAATACGCTGCTTAAAAAGATTTGCGAATGCATCAAGTGATTATACATCATCCACATGCTCATTTCGTCATCTCCTTTTGGCCTTTTTTAACTAGTATCCCCGATTTTCTTACCGCACATGCCGGCATTTTCATCATTTTTTCATCAAACCTCTATATAGTGAAAATTGTGAAGCCAACTTTTTTTCATCGTTTTACTCCTTAAAAAGCTTGCTTATGACTCTAAAGCAGGCTTTTTTTATATAGTGAAACAAGTAATTAAGCCGTCTATCCCCACTAATTGTGCAGAGTAAGGTATAATTAAAGATAGTTTCACTTTTCTAAAGTGAGAAATACATATGAGACATCAAAGGAGAGATGCAAATGACAGAAATCGAAAAAACGAAAATTCAGCACCGAAAGCTGTCCAAGGGACAGGTATTTGGAAGGGCCATCGCCATTGCGATCGGTGCCCTGCTCATGGCCACAGGACTTGAAATTTTTCTCGTTCCGAACCACGTTGTCGACGGAGGAATTACCGGTATTTCCATCATGCTTTCGCATATTACTGGCGTAAATCTAGGAATCTTTCTTTTTGTACTCAATCTTCCGTTTGTATTTATCGGTTACAAGCAAATGGGGAAAACATTTGCCCTTTCCACTATTTTTGGCATACTGGTTGTATCCATCTTAACTTCTATGTTTCACCATGTCCCCGCGTTTACCGCAGACGTTCTTCTTGCTACCGTTTTTGGAGGAATTATTCTCGGAATTGGAATTGGACTCGTAATTCGCTACGGCGGAGCGCTTGACGGTACGGAGATACTTGCCATTTTAATCAGTAAAAAAATTCCGTTTTCCGTAGGAGAAATTGTGATGTTTTTCAACTTCTTCATTTTAGGAGCAGCGGGATTTGTGTTCACGTGGGACCGCGCCATGTATTCTATCCTTGCGTACATCATTGCCGCTAAAGCCATCGATACGGTTGTAGAAGGATTGGAAGAGTCAAAATCAGCTTGGATTATTAGTGATCATTCTGATGACATTGGCGATGCGATTAATGCGCGTCTAGGTCGAGGCGTTACCTATTTGCACGGTGAAGGTGCTTATACGGGCGATGATAAAAAAGTGATTTTCTGCATCATTACGCGCCTTGAAGAATCAAAGCTAAAAACCATTGTTGAAGATTTTGATCCTACTGCCTTTTTAGCCGTTGCAGATATTACCGAAGTCCGCGGCGGACGCTTTAAAAAACGAAACATTCACTAAAAAAACGCGCAGAAAGTACGATACTTTCTGCGCGTTTTTTATATAAGAGATACTTTTTGAACCCTCTTAAACCATTCATAACAAAGAAGCACAATTAAACATAAGTCGATTAAATCGCCTCCGTAATACATCAGCATAGCCCCTTGCTGCGCCCCTTCCGCCGAGACGTGTATAGGCGGGTGAATGTACACATATTTTGATAAAATACCATGAGCGGCAAGAGCAATTATTAATACGGAAGCTCGGTGCGTAAAACTTTTCTGATGCGGCGAAGGATCGATTGAAATCATCGATACGGTGAATAAATAGCCGGCTAAAAACACGTGAATATGTACAGCCACATGCACGAAAAAAGAGTGATGCATCATGCCATACAGACTTGTTGTATAAAGAATCCAAAGTCCTCCTACGTTAAGCACAGAAGCTGTCACAGGACTGCTGATGAACCGAACAAACCGTCCTTTTAAAAGTTTTGACACTTTTCTGGCTGCATGAACCGGAAGCGTGCGAAGCAGCAGCGTAAGAGGTGCTCCTAACGCCATTAAAAGCGGAGCTAGCATACCTAAAAGCAAATGCCCCGTCATATGCGCGGTAAAGTCCATATGAGCACGGGCTGCGAGCGGTCCTGCTACAGAAGATATGGCGCATAAAATACCAAGTGTCCAGCTGGACGTCCTATATAATGACCATTTTGTATACGTTGCATTTGAAGACGCTACAGCCCACATGTATAAAAAAAAGGCAGCGGCAAAAGGCAGGGCTAATACAAGCTGAGATAATACTTCATATTTAATCATGATGTGCACCTTGTTTACGTGTAAACCATGTTAAAATGATGCCAATAAACAGCATCAAACATGCAAGTACATTCCACGTAATGTCGTAAGGTGCAATCTTCACTCCGTACCGGATTTGATGAAGTCCCATAAGCTTATGCTGCACGGTCCCGTCATAAAGCTGAAACGCCCCCGCTCCAAGCAATACTCCCCCTATCCACCTTTTCACCCACCAGCCGCCTCGGCGCCTTAGATCTGCCACCATAAAAAGTGATGCAATTGTAGCGAACCAGCTGAATGCATGAAACAAACCGTCCGACACTAAACCGGCGGCCGTTGTGGACTTATCATAAAAATGATGCCAATGAAGCAGCTGATGAAACACTGCTTCATCAATAAAAGCAACTAACCCTACGCCAAACAAAAAGCCTGACCAGCTATTTCGAGCGCGGTGAACCACGCGTTGATTTGCAGTTGCTTCGTTTTTGTTTTCCATATATATACCTCCCTGCCAATTCTTTAAGTTTATATCGATTCTAATGAACGTATACCCTATTAAAGAGAAATGAATCTATAATATGGAAAAATAGGAGCTATATCCTAATATCGTTTTCACTATCTTTTCACCATAGAAGTATAGGATAGTATTTGCGAAGCCAATTAGCATATTTTTTCATAGTTTTACTCCCTTTCTAGTGACCTGTTTCCCCAAAACAGGTCTTTTTTTTCTAAAAGCTTCCATCTTTTCACCGTTTTTTCACTTTTCTTTTGTATACTAAGTTTGTCAAAGCAATTTCATCATTTTTCATAAATGACCCCTATTTATTCCCCGCTTTTTGTGAGCGGGGCTTTTTTTATAAGAAAAGCATATTTTTTTAAAAAGCTTCTCTCTTTTCACCGTTTTTTCACTTTTCTTTTATATACTGTTCTTGTCAAAACAATTTCATCATTTTTCATAGATGTACCCTATTTGCACCCGCTTCTTATAAGCGGGCCTTTTTTTATTTCTCTACAAAAAAGCTTAACCCGAAGGTTAAGCTTTTTTGGCCTGCTTGCGAAGAACAAGCATCATAATTGTAATGATGGTAAAAGCAATAAATGCTAAAAAAGGAATCGTGATAAACCCAAGCCAGTTAATATATTGACCTGAGCAAGGAACACCGCTTGTACACGTTTCAAATGCTTTAAGAGCCGGTATTTTCTGCAGACAATAATGATAGCCTGAAAGCGCCATACCAATCACAGAAAACGGCAGGACGTATTTGTAGATGAACGTATCATTCCGATACACGGCTACACCTAGTACAATCGCGAGCGGATACATTAAAATTCGCTGATACCAGCAAAGTTCACACGGGATAAAGTGAAGAACTTCACTAAAAGTTAAGCTTCCAAGCATCGCGACAAGCGCCGTAAGCCACCCGAAAACCAAAGACTTGTTCATTATTTGTTCTCCTTAGCCGCATCTTTGACCATTTGATCAAAATCATCGATTGTTTTTCCTTCAAATTTTTTGCCGCCTACATAAATCGTTGGTGTACCCGTAATGCCTAAGTCATTGGCTGTCTTCATGTCTTGATCAAACGCATCTTTTCCTTTTCCGTCTTTAAATGCACCTGCTACTTTTTTGGCATCAGCATCGCTAGATACTTCTTTCAGCGTATTTTCTAAGTAAGATTCCGTTAAGACATCTTTCTTTTCGTCCGCTGCGTTTTGCTTTTTATAAAGAAGTTCGTGGAATTTCCAAAATGTATCGTTTCCAAGCTCTTTGTATACCGTTTCAGTAAACTCTGCTGCACGAGAAGAGTCGTTGTTGATAAACGCATAGTTCATAAAGTAGAATTTCACTTTACCTGTATCCACATAATCTTTTTGAATCAGCGGGAAAAAAGATTCTGTGAAGTTTTTACAAGCCGGGCATTTGTAATCTCCAAACTCTACCACTTCTACCGGAGCTGAGTCTTTTCCAAGATACGGCTGATTATCATATGTAAGAGCGGCCTTTTCATCTCCTCCGCCCTTTGACATATTTGAAAGGACGATTAATCCTAGGATACAGACCGCAATAATTCCAATCACCCAAAAAATCCACTTGCTTGAGGAAGCTTGCTGATTGGGTGTTACTTTTTTCTTTTTCTTTGCTTTTGACACAATCTCATCTCCTTCTTTTCTTTCTCTCTTCCAAACTTACAAAGCTGTTAGAGCTGTAAAAATGAGCGCACACAAAATAAAAAACACGTATAGCGACGTCAGCGTTAAAACAACAGGAGGCTGCATCGGCATTTTCGTTTCCGGGTTTAAAATATATTGAATGCGATAATTAACCGACGTATCAGCAAACGATACGTGCGCACATGAAAGACTTGCCTGTCCCGTTTTTACCATTTTTAAAAGCGCGCTGCCGATGTGAGCAGGCGTGCCATTTTTCACAATGGCATCTTGATCAGCCAGCACTTCACGCATAACTTTGAAGCGTTTATGGCTCCATTTAATAAACGGAATATACCATAATGCAGAGGCAAGCGTGCTTAGTAAAAACGTTTTGAGCGGGTCTTTGTTTGCAACGTGCGACTGCTCATGGTAAATAACGGCTTTTAGTTCATTTTCATCAAGTACTGAGAGCAATCCTGTAGACAGAACGATGTGCGGTGTAAAGAGCCCCATCGTTAGGGCAATGGGCTGATCTGTTGTTAAGACCGTTAAATCCTTTCCGTACGCTTTTTGCAGGTTAGCCGTTGTGGTTTCATCTCGCAGCTTCGTAATCATTTTACGGACTTTCCGCATTTGAATCACTTGCTTTACAGCTTTAATGAACAGCACAAACATCGTGTGAAAAATAACGGCATTCAGCATATATTCAATAAAAAACAAGCCGAAAAAGTGGGCTACTTTGTTACAAAGTAAAATTAAGTTAAACGATAAATTCCATCCAAACAGCAAATGCAGCACATACATGCCCATTTGCATAAGCAACGTCACGGCAATAAAAAAGCACAGGTTAAAAATAAGCTTAGAACGCTTTAGTATTCCTTGATTCATTGATTATTCATCCTTTTTTAACTGTTTGACTTTTGATTCGAGCATACTTAACAGTGAATCATCGACTTCTTCTAATGCATCAAGCATATGAGTAACAGCAAGCGAGCCAAATTCATCGATCAGTTCGTGCGTTAACTCTTTCGACTGAGCGTCGATAAATTCCTCTTTAGAAAGAATCGGCTGATACATCGACGTACGTCCTTTTAAACGCTTTTGCAACACGCCTTTTTCCACCAATCGATTCATAACGGTCATAACGGTGTTGAAGTTCACTGCTTTTTCTTTCTCAAGCACGTGCTGCACGTCTTTAATAGACATTTCACTTCCGTTCCATAAAGCCGTCATAATTTTTGCTTCAAGCGGGCCAAAAAAGCGATTAAGGCCGGTTTCGTTAAATTTGAATTTTTCAATTTTCATATTCGACACCTCACACTACTAATTGTAGTGTGAGGTGTCAAATCCGTCAACTTTTCCATCACAACCGCCTTACAATTGTCATAATTATTTTTTTACTTCATCGGTTAAATGCTGAATGGACAGCACAACTGTATCAAGCTTGGCTTCGATTCGGTGAAGTAAATAAAGCGTCACCACAACAGGAAAACCAACGTCTGAAACAAGCGTAAACCACTCTGTCATCTTCCTCGCTCCTTTTAAAAAAGCCCTTCGCACCGAAGTGGAAGGACTTTCGTTTTTAAATCGTAAATTCTGTTACATTTCGCTCGACAATTTGAGCGCCTTTTTTGGCAACGAGCGCTCCGCCGCTTGAAGTAAAGACATCGCTTGCGATCAGCGCATTCATTGCTGCTGTGATGGCGGCTGCGTCTAACGTATCTTTTGGTGATTCAATCGATAGGATTACTGCTTTTTGTGACTCATTCAAAAACTGCATCGTTAAAGTTTTCATACTCTACCTCTTTTCTTATTTTAAAAGTGAAAACGTGACAACTTCGTTGATTTCAACAAGCGGCAGCGACTGCAGGCTAGCGATGGTTTCGCTTGCTGTAATGAGTGCATCTGCAGAACTTCCAGGCTGAATGTTCATATAGGATTTTGTCTTTAAATCGGGTTTTCCATCCTCTTTTATTCCTTGTTCTAATACTAAGCGAAGCTGGCTTGAATGCTGAATTTTTTCTGCCATCTTTTATTCCCCCTTTCACTTTATATATAGAGATTGAAATAGGAAAGAGGGATGATGGAAACATAAAAATTTTTGGTTTATAATGGGAGATAGTCTGAGTTAGAAAGAGGCTTTGGTAATGAGAAAGTGGAGCTTTTTATTTTTTGTTCTAGCATTCATGCATCCAGCTTCAGCACTTGCTGATGACGGTGCAGATGAAAAAAAGCTTGGTCCGTTTTACTACACGGTTTCTCATGATTATAGTCGAGAAAAATGGGATGTAGGGGTGTTAAATCAGCAAGACAAAACGAACATTCCTGAGACTGATTTGAACGATGAAACGCTAAAACTGTTTCAAAGCACGGTTGATGATTTAGCAGACCTCGCGATTCGATTTGCTGCTATGAGCGTGCTGCTTGTATGTTCACTCGTTGTTTTTACGTACTTTCGCATTCAGAAAAAACGCCCTTTTCTCCGCTTGTTTTTTGTTTTTTCAAGCGTTGGCTTTCTATTTTGCGTCTATACATCATTGGAATTATTTAAAAAAACTGAACAAGCAAAATCATTATTTTACTTACTATGACTTGAAACCAAAAAAACCAGCCGATTGGCTGGTTTTTTCATTTATTTCTTACGGTTATGTAGTTCTGTTCATACGTCATTTCTTCCGTTGGCTTTTGCTGCTCCAGATGGTAATAAGCAGCGCATACTCCTCCTAATCCAGCCAGTGCTAGGACAATTAAAAGTATGGATGTCGCTTTTTTCATTGCCTTTTCTCCCCTTATGTTTAACCCTACCTAGCAACGGCATTTGTAAAAAAGGGTCCCCTTTCTCTTTTTTACTTGCTCATTACTTACGAAAGATATTATCATACTTTTTTTCACTTTTGTTATTTTTTTAGCCATTGTCAAAAAATTGTATATTTTACCCAAGATTTAACGAATGTTTAAGAAAGTCCAGGGACTGGTTTTTTGAAAGGCCAAAAGCTGTCACGATATAATCAACGTAGGCAAGAAGCTCCAGATCCCCTCCTAATTTTGTCGTTTTAAATGATTGATTAAACCGATATTGTTTTTTATCTGAAAAGACGAGCCCCTCTTCTTCTAGAAATGTTTGAAACTGCTGATGCGGAAAGTAAAGCACATCGTTTCGAACGTTCTCTAAGTCAATTACAATAATCATGTCTTCGAGCTCAGCTTTTAATTCCATCATACAATCGATGTATCCGCCGATGCAGCTGATTAGAGATGTGAGAAAAAAGGGTCCGTTTATATATTGAAACTGCTCAAAAATCGTCTCATCAATGTAGCTTGAAATGCTGGATTTCAGCACGTCATGAATTTGTTTTGGTTCTTCCATATACGGAATAGGAATGTGAAACTTAGCTGATCCGTTATAAAATTGCTCCCACGCAATTGTTTTATCATATGCATCAATCACATCTGTGCTTCGAAAAATGATGGATTCCGCTGAATAAGAAGCTTTGACAAACGGTGTATGCAGCATCACCGTACTCTCGTCGTCCAAACGATAGTGCTTTGGTTCGCTAGACTTGCTTAAAATATATTGCTTTAGCCGTTCTTCTTCCATTTGTTCGATTAAATGCAAATCATATAGTGGCAGCACGTACATATTACACATCCCGTAATGAATATAGCTTTTCCCGTGCATCGGCCACTTTCTGTTATAGATAGACAGTTCTTTTGTGCAAAATTCCTCTATTCGCTGCGTTTGATCCTCCGATTTTTGATAAAGACGATCTAAATGATAGCGATCATCGATTTCCGTAACGGGAGATGTGCCGCTTCCAATTCTTCTGTAAATTTTCCCGTAAGACATGTACGGAGGGTTCGGACCTTCGGGAATCCAAATCACAAAAACACCTTGCCCGGGGTGATCTTCAGGTGATAAAAAACGCGTAACGATACGAGGAATGGGATTGGTGACATCTTTCAGCATATTATTAATAAACAGCTCATATTCCTTGCGCTCGAGCAGATTAATGGAATGGTCGTCTTCATCTACGCCAAAAATAAGCCACCCTCCTTTTTCATTGGCAAACGAAGCGATGATATTTGGGATTTTCCGTTTGACCGTTGAGCTTACTTCGCGCTTGAACTCAAGCTGATAGCCTTCTTCTAAATGTTTTTCCATCATGCGCTGCACATCTGAAAACTCAATTTCTCCAATTGTTTTTTTCTTTCCGTTTTCGCTTATAAATGGTGAATAAAACGTTTCTTCGTTCACTTGTCTTCCCCTCCTCACCACTTCTATTTAACTTATCCATATGATGAGAAGTAAAAAGACAGTCATATTTCTTTTATTTTTTTCGAAAAAACAAGTTTTTTCCAAATTCATCCTTCTTTATATTATGATAGAAAAAGAGGTGAATAATATGATTGAAGCGATATTTTTAGATCGAGACGGAACGATTGGCGGCAGTAACGAAATACAATATCCAGGTGAATTTCAGCTGTTTCCCCAAGCGAAGCAAGCAATTAAAGAAATAAAGAAACAAAACATTCCGCTGTTTTCCTTTACGAATCAGCCCGATATTGCCAAAGGAAAGGTAAAGAAATCACAGTTTATCTCTGAGCTTTTAGCTTTTGGATTTGATGATGTTTACCTTTGTCCGCATGAAGATTCAGACGCCTGTCCGTGCCGCAAACCAAAACCCGGCATGCTGTTAACAGCAGCGGAGGAGCACAGCTTAAATTTGGCTAACTGCATCGTGATTGGCGACCGGTGGAAAGACCTCGTAGCGGCCAGCGCAGCAGGGGCTCAATGTATTTTAGTGTTAACAGGTGCTGGGCGCGACACGCTGCATGAACAAGAAAAATGGGCTGGTATACAAGCAGCCTTTATTGCATCCAACGTGCAGGAAGCTGTTGAATTTATCTTTACGTCACTGAGTTCACAGCCGATACTACCGCATTCACATACTCGTTAAACAACTGCTCATCCTGTAATAATTGTTCATACTGAGGAGTGGTGATTTCAAGCTGCAGTCCTTTATGCCGCTGATTATCGTTGGCGATATTTCGAGGTGAAACGCCTTTTAAATGCACGGGCGTTTCACTGATTTGAAAACCTGAGAGTGCATGACGCACCGCTTTTTCTAACTTTTCGTCTCTTCCTCCGATATAAGTCGTGCAGACGTCGCTATAGGCACCGTGAAGAGAAATCGTGACGGCTGATTTTTTAACGAGATGACGCGCCATTTCTTCATCGTAGTTTGCAGACGTAACATGCAATTCAAACGGATTTTCTGTTTTCAGCGTTTTAAATACGTACACCGTTGCGTTTAGCTTTTCTGCTATTTTTTCCGCTACTTGTTCTGTTCCAATTTCCATCGTTCCTCCGTGAATAGCAAGCACGACAATTTCTCGCCGGCGAATGACACATTTTATTTCGTAATCGATTCCCGCTCGTTCGCACTGAGACAGTTCTTGAAAACTTTGATACACGTCCCTCATCTGTTTCTTCACACCTTTCTTTTATCTTTCATATACCCAGGCTTTATTATTTCTTTTTTTTCATATAGTAAAGGGATTCACCCTTTGTTTACTCGTTTATTTTTGTTTTTATACTTTATCTGTTAGTGTGCGCAAAAAAAATTTTTGAAATTCGAAATAAAAGTATTGCCAAACAAACCGTCCAGACGGTAAAGTATTCTAGGGAAAATCAAAAAGGAGGAAATTCATGTGTCTACATATGATGATATATTGCTTGCGGCCACTCAGGTTGTACAGCGTGACGGCGTGGGAAATTTAACGCTTGAAAAAGTAGCAAAAGAAGCCGGTGTTAGTAAAGGCGGCTTGTTGTACCACTTCTCATCAAAAGATGAATTGATTCAGCAAATGCTGTACTCAGTCACAAAGCAATATGATGACGGGCTACACGTGCAAATTGAACATGATGATGCTCCTGGCAAATGGAGTCGGGCTTATCTTGCAGAGACGCTTCATGATCTGCAGCGTGAACAAGCGATGAGCGCAGGGTTGCTTGCAGGTATTGCAACGAATCCTGAACTTCTGCAGCACCTTCAAAAACACTACGAAAAGTGGCAGCAGCATATTGAACAAGACGGCATTGACCCTGTCCTTGCGACCATTGTGCGCTTAGCAGCTGACGGATTATGGTTCAGCCAAATGTTTGGGCTCGCACCCGTGGATCCAGACATGCAAAAACAGATTCAACAACAACTTCGGAAATTAACAGAGGAGGGTTTTCGATGAAAGCCTATTTATTTTTAGCAATTGCAATTAGTTCAGAGTTATTTGGTACATCTATGTTAAAAGCATCAAACGGATTTACAAAATTTTGGCCTAGTCTTGGTGTTTTATTAGGGTTTGGTCTTGCTTTCTATGCGCTTTCCACATCGCTTCAGCACATTCCGCTCAGCGTTGCATACGCCATTTGGTCTGGTGTAGGAACTGCTGTGACAGCTGTGATTGGTGTAGTCATTTGGAAAGAAAGCGGCAGTCTTACGATGGTATTTGGCATCGTATTAATCATTGCAGGAGTCATTCTTTTAAATTTAAAATCAGTGGCTCATTAAAAAAAGAGCCAGTAAATACTGACTCTTAAGCAAAGGAGGAAAATCGACTGTCTACTTATGAAAGTAGTATGTATCGTTTTCCTTTTTTTTATACTCTTTTATAGATTAAACGGATCTAGGAATTTAACAGATGGATATTTGTCTTGGAACAAACGCCATACAAAATCGTTTTCAAACATAAGAACGGAATGCTTATCACGATCTTCTACTAGCATCACGCGAGAATCTAGCATGCGATCTTCAATTGTTGATTTGTCTACCCATTTTGCAATGTTATGAGACATGCGCGTGAATTCAAGATCGACATTGTACTCACCTTTCATACGATGTTCAAACACTTGGAACTGAAGTTCACCGACTGCTCCTAAAATATAATCTCCAAAGAACGGCGTACGGTAAAGTTGTACCGCTCCTTCTTGTACAAGCTGATTAATCCCTTTTTCAAAGTGCTTTGATTTCATTGCATTTTTCGCACGAACTTTTACAAACAGTTCAGGCGGGAACTTTGGAAGAGCGTCAAATTCAAATACTTTTCCCTCTCCTACAATTGTATCGCCAATTTGATACGTACCTGAGTCATACAAGCCAATAATATCCCCGGGATACGCTGTGTCTACTGTTTCACGGCTTGATGCCAAGAACTGATGAGACTGCGCTAGCTTCATTTTGCGGTTCGTTCTTGCTAATGTTACGTTCATTCCACGCTCGAATTTCCCTGAACATACGCGTACGAACGCAATGCGGTCGCGGTGAGCTGGGTTCATATTCGCTTGAATTTTAAAGATGAAACCTGAGAAATTTTCATCCGTAGGCTGAACGGTGCCATTCGTTGATTCACGAGGCTGCGGCGGTGATGTTAATTGTAAAAATGAATTAAAGAAAGACTGTACGCCGAAGTTTGCAATCGCACTTCCGAAGAAAACAGGCGTTAGTAAGCCTTGCTTTACTTTTTCGATTGAAAAATCATTACCTGCTTCATCTAATAGAGATAAATCATCCACTAAGCCTGGTAAATACATTTCATCGACGTGTTTTTTAATTTCATCGTCGATATTTTCACCGTCAAAGTCTGCAAAATAAGACTCTTTGTTTCCTTGATACACTTCAATTTGCTTTGAAAAACGGTCATACGTTCCTTGGAATCGTTTCCCCATGCCAATTGGCCACGTTACAGGGTATGATTGGATACCAAGTACATCTTCAATTTCTTCAAGCAGCTCAAGCGGCTCTTTTCCTTCACGGTCTAATTTATTGATAAACGTTAGGATGGGAATACCGCGCATACGACAAACTTTAAAAAGCTTAAGCGTTTGTGCTTCAATCCCTTTTGTTCCGTCAATAACCATGACCGCACTATCTACAGCCGTTAAGGTACGATACGTATCCTCACTGAAGTCTTCGTGTCCTGGTGTATCCAAGATGTTAATAAAGTGATCTTTATACTCAAACTGCATAACACTTGATGTAACCGAAATTCCACGTTGTTTTTCGATTTCCATCCAGTCAGATGTAGCAAACTTGCCTGATTTTTTTCCTTTAACCGTTCCGGCTGAACGAATCATTCCGCCCAGTAACAGCATTTTTTCTGTTAACGTTGTTTTCCCGGCATCCGGGTGAGAAATAATGGCGAATGTACGACGTGAATCGACCATCGTTTCTTGAAGTTGGTTGCTCATACGTTTTAAAATCCTTTCTGCTCTACAATTCCTATTTTCATCATTTCATTATACGCTTTTTTTATACTGCGTGACTAGTTTTTTTCATATTTGAATACTTCTGCAAAATCAAAGAAATCGTCAACAAGGTGTAAAAAGCGAACAAGAAAAGACCCCTTTTATAAAAGGGGCCTTCTCCCAGTTTAGTTTAACGAACAACCAGAGAAACGTTCTGCTGATCGACTTAAACTTTATAAAAAAAATTACTTTTGAACGTTAGCAGCTTGTGGTCCACGGTTGCCTTCAACGATTTCAAATGTAACTTCTTGACCTTCTTCTAAAGTTTTGAAACCTTCGCCTTGGATAGCAGAGAAATGAACGAATACATCGTCTTGTCCTTCTACTTCGATGAAACCGAAACCTTTTTCAGCGTTGAACCATTTTACTTTACCTTGTAACATATCTCTTTTCCTCCTTGTGTGACAATCCACACATTGTGTATTACTCTATTCCTGCTCTTACAATAAGTCAAGACGAACACTTCGAACTATCCTTACCGAACAAAAATAAGCACCTTTATTGTAACAAATCCTCCAAAAAATTTCAAAGGAATTTGCACATTCTTTTTGTTTACTTCTATCCCTTACCTACAGCCTTTCTACCCCTTTTTAAGCAGCCGAATGTGAACGCATTATCCGCACTTCTTCTTGATGTTTTTTCTTGTATAACGATCCTTTAAATGGATAACGCTATAGAGATAGATAGTCTTTCTATTTATGGGAAAGCAGGTGACATCACAACCTATGGAAGACATTCTCATGTCCCTTCTTAGAACCTTTGTTTCTTTTATTATTTTAAGCATTACAACTTTCCTGATTGGAAAACAAATTAACACGCATAATAATCATTTTACGTTTGCGATGTCCATCATTATTGGGTCTTTCATCGCAAATATGGGATTTGATTTAAAATTAAAATTTCTGCCGATGTTCGCTTCTTTTGCTTTTCTTGTGGCTATTCATTTTCTTTTAGCATCAACAGCTCTAAAAAGCAGGCGCTTGCGAAAATGGATTACAGGACGCCCGACGGTTATTATGGAAAAAGGAAAGCTTCTTGAAGCAAATATGAAAAAAGTCAAATATTCTATTGACGACTTGAATCAGCATTTACGAGAACTAGGAACGTTCAACATTGCTGAAGTAGAATTTGCTGTTTTAGAAGTAAGCGGAAAGCTGTCAGTGTTAAAGAAAACTGCTTATCAAAACATTGCCAAACAGGACGTTTTGTCTAAGCCGTTTAAAGAAATGAATTTACCGGTAGAACTCATCATGGACGGAGAAATTATTCATAAAAATTTAACATCTCAATATACCGAACAATGGATCAACCTTGAGCTTTCAAATCGTCAGCTTCAGTTGAACCAAGTGCTGTATGCAGTTGTGTCAACAAACGGCATGCTCTATGTAGATGAGTATAAAGATCAGCTATCCGCTCCTACAGACAGAGAATAAGATTGAGACATAGCTAAATTACGCCAATCTAAAGGCAGACAAATGAAGGGAATGAGTTCGTATGGATCGATTGTGACATCGCTGTTGATTTCGGTGCAGGGCTTTGCTTTCCGCGGGCAGCCAGTGAGTCCCCTCTCTGCGTCCGTTCCCGCGGGATCTCACCTATTTCGCTTTTTCCGCTAGTCTTCGCCTTGGCCTCCAATCAACAGCTAGAAACAACTAGCCTATGTTCACGATCACCATGAAAAAATCCGAACGAATTTGATTCTTGATAGAGAAACAAACTCGTTCGGATAAAATGCGTTTGTTCCAGTCTCACTGTGCCATCTCTTCAACGGTTCCTTCTTTTAAGCCATAGTAGTTCCGTTCAAATCGCTTTATTTCTTGATCATAGCGGCGTACTTTTGCATCGGCTAGCTGGCGGCTTTGTTTTGTTTCTTCAAGCAGCTCGACCTGCTGATTAATTTGAAAAATAGTCGTCGTCAGCTCGTCTTGATAATCATAAATTTCATTTTGAATATCCACGCATACGGGCAAGCGATTTGCTAGAATAAAGTCCGTCATTTGCATAAGCACTTTTTTACGCTCTACTTCTTTCACTTTGCTTTTGACAGCTCGTTCTGCAGAACGGAACGTCAGCCTTACTTTAGAGAAGAAGTCACCTTTAATCGAAAGCTTGCGCTGCAGTTCTTCTACATCTTGTTTTAATGATTCATGCTCTTCAATCATTTTTTGAAGCACAAGTCCTCCGTTTAATGATGTGAGCTCCATTTCATCAAGCTGCTGGCGAATGGCTGTTTTGAGCGTTTCAATTTGTTTCACCGTCTTTTTCTCCGTAGCGCGGAGCTGCTTAACATACTGCTCTGTTTTATAAATAAAGCTATCTAACCGTTCACGGTCAAACAGTGACTGCTCTTTCTTTTTTACATAATCTTGATACGATGTGTGTACAGATGACCACTTGATCAGCAGAGACTGATAATTCAACAGCTCATCCTGATGCTCAAGCTTGTACGTCCACATCAGCTGAACAACTACTAATAACAGCGGTAAAAAAGTTCCAGCTTCCTTGCGTTTTGCAATAATTTCATGACTTTCAAAGCTCGCCATTAAAAACAGCGGCGCATTCATACTAAATAGCAGTGCTGGCGGGTAATTAACGGGAATAAAGATACTCATTACGGTTGCCATAAGGCCTGAAATAGCAGGGTATGCGTGCGGAGGAAGCTGTTTGTATAGCTCGATTGTCCCTTTTTTTTGCAGCAGTTTCACAAGCGCTTCCTGCTGATATTCTCCTAATACATCAATCATTCTTTCCTGATACATAGGAGGAAGCTGCTCAATCCAATTCATCATCTGCTGCTGAAACACCGCTTGCTGACGATTTGTAGCAATCATGTATTGCGAATCAATTAGATGAAAGAACAGTCGGATTTGATGGCGCATTACGTCCTCTAGCGTATGACAGCGTGCAATTGAAAACAGCTCATTGTATTTAGATACAAGAAAATTTCCAATGTTGTCGCTTAACTCGTACAGCTCGCCATTTGTTGTAGCATGAGAAACGGGAAGTTCAAAAAACTTCGCCATTTCAAGCAAAATATGCAGATGCATGTCTACTTCAGGCTGTTTTTCAAGCAATTTCATTTCTTCTACCAATGATGCTTGAAAATCCGTATGCTCCGTTTGCTGATACTGTGCTGACATTTCCGTATAAATGCGGTGGTCACATAACACATAAGCAGCTCTTAGAATCTCGCCTTTAGACGTAAGCAACCCATACAATAACTGTTGTCCGTTCATCTTCACACCGTCCTTCATTAAATTTTCGTACTATAGCTTTCTATCATTTTATACTTTTTCTATAAATTCGATGCAATAGTTCAAATTTCCTGTTATCTTTCTTCTTGTTTCCTTAATACAAAAAGTGCCGTCCAACATGACATCAGCGCAGGCGGAATGGTCCAAGTCATATATCGCCACTCACCGGTCACAAGCGCCATAATAAGAAAGATGAGCGGAAAACCTATTAGTACTATGATAACACGTGCTCGGCTTACCGATTTTTTCATCGTGCATCGCCCCTTCTGTTCGTCCCTTATTCTTATAATACCCTTTCTCTTCTATAGCATTAAACACCTTTATAAACCGTTCGTACATTTCTTTGTTTTCTAGACAGTCTATGACATAAGTTTTAAAAAAGAACAGAGGATAGCTCTTACTTTGGTGAATCTCGTAAGCAGCTTTTATGTTTTGACAAGCTAAATCGTGAAAAATGTGTTATGGTAAAAGAAAATTTCGTTTTTACTACCTACATTGAAACGAAAGGGTTGATCGTATGAACATTTTTTTGATTGGCGCAAGCGGCAGGACGGGACAGGAAGTGATCAAGCAAGCCGTGACAAACGGACATTATGTAAAAGCTTTTGTGCGAAATCCATCTAAGCTTAAGCTAACGCATGCGAACGTACACATCATACAAGGCGACGTGCTTGATTATTATGAAGTGTGTCAGGCTATGCGAGGGTGTGATGCAGTAATTTCTTGTCTTGGAACCGAAAATCTAGGGCCTTCTACCCTTTTAGTAGAAACGACAAATCTGCTGATTCAATGTATGAACGAAAACGGAATTCAGCGTATCGCCTACACGGCTTCAGCCGGAATCGATGGAGAAATTCCAGGCATGACGGGCTGGCTTGCTCAGCGTATTTTGAAAAATGTGCTTCGCGACCATCACGAAGCCGTGAAGCTCTTGAAGGTAAGCGGACTCGACTGGACAGTTGCTCGGCCAATGGGTCTAACGAGCGGTCCATTAACCACGTATTACCGTATAGGAGAAGCTAGCATACCAGAAAACGGACGCAACATCAGCCGTTCTGACGTCGCTCATTTTCTCCTTCAAGCCGTAGAAAACAACAGGCACATAAAAAAATCACTAAGTCTTTCGTATTAAGTGTTCTAAAGGAGTGTTGATAGTGAACCTATCAAAAATTTTTCTAAAAATAAGTCTTGTACTTTTAATGGCATGCGTCTTTATTGAAGGTAATTTTCAGGTAGCACTTGGCATCTTTGCTGCTGTTTGCATGCTTGTTATTATTTTTGCTAAGCCTCTTTCAAAATCGCTGCTGCCTGTTAATAAAAAAACAGGAAAAAAAGACCGCGAAACATTAATGATGGTCATTGGTGTCATCGTTTTTATTTCAGGAAGCTTTTTTATTGCGTAATAGCATTGTAAAGAAAACAGGCTTACATCGACATTTTGAATCATATAAAGAGCTGTGCTGTAAGTCAAATGTTCGACTTATGACACAGCCCTTTTTTAGCTTTAATGAGGTCTCGTTTCACAATAGCTTCTGTACCATTCCATTATTTAAGCAAATTACCTTACAAACCCTCTTATGCTTTTTTCATCAACTCACATAATATATGTAGAAGATGTCGTAAGACAAGCGTCAAAAGAAAGAGGAGGAAGATAAATGAAATGCCCCCATTGCGCTTATTCTAATCCGGAAGGGGTAAAATTCTGCTTAAATTGCGGCCATGAAATCGTGGACCGCGATGAAAACTACAGCATATTCTACTTGTTTGCCCATCGTGTTGATAAAATTCCAAGAAATGAACGTTCGGTTGAACCTAAATTTCGAAATATATTCTCTCGAGTCTTCCGACAGCACAGTGAAATGGAAGCTGAACGGCTTTTTATTGTAGGAACAGGGCTTACGACTCCTAAAATAGAAGAGGTTGTAAATACGTGGCCAAAGCCTTGGCTTTTTGCAAGGGTCTTTCTTATTGCGCTTGTCGCATATTTAGGCCTATATCTAGGCGTAAGCTTGTTCGAAAACATCAACTTCATACCCGGTCTTATTGTAGTCGGTGCTTTTGCAGTGCCATTTACTACGCTCATTTTCTTTTGGGAAATGAACGCTCCGCAGAATATTGCTATTTACAAAATTGTTTATGTCGTTTTTATTGGCGGAATCCTCTCACTTTTATTAGCACTTGTGTTTTATGATATTCTTGGCAATAACACAAACGTGATTGTGATTGGAATATGTGAGGAACTGGCTAAAGTCATCGCGGTTATTTATTTTGTACGCAATCTTAAATATAGATATATCCTTAACGGACTTCTCTTAGGAGCTGCAATAGGAGCTGGTTTTGCTGCTTTTGAAACAGCTGGCTATGCTTTGCGAGCACTTCTTTCCGGGAGCTTTCACATGCTTTATTCTACAATACTTTGGCGCAGTATTTTTGCTCCTGGAGGACATGTGGCTTGGGCTGCCTTGACTGGAGCTGCCATCTGCATCGTGCAAGGAGATAAGAAATTTCAGTGGAGCATGTTGATAAAACCAAAATTTTTCGGTGTATTTTTGCTTGTCGTTTTTATGCACGCTCTTTGGGACTCACCTATACTAGGTATTTTCCCAGCTGGACATACGATTTTAACGGTTATATTATGGATTTTGGTATTCAGTATGATTCGTATTGGGCTAAAAGAAATCGCGGATAAAAAGCTGGAGTTGACCTACTGCAAAGAAAAGCCTACACCCTCATAGGAAATGTTCAGCTTGCGTTTAGCTGCTCGCTTTAACTTTTTATTACCTTTATGTTTCATTTTGAAAATTGTTGTTACAAATTGTAAAAAACAGTATTCAAACTGCCTGTACATGGTATGATAACCTCAATAACATGAAAGGGTGATTTGGTGGATGAACCTAACTGAAATTAAGCACATGATAGCAAATTTAGTAAATTATAGAGATAGCGACATTACTCATACTCTTGCCAGTAGGTTTACACTAAGTTATTCAAAACAATTAAGCAGTTTCCAAATCCGCGATATTGAAAACGATATCATTCATCGTTACGAAGAACTGGAGACAGCTGCTTTAGCTTTGTTTAACATGATTCATAATCTTCCGGAAACCATTTATAATCATACTCATTCCTTTAAACAAATTTAAAGTGGGTAAAAAAGCTCGTGTATTAAATAATATGAGCTTTTTTGCCGGTGTCTATCTGTTTTAGTTATTTATAACCTTCTTCAAAAGAAGAATATCCTTTTTAATTGCCTGTCTAATTTCTTCAGCTTTACAGCGTTTGTATTCTTGTACTAAGCGATAGAGCTCTCGTTTAAATAAAAATTCATCTTGTTGACTACTCATAGCAGCATGCCCCTTATTAGCTTTCTATCACAAGTGATTAAAGAAAGTATTCCCTTTTCTTCTTATAAAAAACAAGTAAATTCCCAAATAGATGTAAAACAACCGCTTATCCCGAGTTTATGTAAACGGCGGGATGTTCTTGCATTTAGAGGAACGACAGCTGAAGAAACATAAAAAAACATTGACTACTAGCTCTCAGTCAATGTTTTTATTTGCTTTAGCTCTAATTCATTAAAGCTAATTTGCATATTTTTATGCGTTCATGTCTCCAAGACCTGGAGCGTGCTCATTTGGCATTTCAGATAAATGAGGGACTGGAAAATCTTCCGGTGGAGGTGTTACGCTTAGGTCTCCGCCGTTTCTGCTTGGCGTCTGCCCTTGGAATATTTCTCCCATTCGGTGCGAATCTAATCTAAAATCAAACTGCGTGTTATGATACCCCATTTCCACAAATTTTCTGCATTCAGGGTATTTGTTAATATCATAATTTGGTATAGGGAATAGTTTTCCCCAGTCCACGCCTAATGTTTCAAGAGCTTTTGCAAACGCATTTTGATGAGCATTATCGCGAACAATTAAGAAGCCTAGCGTTTCTCTTAGCGTCTGGTTAGAACTCATTTCATATATTCTTGTTTTTTGTAAAACGCCGGTTGATTCTAATACAACGTTATTCAGCAAATCAGCCACTAGATTTCCGTGATTATAAACCCATGAGCCGTTCCATGGATTCCCGCCCGCATCCACTGGCAGTGAGCTTTGAGCGCCCATAATATAGTGATGAGGATTAGCGTGTTTTACAGCTTCATCAAGAGGAGCCTGATCTGAACCTTGACTTCCTACCCCGGCTCCGCCGGATTCATCTAGCAATGCATTAATGGTATTTTGAACGAGTTCTACGTGAGCTATTTCTTCTAAAAAAACGCCTTTCATTAAATCGCGATACTGCGTCTCTTTTCCTCTGAAGTTAGAGCTTTGAAAAAAATATTGCATCATCGTTCGCATTTCACCAAACTGCCCGCCTAAGGCTTCTTGCAGTACCTTCGCGGCCGCAGGATCGGGCTTATCCGGTTTAATGCCATTGATTAATCCTTCTTTGTAATAATACATATCAAACACTCCTTTTACTGACATGTCTTGATTGTTTTCTTAAACTAACATATGCACATACCTACTTTCTCCCTGTGCGGCTTTTTTATTCTGGATATTAAATTGAAACACGTGGATAACACCCTTTGTTATAGGCAAAAAAAAGACCTCTCGCACATGTCGAGGGCCTTTCTTCTTTTATTTAGAGAAAACTTTTTTACGAGTTAAATCATGATGCAAGGAAGTATCAGGAATTTCCGGATTGGGAACTTGTCCTTTTGCTACAGGATCTTTGATATATAGATATTCACCGCTTCCGTCTGGGGCACTTCCAGTAGCCCATGGTCCCTCTTCTGATTCAGCGCCTTCTGAGAGGTTCCAAAACTCATACGCTTCTGGCTGTGATTCTTTTTCAGCCTCAGGAGGGAAAGATGCAGGAACAACCACTCCATTTTTTTCTTCTAGTTCGTTTATAGCTTCCATCCACTGATACTGGTGATAGCGATCACGCGCTAGCATTTTTCGGAATGTCGCGCGTACACCTTCATCTTTTGTCATATGGTATAACCTAGCTACTTGAAGTCTGCCTTGACTTTCTGCATGCAAGTTCGAACGCATATCTGCTAATAAATTGCCGCTTGCTACGATATATGAACCGTTCCATGGAACTCCATTTGAATTAGTAGGCAAACCACCAAGCCCGCTCACTAATAAATGCTGAGGATTAATTCCTCCCATGATAGCTGCTGTTGCAGGATCTTTCGCAGCTTCTGCTTGATCTTCTGGAGAGGCTCCATCAAGTAATTGACTAATAAGTGAACAAAGCATTTCTACGTGTCCAATTTCCTCTGTACCTATATCCATCAGCATGTCTTTATATTTTTCTTCTCCTCGACAGTTAAATCCTTGAAAGAGGTATTGCATCATTACCGTCATTTCACCGAATTGTCCACCTAGTACTTCTTGAATCTGACGAGCAAGCATCGGATCCGGGCGATCTACTTTAACTTCAAACTGCAGTTCTTTTTGATGACGAAACATGTTAATTCCTCCTTTAATATAATAAATTCCTTTTAGAGATTTTTTCCTCTTTTTTCCGTTCCCTCTCCCTATTCAATTAATCGCTAAACCTGTATTTTTTTTTATCTAGAACGAAAATGGATAAAAACACCTATTAATAAACTTAATATAATTAAGTAGAAAGACACTTAAAGAGAAGAAAATACCTCCCTTTTCTCTTTAGTATTCATTCAGTTTAAAAGCTCCCTCTGGCTTTTATAGACAAAACTGCTCCCAGACAGAAAAATATTCATTAAAAAAAGAGCTGGTTTAAACCAGCTCTTTTTTCTCTATTACTTCTCTATCCCTACTTTGATTTCTTTAATCATGCCAGCCATTGACTCAAGGCCTCCTCCAGATAAATACCAAAGGCCTGGATCAAGATACACAACGTGATTGTTTTTCACTGCATTGACTTCTTTTACATACTCATTTTCAACAATTTGTTTAGCGGATGATTTTTCACCAATGGCTGCACCGCGGTCAACGACGAATAAGTAGTCCGGATTTTGCTTAACTAAATATTCGTATGAAATGCTTTGGCCGTGCTTAGCCGATGGATCTAGGCTGTCGTCTGCTGCTTTAATACCGAATACGTCGTGGATTAATCCGTATTTAGAACCGGGACCAAACGCTGTCATTTTGCTATCATTTGCCATCATTACAAGCGCTTTTTTATCTAGTTTGGCCGCTTGTTTTTTCAAATCTGCAATTTGCTTATCGATCGCTGCTAGCTCTTTTTTCGCTTGATCTTCTTTATTAAAAATTTGTCCTAGTACTTTTGTATTTTCTTTAAATGACTTCATATAGTGCTGGTTGTCTGTATCGATATAGATCGTCGGCGCAATTTTTGAAAATTCATCAAATGAATCTGCTTGGCGGCCTTGAATAATAATTAAGTCTGGCTTTAATTCTGCAATTTTTTCGAAATCAGGTTCTTTTAAGCCACCTACATTCGCATACTTATCATCTTGATACTTTGATAAATACTCCGGAAGCGCTTGTTTTGGTAAGCCCGCTACTTCAACCCCTAGTTTATCTAGCGTATCAAGTGCACCCATGCTGAATACTACAACTTTTTTAGGGTTTTTCTTAATTTTAATTCCGTCTTTATTGAACTGATCGGTTACTGTTACCGTCTCTTTTTGCTTACTTTCTCCACCTGTTGTTTCTTTTGCTCCTTGATTACCGCAAGCAGCTACAACAATCGCAGTTAAGACTGCTACAAACATTACTAACACTTTTTTCACTTTTGTCACCTCATGAATAAGTTTTATGAAAAATACACGCAAATACGCTGGCCGCCAACCGTTTCGATTGGAATATCCATATCGTATATATCCTTTAATACAGACGTTTGAATGATGGTTTCTGTTGGGCCTTCACGGATCACTTCACCGTTTTTAAGCGCCACGATGTAATCCGAATAAACAGACGCAAAATTAATATCATGAATGACAATCACAATGGTTTTGCCTAAGTCTTCTACGAGACGTTTCAACAGCTTCATAATTTCAACAGAATGCTTCATATCTAAGTTATTGAGCGGTTCATCTAAAAAGATATACTCCGTGTCCTGTGCGATGACCATAGCGATAAAAGCTCGCTGACACTGTCCACCGCTCAGTTCATCCAAGTATTTGTCTTGAATACTTTCAAGCTTCATATAACTCAGCGCCTGATCAACCGCTTGTTCATCGCTTTTTGTTAACCGGCCTTTTGAATAAGGAAACCGGCCAAAATTTACGAGTTCACGTACGCTAAGCCTGATATTCAGCTGATTGGACTGTTTTAAAATACTCATTTTTTTGGCTAAATCTGAGCTGTCAATAGTCTCTATATTTTTTCCTTCTATTGATATTGATCCTGAGTCGGCTTTAATAAGACGGCTCATAATTGAAAGCAGCGTACTTTTCCCCGCTCCGTTTGGGCCGATAAATGACGTAATTTTCCCTTTCGGAATTACGACAGATGTTTTTTCTAAGACGGTTTTTTCTCCGTATGTTTTACTGACATTTGTTACTTCTACCATGATTTATTCTCCTTTAGCAGCAAATAAATAAAGTAAATTCCGCCGGCAAAGTCAATGATGACGCTCAGCGTGGTGCTGAAGGTGAACACTTTTTCAACGATAAATTCTCCTCCGACGAGAGCTATAACACTAAGCAGCAGTGATCCCATCATTAAATAGGTGTGCTTGTACGTTTTGAACAGCTCTCTCGCAAGGTTCACAACAAGCAGTCCAAGAAAGGTGATCGGCCCAACTAACGCTGTAGCCACTGAGACAAAAATGGCGATTACAATCAGCATTTTTTTGACGAGCCCGTCATAATCAATACCTAAATTTACCGCATGTTCTCTTCCCAGCGACAGGACATCAAAAATGGATGTAAAGCGCCATACGTAAATGCCAAGCAAGATAAATATGACGGCTGCTATGTATAGCAAATCGGTATTAACATTGTTGAAGCTTGCAAATGATTTATCTTGTACAACTTGAAATTCATTCGGGTCAATCAGCATTTCCATAAATGAAGACATGCTTTTAAATA